>OHFQ01000990.1_pt1 | contig 11934 bp, 10 predicted proteins | sample 1567581 | NCBI WGS metagenome assembly OHFQ01 (sample SAMEA3879559, study PRJEB24766) | human gut metagenome | biome: human-associated habitat; feature: feces | place: USA | collected 1985/1987 | reverse complement strand
TTATCAGGATTGGCAAGCAGATTGTCAATCTTAAGTCTATAATTAATTATTCGCTTTTTCATTTTATTTTCGACCTTCTTTTATCAATCAGACAGCAACTTTTAATTAAGCTTGGATTTAATTTCTTCCATCCTTGTATCATCCAGCTTATAAAACCTCTTAAATACAAATATGCCCACGATGAGCAGGATAACAGACGGAATCGTCATCCACATACGAAGAGCATCAAGTGTATCCTGTGTCTGTACCGCAGCCGCGGTATCCAGATGTATCCAGTCAACCACCAGCCCAGCCAGAAATACCGCTACACCGGAAGCGAGCTTTACCGTAAATGTCTGCATTGAGAAAATGACCGACTCCTCTCTCGTGCCATTCATCACCTCACCATAATCAACAGAATCTGAAAGAAATATAGTCATGATAACATTGAGCATACCATAGCCCAGATAAATCAAAATACCCGGCAGGCAGAGTATGTACCAGCTCTGCGGCGTGTAGAGCTTTGCAAATGCCATGATAAGTATCACCGCAAAGCCTGCTATCTGAATAATAAATCCTGATATAAAAAGCTGGCTTTTGCTGAATCTCTTGCGAAGCAGCGGTATAACCATCATGACAAGCACCTGTGCTGCAAAAGCAACTGCAGCAAATATAGAATATGCGCCCTCGTTTCCCACATCAAACCGGAAGAAATAAAGCACTAGATTGCCACAGATATTAAGCGAGGTATACACGAGAATGATTGATACCACAACAGTCATGGCCTGATCATTCTTAAATAAAGCTTTAAACATATCGGATATCTTTCCCGGCTTCTCATCACAGGCAACCGGTCTTTCAGGCACACATGCCACGCATACAAGCTCAGAAATCACAAATACTACCGCTATAATAAGTGCCCACCACTTAAATCCAATCCTGTAGTCAGCCATAGAGCTTCCTGCACCAAGAATCGGCACCACTGTCATCGTGAGCACCGTAGGGATAGCATCTCCAATGCCAGAGCATGTCCTCGCAAGTGATGTAAGCTGCTCCCTGTCGCTGCCCGGCTCAGTGATTGCGGGAATCATAGACCAGAACGGAATATCCATAAGCGTATATGTGATGCCCCATGCAAAGTAAAACACCGTAAGCCACACTCTCTGCGCTGAATCCCCCATAGACTCAGGAGTGGCATATAAAGCATAAATGGTCACGGCATTGAGCACCGTGCCGGCAAAAATCCAAGGCCTGAACCTGCCCCACCTGGTACGCGTCTTTGCTACGATAATGCCCATCACCGGGTCATTGAATGCATCAAAAATCCTCGCCGCCATCATCACCGTACCGATAAACACACTGCTCATCCCAAGCACTACATTGTAGTAGTAGAGCAAATACGATGAAATAAGCATATACACAATATCTTTTCCGAATGCGCCAAATCCGAATGCGCACTTTTGTCCTGTTTTAAGCTTCATAAAAATACCTCCAAAATAATCAGCTATCCCAGCCTCTGGTATAAAGTAAAAATAAATTACAGCTTCTCACCAACCACCCTGCACCGCTTCCTGCAAAAAGCAATGCCATAGGCTAAAATATCACACCGGTCCTCATCCCGCAGAGCCTCATCATAGCGCTTATTCTTAATCTGAGCCATAGCAGCCTCGCACGCTGCGTCAAGCTCCTTCATCTCCTTAGCATACTTCACCTCTATAACAATTCCAGCATCCGGATCCTCCGGCTCAATCAAAATATCACTAAAGCCATCTCCCGACTCACGATTGGACTTAATAAGCCAGTCCGGATTGCTGCCTCGAAGCAGACCAAGAAGTAAGCCATGATAGAAATTCTCCTTCATAGCATCAGGCGCCTTGGTATCGAGTATGCTAATCATGCGGCTCATAACGATATTGAGCTGCCTGGCAATCTGTTTCTCATCTTTATCCAGAATTGCCCTTGATAAAAGCTTCATAGTATCATCATCTTTTGCAACAACAGCCTTGAACCACTCCTGAATTTGGAGAATAAACACCTCACGCACCTCTTTATTAGGAATCACAAGCTTATAGGCATAGCTCTCACTGTCAGGCACCTTGACCTCTCCGATTTTGGTAAGATAGCCTGTAGTAAAGAGCACACTCCACAGATTGTCAATCGTACTGTCAATCTCATCATATGTCAGTTCCAAACGAATAGCTTTCTCTATAGTCTCACCAGCAATAAGTCTCTCTATCTCATCCTTTGTTGACTCATCTGCTATGTTGATGAGCCTCCTCACAAGCCCATTTCCACTGCTATTGATCCAATATGCCTGCGGTCTGGCATTCGGATCCGCCTGAAGATGATCCACATAATTGATAACATCCCACGGGCAATATACATCCGCTTTGCCGAAACGATATCCATCATACCAGTCCTTCACCTCTGAGATTTTATCAGATACTCCATACTCCTCCAGAATGTCTCTAACCTCCGAATCGGTGAATCCAAATTGCTCATCAAATCTCGCATCGGCAATGGAAAGAACTTTAAAATTGTTCAAACCTGTAAAAATGCTCTCCTTAGATATACGCAGGCATCCGGTCAAAACAGCAAATTGCAGATAATCATTGGTCTTCAATGCCTGTCCCAGAATTCCTCGGATCAGCGATGTCATCTCGCTGTAATAACCATTCTGAAAAGCTTTATCTAAAGGCACGTCATACTCGTCGATCAATATAACTACCTTTTTATCATAGTGCAGGAACAAAAGCTGAGATAACAGCCTGAGACTATCAGCAGTATTCTCCGACGTACCAAGCAATATCTGTTCATACTGCTGCTTATCATCATCTGTCAGCCTGTCGCTGTTTTTCAGATAATAGTGTCTCCTCGCTTCATTTTTCAGGATTATCTTCAACATATTCCGGGCTTCCTCAAATGTCATCCCCTCAATGCCTTTAAGCGTAATGGAGATAACCGGATATTTACCCATATGCATATCACAGAGTTCTTTGTTCCGCGATATATATAGTCCATCAAACAAAGACTTATCTGTGCCGATCTCAAAAAAGCTTCTGAGCATGCTCATATTTAACGTCTTGCCAAATCTTCTTGGTCTGGTAAACAGATTTACCTCGCCCCAATTCTGCATAAGCTGCTCTACAAGCTTTGTCTTATCCACATAGTAAAAACCGCATTCACGTATTTTCCTAAAATCATCTATTCCAACCGGCAATTTTAAATTACCATTCATATGAAACCTCCATTGCAAAATAACTGCAAAACAATCCGCTATACCATATCCTATAGTATAGCGGATTGAATCCTAAAAAGCTATTTTTAACTGTCACAATATTTTTATATCTTGTTAAAAATTCCAGAACACATCACTCACTGTCATCGCACATCCTGTAACCGACTCCCAGCTCATTTATGATGTAACTCTTCTTACCCGGTTTCACACCGAACTTCTTTCTGATATTTGCCATATTGACCTGAAGCCTCTTGGTACTTCCGGCATCATTGTAGCCCCATACCTCTTTAACGATAAAACTGTATGTAAGCATCTTGCCCGGATGTCTCGAAAGAAGATCCACGATATTGTACTCAGTCTGTGTGAGCTTTATCTCATCACTGCCTATGAACACCCGTCTTGCCTCGTAATCGATGAGCAGATCTCCCGACTGAAACCTGCCTGTCGGAAGCTCACTGTCATGTGCCTGGTAAAGTGCTGTGCGGAGTGCTGACCTGACCCTCGCCACCAGTTCCTCCGAGCCAAATGGTTTCGTCACATAATCATTTGCGCCAAGATTGAGAGCCTCCACCTTGTCCTTCTCATCAGATCTCGCCGAAAGGACTATGACAGGCGTAAAATCCGTCTTTCTTATCTCCGTGAGAAATGCTATTCCATCCTTATCCGGAAGTCCCAGATCAAGTATCACTATGTCAGGTCTGTGGGACGCATACATCATAAGACCGCTTCCGCAGGATGTGGCTATGATGGTCTGATAACCATTTGCCTGCATGAGAGTGTCCAGCAGGTTGTTGATATTCTGTTCATCTTCTATTATCAAGACTTTGTATTTGTTATTGCTCATCCGTAACCTCCTCTATCTTCAGTGTAAACCTGAATACTGCACCGCCTTCCGCGGAATTGTATGCACTTATATCTCCTCCATGTGCTTTTATGATGGTCGCACATACCGACAGACCTATTCCGGCATTCCTTCTCTGCCGGCAGTCCACGGACACCTCATCAGAGCTGTCCCCCAGAAGGCTTCCATCAAACAGGTGTTTCAACCTATCCTCTGGTATTCCATCGCCATCATCCTGAACCTCAAACACAACCCTGTCGCCATCGCATTTCACATTCAATGCCAGCTTCTTCATTCCCTCTGCATGCTGTACTGCATTCTCAAGGATATTGATGATAACCTGCTCTATGAGAATGGCATCCATAGGTATGATGACCAGCTCGTCGGGCAGATTGACTTCCACCTCCTGATCAGGATATCTCTTTGCAAATTTGATAAGCACAGAATCTATGAGTTCATCCAGTGCTATGGGCGTCTTTATTAGTTTAATATCGCCATCCAGCCTGGTGATGGACAGCAGATTCTCAACCATACGATAAAGCCACTGAGAATCCTGTTGTATTCCCCTAAGCATCTTCTCCTTCTGCTCATCCGTAAATTCGCTGCCACTCTCTATAAGTGCCGAGCTGGCCCCGTAAATGGTGGTAAGCGGAGTTCGAAAATCATGCGACACTGCACGTAGCAGGTTCGCCCTCATTTTCTCCATCTCACTTTCTTTCTTGAGCATTTCCTGATGCTTTATCTTGCTTGTAAAACCACAGGTGATAAACGCTATGGCTATCATAATTATCGCCGATGTGATATTTTCAGGAATTAGGAAATCTATCTTGAAATATGGAAATGTAAATGCAAAATTCACTATTATCACGCTGACTACAGATGCCAGTATTCCATACACATATCCGTCAGTGAACACCGATATCAAAAATACCGAAAACACCATGACGGCCGGTATCAATATGTCTGTAGTAAATGTTGTCTTTATTATCAGACACAATCCAACCCCTATTGCTATCATCACCAGCATCAACAGCGCATTTTTTATAATGTCCTTACATTTACCCCCCTTATTTTTTTTGCTTTTTTGTATATTTATTTTTTTCATATGTATCAATCCCTTTTGGATTATTTTAAAGAAAGCGCCACCAGTACACCTTATGTCACAAACGACATAGATTCTACCAGCGGCGCCCGCTTTCACACATTCAAGTGAAGTATATCATGCCTATAGTTAAGATACAGATAAAGAATATCTACTATATGTGGAGCAGGCGCATTCCGATGCGCTTCGCGCAGCGCCCGCATTATCATAAGGAATCCACCCTTATGATATATTCTTCAACGCTTCTTCAAGGGTGTGCCATCCGAGGACCGCACACTTTACCCTTGCCGGCATATGCGCTATATCCTTGAGCGCTGATGCCTCCTCAAGCTGGTCTATCTCCTCGTCTGTAGCCTCTCCCTGTATCATCTTCAGAAAGAGCTGCCCAAGCTTCAAGGCCTCCTCCTTGGTCTTTCCTATGATCATTCCAAGCATTATATCTGCCGACGCCTGGGATATAGCACATCCGTCTCCCACGAATGATCCATCTTCGATGACTCCGTTCTCAACCTTGAGCTTGAGCCAGATGTCATCACCACAGTTGGGATTTACACCCTCCAGGACCACATTTGCCGCCGGAAGATCATATTTGAATTCAGGTCTCATATTGTGCTCTGTAAGGATCTCATTATAAAAATTCCTGTTTTGAATATTATTCTGCATATCCCATTCTCCTTCTCACATTTGCAACGCTCTCCACAAATGCATCTACCTCTTCATCTGTATTGTAGAACATAAAGCTTGCCCTTGTCGTATTGTACACGCCAAGGTGGACGAGCAGTGGCTGTGCACAGTGATGTCCTGCTCTCACATCTATTCCATCCGCAGCCATGATCTCGCTGACGTCATGCGGGTGAACATTGTCTATGGTGAACGCGACTATTCCTGTGTGATTCTCCGGCTTGTCCGAACCGATCACATGCACATGAGGTATTTTCGCAAGTCCCTCCATGGCACGGGTGGTAAGCTCCAGCTCTCTCTTTTCTATATAGTCAAATCCAACCTCTTTGATGTAGCCTATCGCAGCCGCAAGTCCCGCAGCACCTGCCGCATTTACCGTACCGGCCTCGAACTTGTGAGGCAATTCCGCGTATACAGCGCCATCTCTTGAAACTGAATCTATCATCTCTCCGCCTGACATAAATGGAGGCATCGCATCAAGCAGCTCCTGTCTTCCATATAACACGCCTATTCCCATAGGACCCATCAGCTTATGGCCTGAAAATGCGAAGAAATCTGCACCCAGCTCACGCACATCTATAGCCATATGTGGTGTGCTCTGCGCACCGTCAACTACGACAACCGCACCAAAGCTGTGCGCTCTGTCAGCCATCCTTCTGACCGGATTCACGCATCCGAGAACATTTGACACATGTCCGACAGCAAGCAGCTTCGTGTGCTCATTGATGCCGGCATTGATGGTTTCGTCAGTCAGCGTTCCATCCTTCTCGCAGTCAAGATATCTGAGAGTTGCGCCTGTGACTCTGGCTGCCATCTGCCATGGAAGCATATTGCTGTGGTGCTCCATGATGGTGACCGCTATCTCGTCGCCGGCTTTCAGGTTGTTAAGTGCATAGCTGTATGCCACAAGATTAAGGCTCTCCGTGGTGTTCCTTGTGAAGATTATTTCCTTCTCGGAATCCGCATGGATGAAATCTCTCACAACCTTTCTGGCACTCTCATACTTCTCTGTAGCCTCAAGACTGAGTGGATAGAAGCCTCTGAGCGGATTCGCATTGCTCTTCTCATAGAACTCTCTCTCAGCGTCTATGACCACCTGTGGCTTTTGTGCTGTGGCCGCATTGTCTATATATGCTGTATCGTTATTCCTCAATAGAGGAAAATCCTCTCTATAATTCCTGTCTGTCATATTCCATTACCTCCGCAAGCTGCTTCTCCACCAGCTTCTCTGTGTTCTCGTCCTGGATCTTGCGGTAGAGGACCTCCATCTTGCCCTTGGTCATCATGTCCTCAGCTGTCTCCATATCGATTCCCCTTGATGCGAAATAGAACAGTGTATCCTCATCAAGCTCACCGATGGTCGCTCCATGTGAGCCCTCAACATTCTCCTCTGCACAGAGGATGAGTGGTATAGTTTTGTTCACCACATCATCACCGAGCAGCAGTACATTCTCTGTCTCAGCTCCCTTTGAATCCGATGAACCTGTCTTGAAATCTATCGAGCCTCTGAATATCTTCTGAGCCGCATCCTTAAGTGTTCCATCCACCTGTATGCTGCAGTTGGTCTTCTTGCCTATATGGTTCACTACAAGATTTATATCTATTACCTGTTTCTTCTGTCCCAGATAACCTATATCCATGTTGGTTGAAGCACGCTTGCCAATAAGTTCTGTCCTCACACCATTGTACAGATTGCCCTTGCCGATAAATATCTGTAGCACATCTAGCTGTCCGTTCTCTGCACACTCACTTCCCACATCGTTGAGTATTGTAGTGTTCTCATCCTGCATAAATATCTGCACAAGACGTATATGTGCATCCTTCTCTATATTAAAGCGTGTACGGAATGCCAGGCTGCCGCCCTCCGCATTCTCGCCAAATGTCTCTATGACTGTCATGTCTGAACCTGCATCTGCCTGGACATACACATAGCCGCTGCTGCCATTTGCCCCGGTTCCATTTATCAGCACGTGCACTGTCTGACCTTTATTGGTCTCGTCTGCAACAAGTACACTTCCTGCTGCCTGCTGTGCGAAGAGTACGTCCGCATCTCTTCCTGCACCAGTCTCTATTCCATCGAAATCAGAAGCCTGCTTGTCAGTTTTCTTTCCGCCATCTATCTTCACACTGCATCCCGCCATGTCCGGATTCCAGTTAAGTGCTGTGTCGTTCATGCGAAGCCAGTACCATGTCTTTGCCGGGAGCTTGTTGATCTTCATCTCGTTAATGTTCTCCATGTCACCGCACCTCCTTAACCTATGCTGCCCTTCATCTCAAGACGGATGAGGTTGTTCATCTCAAGAGCGTACTCAAGCGGCAGCTCCTTCGATACGTTATCTGCAAATCCACTGACTATACATGCTCTCGCGTCTTCTTCGCTCATTCCTCTGGACATCAGGTAGAACACAGCCTCGTCACTGATGCTTCCTATCTGTGCCTCATGTCCCACATTTACCTTCTTGGTTCTGATATCCATGGCCGGTATTGTGTCCGAACGTGATATCGAATCGAGCATAAGTGACTGGCATGATACCGCCGCCTTGGAGTTCTCTGCCTCCTTTGTCACTACAACAGACGAACGGAATGTACTTATACCGCCATCCTTCGAGATAGACTTTGTGTTGATATATGAGCTTGTGTCAGGTGCCGCATGGACTACCTTGGCTCCTGTGTCAAGGTTCTGTCCCTTACCGGCAAATGTAACTCCGGTGAACTCCATCCTGGCGCCCTTGCCCTTGAGCACGCTCATCGGGTAAAGATATGACACATGTGAGCCAAATGAACCTGATACCCACTCGATGGTTCCGCCCTCTTCAACGCGGGCTCTCTTGGTGTTCAGGTTGTACATGTTCTTGGACCAGTTCTCTATGGTTGAATATCTGAGCTTTGCGTTCTTGCCGACAAACAACTCCACACAACCCGCATGAAGGTTCGCCACATTGTACTTCGGCGCTGAACAGCCCTCTATAAAGTGGAGGTCTGCCCCCTCATCGACGATGATGAGTGTGTGCTCGAACTGACCTGCGCCCGCTGCGTTAAGTCTGAAATACGACTGAAGCGGGATCTCGACCTTTACTCCAGGTGGCACATATACAAATGAACCGCCTGACCACACAGCTCCGTGAAGTGCTGCAAATTTGTGATCATGAGGGGTGACAAGCTTCATGAAATGCTTCTGCACCATGTCTGCATACTCACCTGTGAGTGCACTCTCCATATCAGTGTACACAACTCCCATGTCCGCAACCTCCTGACGGACATTGTGATATACGAGCTCTGAATCGTACTGTGCACCAACTCCCGCAAGGGATTTTCTCTCAGCCTGAGGGATTCCAAGTCTCTCAAATGTATCCTTGATATCCTCAGGAACCTCATCCCAGCTTCCCTTCATCTTGGTATTTGGTCTTACGTAAGTAACTATATTGTCAATATCCAGTCCCTCGATGGATGGGCCCCAGTCAGGCACCTGCATATTGTTGTATATCTGTAAAGACTCAAGTCTGAAATTCTGCATCCATGCCGGATCATGTTTCTCCTTTGAAAGCTGCTCAACTATCTCAGGTGTGAGACCAGCTTTAAGCTTATAGGCATCTTTGTCGTCATACTTGAAGTCATATATATTTCTGTCTATGTCCTCTACATATGTCTTTTCCTTCATCTTCTATATCCTTTCATACTCTGCAAATCCAGACTCGTTGATCTTGTCCACAAGTGATGCGTCACCAGTCTCTATGATCTTACCCTCAACCATGACATGTGTGTAGTCAACAGTGAGCGACTCAAGGATCTTGGTGCTGTGTGTGATGATAAGCAGGCTTCCCTTGCAGTTCTTCTGGTATTCCTCGATACCTGCTGATACTGTACGGACTGCATCAACGTCAAGTCCTGAATCTGTCTCGTCAAGGATTGCCAGTGATGGCTTGAGCATCAGAAGCTGAAGTATCTCAGCCTTCTTCTTCTCACCACCTGAAAATCCCACATTCAGGTCTCTCTCTGCATATGATGGATCCATCTGAAGGATCTCCATGGTTCTCTCAAGCTCCTTCTTGAAATCCCAGAGACGGATTCTCTTGCCGGTCTTCTGCTCAAGAGCATTTCTTATAAATGAGCTGAGTGTCACACCAGGCACCTCAAGAGGATTCTGGAATGAGAGGAATATTCCTGCCTTTGCACGCTCATTGACAGCCTCATCTGTGATGTTCTTGCCATCAAACCATATCTCGCCTTCTCTGACCGTATATCTCGGATTGCCCATAAGTGCATATCCAAGGGTTGACTTTCCGGTTCCGTTAGGTCCCATAAGTACATGTGTCTCACCCTTGCCGATCTCCAGGTTCACACCGTGAAGGATCTGTTTATCCTCAACATCAACATGTAAATTCTTAACTTCCAATAATTTTTTATCTGACATCAGTCTGCCTCCTTTTATACCAAGCCCGGCAATTGCTTTATCACTTCTATATCCGGCGATTCAATTGTCCCGCTTTAATTATCTTTTTGCCTGTATCAAATTACTCTGCTCATTCCACATTTCTGGCTATATCCGCCAGTGTCTTACCCTGGAAATATTCCTGTATCAGCTCAGCCAGGCCCTGCCATATCGGCAGAGTATAACACTGCTTGGATCTGTCACAGGTAATCGTGCTGTTCTTCATGCATGCCACCGGGGCAAGCCCGCCTTCCGTGAGTTCAAGTATCTCCCACAATGTATATTCCTCAGGAGCCTTTTTGAGTCTGTAGCCTCCTCCATGTCCGCTGGCTGCCTCTATCAGATTCGCCTTGGACAGCATGCGCATTATGCTCTCCAGATACTTCTGGGACAGTTCCTCTTTCTGAACTATTTCTTTTAACGGAATAAATCTGCCGTCGTGGTTTATGGCTAGGTCTGCCATGACCCTCAGGGCATATTCTCCCTTTGAAGAAATCACCATATCTGTAAATCCTCCTTACATATGAGTGTGACCACATTCCTGCCACAAATACACGATCATTCCAGTCATCACCCTCATCCGCCATTTTTTGGCGTAATAAGTCAATATCTGACTCGCAAAAATAGGATATTCCCATTTACCTACTATGTCAATAGGTTAATACACAAAAAATAATAGAAGGTGCGGCAGCCTTCCATTATTTTTAATTATTTTTCATTATTTTGTCTATTTCAAGTACTTTATATGATCTATCCACACATCAGTCTACTCACGATATGTTATTATCATCCCACCTTTTCCCATATAATAGCTGCACAGTCCGCTTGCAGGTACGATGCTCACATCCGCGTCAAGCCATTCAGCCTTGATAAGATGCCCCAGTTTCTCTGCTCCGTCCTCGTTCATACAGTGGCTTATGACAAGCTCTCCCCCTGCAAATCCCGTTTCCCGGAGAGTGTCTATCAGCTTACTATATGTCTTCTTCATACCTCTGAATTTGTGTCTGAGTTCAATTCGTCCACCAGGTGATGCCACACCTATTGCGGATATATTGAATCTATGAGCCGCATACCCCACAAGCTTATTTAGTCTGCCCGCCTTTATCAGGTTGTCCAGACTCCCCAGTGCAAACATCACCTGTATCTCCCTCACTGCTTTATCTGCAGCACTTACTATGGCGTCAAACGAATCCCCGTCCTCAATTCCTTCATATATGATGTTTGCCAGCTGTTCAGGGAATACTCCGGCTCCGCATGTATTTATCACCGCAATATTCCTGCCGGGATTCTTCTCATGCGCCATGTGTCTTGCAGCTATAGCACTGTTGTAACTTCCCGATAATGCAGCTGACAACGTAAATGCAATAACATTTTCCGCATCACCCCACGCCTCTAGCCACGCATGGGGTGATGGGCAGCTAGTTCTTCCGCCTGACCGGCAATTTGCAATATGCTCAAGCATCTTCTCTATATCTATACCCGGCTCGTCTATATAATCTGTGTTATCAACAGATATTGTAAACGGAACCTCAGCATAATCTATATCTATTCCAGCCAGTCCATCCGATCCATCCGGCACGAGCAGACTGCAGCCGGAATCTGAAACCAGCTTCCATCTATGATTACTCTTTCTTTGCTCCCTGTCAGATTCTCCGCCCATACTT
>OHFQ01000981.1_pt1 | contig 12039 bp, 7 predicted proteins | sample 1567581 | NCBI WGS metagenome assembly OHFQ01 (sample SAMEA3879559, study PRJEB24766) | human gut metagenome | biome: human-associated habitat; feature: feces | place: USA | collected 1985/1987 | reverse complement strand
GCACGGTATTCTTCCATAAGATCTACCATATCTTCTGGAACTGGGATTTCAGTGATTACACGACCATAATCTCCACTAAATTCGTAAGCTTTTCTCTTGATGATATCAATGATAGCTTCGAAGTCTGATTCAGCACCGATTGGTAACTGAATTGGACAAGATTTAGCTCCTAAACGATCGATGATTGTATTGCATGACATTAAGAAGTCAGCACCTGTAGCATCCATTTTGTTACAGAATACAATACGTGGAACGTTATATTCAGTAGCTTGACGCCAAACTGTTTCAGTCTGAGGTTCTACACCTGCTTTGGCATCTAATACTGTTACGGCACCATCTAATACACGTAAACTACGTTCAACTTCTACTGTGAAGTCTACGTGGCCTGGTGTATCGATGATATTGATACGGCATTCTTTACCAGTTCCGTCTGTCTTTCTCCAGTGAGCTGTTGTAGCAGCAGAAGTGATAGTGATACCACGTTCTTGTTCTTGCTCCATCCAGTCCATTGTAGCGGCACCATCGTGTACCTCACCGATTTTATGGGTCAAACCCGTGTAAAACAAAATACGTTCAGAGGTCGTTGTCTTTCCGGCATCGATGTGGGCCATGATACCGATATTACGTGTCAAATGTAAATCATGCTTTGCCATTTTCTAATTCCCTTACTTTAAGTTTTTTAATCTTCTAATTGGTTAGTCTCTTATAGTATTAGAATCTGAAATGAGCAAACGCACGGTTAGCTTCTGCCATTCTGTGCATATCTTCTTTACGTTTGTAAGCGCCGCCCTGTTCATTGAAAGCATCCATGATTTCAGCAGCCAACTTATCAGCCATTGATTTACCGCCACGCTTACGTGCAAAGATAATCAAGTTCTTCATTGAAATTGACTCTTTACGGTCAGCACGGATTTCTGTAGGGACTTGGAAAGTAGCACCACCCACACGGCGAGATTTAACTTCCACCTGAGGAGTCACATTATCCAGAGCTTTTTTCCAAATTTCAAGAGCGGATTTCTCTTCGTTCTGCATTTTGTTCTTCACTGTTTCCAACGCAGCATAGAAGATTTCATAAGAAGTATTCTTCTTTCCATCGTACATCAAGTGATTCACGAACTTGGAAACTTTTACATCATTGAACACGGGATCCGGAAGGATAACGCGTTTTTTTGGTTTTGCTTTTCTCATTTGTCTGAAAGAATAATGTTTTTCGTTCTTGGTTGTTTACTTCTGTCTTCTTCAACTCTCCCTCCGGAGAATTTACTCAACCTTTAGCATTTCCAACAAACTAAAACGTAAGTTATTACTTTAAATTTTCCTATTTTGGGAATCAGGCCACCAGATTATTTCTTCTTAGCAGGAGCTGCTTGACCCGGTTTCGGACGTTTTGCGCCGTATTTGGAACGTCTTTGTGTACGACCTGCAACACCTGCAGTATCCAAAGTACCACGTACGATGTGATAACGCACACCCGGAAGGTCTTTTACACGACCACCACGTACCAACACGATAGAGTGTTCCTGCAAGTTGTGACCTTCTCCCGGAATATAAGAGTTCACCTCTTTACCATTGGTCAAACGTACACGAGCTACTTTACGCATAGCTGAATTCGGCTTCTTCGGAGTGGTTGTATACACTCTCACGCAAACGCCACGTCTTTGAGGACAAGAGTCCAAGGCTGGAGACTTTGATTTCTCCACCAGCACTTCGCGTCCTTTTCTTACTAATTGCTGAATTGTAGGCATTTTAATTGTTTTTAGTTATATATTATTGTTTATATTAATTCAAAACTATACACTTTTGGGCTGCAAAGATACTAATAAGTTTTGAATAATCAATGCACTACAAGTTTTTTTTTGATTTTACGCTTCACCCTTGATGTTGGGAAGAGGCGGAAATGTTTGTTCGTCCGGCATGCGAATCAGTCCGAAAGCGCGTTCATATTTCCCAATATTCTCTTCGAGTGCACGCAGCAAACGCTTGGCATGTTCGGGTGCCAAAACTATGCGCGATTGCACGCCAGCCTTTGGCATTCCAGGCATCACGCGGATAAAGTCGAGAATAAATTCCGAACTGGAATGAGTTATAATAGCCAAATTGGCATATGTACCTTGCGCCACTTCTTCCTTCAATTCTATCTGGAGTTGACCGTTGTTGTTTTCTTGATTTTCCATGTTGCACAATTGTTTTTAAAATGTTCTTAAAAGATAGACCAAAAGTACTCTTTTTTTTCGGATGATATACATTTAAGTTCAAAAAGACACATAATAATCCGTTCTGAAAAAGGAGCAAGCCACTGCAACCGTTTTGCAGTAGCACTGTAACAAACATACAGAAGCATTGCAGTACAGAAGGAAGAGGCAAAGACAAAACAGAGAGGGAATACTCCTTCTTATAGGATATTCCCTCTCTATTTAATAGAATTATATTGACGTTGTAAGGCTATCCCTCTACTTTCTCGTCTACAGCATAATCAAGTACCGTCTTCTTGTTGGCAAGCATACGGTCGTACTCTTCTTTGGAGCCAACGATAATCTTCTCGAACTCGCGTTGTCCGGTACCGGCAGGAATCAGGTGACCGCAAATTACGTTCTCCTTCATACCTTCCAGACGGTCCACCTTTCCGTTGATGGCAGCCTCGTTCAGTACCTTCGTCGTTTCCTGGAAGGAAGCAGCCGACATGAAGCTTGAAGTCTGCAATGCAGCACGGGTGATACCTTGAAGAATCTGAGTAGAAGTCGCAGGTACAGCGTCGCGCACTTCCACGGGTTTCAAGTCGCGGCGTTTCAACATGGAGTTCTCGTCACGCAGCTTGCGAGCCGTCACAATCTGGCCAGCCTGCAGACTCTGGGAATCTCCAGCATCCACTACCACCTTCTTTCCCCAGATACGGTCGTTCTCTTCCATGAATTCCATCTTGTCAACAACTTGCTGTTCCAGGAAGCGGGTATCACCTGGCTCGTCGATTTCCACCTTGCGCATCATCTGACGAACGATGATTTCAAAGTGCTTATCATTAATCTTCACACCCTGCAGACGGTAAACGTCCTGAACCTCGTTCACAATATATTCCTGCACGGCCGTAGGACCTTTGATAGCCAGGATGTCCGCAGGTGTGATAGCACCGTCAGACAACGGAGTACCGGCGCGTACATAGTCGTTCTCCTGAACCAGAATCTGCTTGGACAACGGTACGAGGTACTTCTTCACTTCACCGGTCTTGGAAGTAACGATGATTTCGCGATTACCGCGTTTCACCTTACCCATGGTAACCTCACCGTCGATTTCTGAAACCACAGCGGGATTAGACGGGTTACGTGCCTCGAACAACTCAGTGACACGGGGAAGACCACCCGTGATATCACCCGCTTTACCTACGGCACGCGGAATCTTCACGATAACTTCACCGGCCTTTACCTTCTGACCGTCTTCAACCACTACGTGGCCACCTACTGGCAAGTTGTATGTACGGATCAGTTCGCCGTCTTCTGTCATGATGTGTGCGGTAGGCACCTTCGTCTTATCCTTAGACTCAATGATGATGATTTCGCGCAAACCGGTAGATTCATCAGACTCTACCTTATAAGTCACGTTTTCAATAACGCCTTCAAATTCAATCTTACCGGTAGCTTCGGTAATGATAACCGCGTTGAACGGGTCCCAACGGGCAATCATCTTGCCTTTCTCTACCATTTCACCATCGGCTGCATAGAGCGTAGAACCGTAGGGTACATTATGAGTGGAAAGCACAATACCCGTGTTGACATCCACAAAACGCACTTCGGCCAAACGGCCTACCACTACCTTTGCCGGTTCGCCTGCTTCGTCGATAACGTCTACCGTACGGAGTTCTTCGAATTCCAGACGGGCAGGATTCTTGGCCACGATGCTTGCGTTGGCAGCAATATTGGCTGCCGTACCACCGGCATGGAATGTACGCAGTGTCAACTGTGTACCCGGCTCACCGATAGACTGTGCAGCGATTACGCCGACTGCCTCGCCCTTCTGAACCATACGGCTGGAAGCCAGGTTACGTCCGTAACACTTGGCACAAACACCTTTCTTGGATTCGCAGGTCAATACAGAACGGATTTCAACGCTCTCGATTGGAGAGTCTTCAATGCGTTGTGCAATGTCCTCGGTAATTTCCTCACCGCCGGCCACAATCAGTTCGCCAGTTGTAGGATGAACAATATCATGTACGGATACACGACCCAGGATACGTTCATACAGAGTGGCAATGGTTTCATCATTGTTCTTCAGTGCCGTACAAACCAATCCGCGGAGCGTGCCGCAGTCTTCTTCATTAATAATCACATCATGCGATACGTCAACCAGACGACGGGTCAGGTATCCGGCATCGGCCGTCTTCAAAGCGGTATCGGCAAGACCCTTACGGGCACCGTGGGTAGAGATAAAGTACTCCAACACGGACAGACCTTCCTTAAAGTTAGAAAGAATCGGGTTTTCGATAATCTGACCGCCTTCGGCACCTGCTTTCTGGGGCTTCGCCATCAAACCACGCATACCGGAGAGCTGACGAATCTGTTCCTTAGAACCACGGGCACCGGAATCCAGCATCATGTATACAGAGTTGAAACCCTGGTCGTCGCTTGAAATGGTTTTCATCAGGATGTTGGACAACTCAGAGTTCACGTGCGTCCAGATATCGATTACCTGGTTGTAACGCTCGTTGTTCGTGATGAAACCCATGTTATAGTTATTGATTACCTGCTCTACTTCATCATAACCTTTCTGTACTAATGCTTCCTTCTCTTCCGGGATAATGATATCGCCCAAGTTGAACGACAAACCACCCTTGAAGGCCATGTAATAACCGAGGTTCTTGATTCCGTCGAGGAAGTCGGCTGCCTTGGCAACACCACACACCTTGATTACGTGACTGATGATGTCTCGGAGTGACTTCTTGGAGATAATCGTATTGATATATCCTGCTTCTGCCGGAACAATTTCGTTGACAATGACACGGCCCACGGAGGTATCGTGCATCATCTTGTCCACAATGTTACCATTCTCGTCAACGTCTTTCACTATTACGCTTACCGGAGCATGGATGTCGCACTTACCTTCATTGTAGGCAATCAGCGCTTCCTCAGGACCGTAGAATGTCAGGCCTTCACCCTTGGCACCCTTGCGCAGCTTCGTAATATAGTACAGACCAAGTACCATATCCTGAGCAGGCACAGTGATAGGAGCACCGTTGGCAGGGTTCAATATATTGTGTGACTGGAGCATTAGCATCTGTGCTTCCAGAATCGCTTCGTTGCTCAACGGCAAGTGCACGGCCATCTGGTCACCGTCGAAGTCGGCATTGAACGCCGTACATGCCAACGGGTGCAGCTGGATTGCCTTACCTTCAATCATTTTAGGCTGGAATGCCTGGATACCCAGACGGTGAAGTGTCGGGGCACGGTTCAACAGCACCGGATGCCCCTTCATCACGTGTTCCAAAATGTCCCAGATAACGGGTTCCTTGCGGTCTACAATCTTCTTGGCGCTCTTTACCGTCTTCACGATACCACGCTCAATGAGCTTACGAATGATGAACGGCTTGTAAAGCTCGGCTGCCATCAGTTTAGGGATACCGCATTCGCCCATCTTCAGCTCCGGACCTACAACGATTACAGAACGTGCGGAATAGTCGACACGCTTACCCAACAAGTTCTGACGGAAACGTCCTTGCTTACCCTTCAAACTGTCGGAAAGTGACTTCAACGGACGGTTAGCGTCGGTCTTCACTGCACTCGATTTACGGGAGTTATCAAACAGAGAGTCGACAGCTTCCTGCAACATACGTTTTTCATTACGCAAAATCACTTCAGGAGCTTTGATTTCAATCAATCTCTTCAGACGGTTGTTACGGATGATGACACGACGGTAAAGGTCATTCAAGTCAGAAGTTGCGAAACGGCCGCCATCCAATGGGACCAACGGACGAAGTTCGGGTGGAATAACCGGTACAATGCGTACAATCATCCACTCGGGCTTGTTGCGTCCGCGTGATGCACGGAACGACTCAACTACCTGAAGACGTTTCAGAGCTTCGGTCTTGCGTTGCTGTGAAGCATCGCTTCCGGCACGGTTACGCAGTTCGTAAGACAAAGAGTCAAGGTCGAGGCGTGACAGCAAATCGTAGATAGCTTCCGCGCCCATCTTGGCAATGAACTTATTGGGATCTGAATCTTCGAGGAACTGGTTGTCTTTCGGCAACTTTTCCAGCAAGTCCAGGTATTCTCCTTCTTCAAGCAAGTCATACTGTGCCACTTCATCGGACAGTACACCCGGCTGAATGACAACATAACGCTCGTAATAGATAATGGCATCCAGCTTCTTGGTGGGCAAGCCCAACAAGTAACCGATTTTGTTGGGAAGTGAACGGAAGTACCAGATGTGAGCCACGGGCACAACGAGCTGGATGTGTCCCATACGCTCACGGCGCACTTTCTTTTCAGTCACTTCCACACCACAACGGTCGCAGACGATGCCTTTGTAACGGATACGCTTGTACTTACCGCAATGGCACTCGTAATCCTTGATAGGACCAAAGATGCGCTCGCAGAACAATCCGTCGCGTTCGGGCTTATACGTACGATAGTTGATGGTTTCAGGCTTTAAAACTTCACCACTCGAATTCTCAAGGATTTCCTCAGGAGAAGCCAAACCGATAGAGATTTTCGAGAAATTACTCTTTATCTTGTTATCTTTTCTAAAAGCCATAAATTTATTTAATTGATAATTGACAATGGAAAATTGAAATTGAAAAACTGAAAACCGATAATTGAGAATGGTAACTTGCATTATCCACTCTCAATTATCAATTATCCATTATTCTAAGTTGATGCTCAAGCCCAAACCTCTCAACTCGTGCAGCAATACGTTCAGTGACTCGGGGATACCCGGAGCAGGCATCGGTTCACCCTTCACGATTGCTTCATAAGCCTTGGAACGTCCTACAACGTCATCAGACTTGATAGTCAGGATTTCCTGCAGAATGTGTGCGGCACCGAACGCTTCGAGTGCCCAAACTTCCATTTCTCCAAAACGCTGACCACCGAACTGTGCCTTACCACCCAACGGCTGTTGCGTAATGAGTGAGTACGGACCGATGGAACGTGCGTGCATCTTGTCTTCAACCATGTGACCGAGCTTCAGCATGTAAGTCACACCTACCGTAGCCTGCTGCTCGAATGCTTCACCGGTACCACCATCATACAGCGTTGTCTTGCCGTAGCGAGGCAAGCCGGCCTTATCGGTCCATTCGTTCAAATCGTCCAAAGATGCACCGTCAAAGATAGGAGTGGCAAACTTCACGCCCAGGTTTTTTCCGGCACGCCCGAGAACGGCCTCGAATATCTGACCGATGTTCATACGTGAAGGCACACCCAACGGATTCAGCACGATGTCTACCGGAGTACCGTCAGCAAGGAACGGCATGTCTTCCTGGCGTACCACACGGGAAACAATACCCTTGTTACCGTGACGACCGGCCATCTTGTCACCGACACCAATCTTACGTTTCTTGGCAATGTATACCTTGGCCATCTGAATGATACCTGCGGGCAACTCGTCACCGATAGTGATGGCGAACTTCTTGCGTTTCAGCTCGGCATCGAGTTCCTTGTACTTCTTGATGAAGTTCATCACCAATGCACGAATCAGTCCGTTGGTATGTTCATCCTTCGTCCAGTTGCTCAACTGAACAGCGGTGAAGTCCAAATCGCTGAAGTCGGAAGCAGAGAATCTGGCGCCTTTGGAAATAATGTCGGCACCCATGTAATCCTTCACACCTTCCGATGTATAATTTTCTGTAAGCTTCAACAGCTTGTTTATCAACACTTTCTTGAGGTCACCAATCTTAGCGTCGAACTCATCGTCAATCTTCGGTAACAGAGCCTTGTCGGCCAGCTTGGAGCTGCGGGTCTTGACAACACGGGAGAACAGACGCTTACCGATAACAACACCCTTCAAAGAAGGAGAGGCTTTCAAAGAAGCATCCTTCACATCACCGGCCTTGTCACCGAAGATGGCACGGAGCAGTTTCTCTTCCGGAGAAGGATCCGATTCACCCTTCGGAGTAATCTTACCGATAAGGATATCACCCGGTTCGATGCGGGCACCCACACGAACAATACCGTTTTCGTCAAGGTCTTTAGTCGCTTCCTCACTTACGTTAGGAATGTCAGAGGTCAACTCTTCCATACCACGCTTCGTTTCGCGAACTTCCAAAGAATATTCTTCTACGTGTACAGAGGTCAAAAGGTCCTCACGAACCACACGTTCATTCAGTACGATAGCATCCTCATAGTTATAGCCCTTCCACGGCATGTAAGCAACCAGCAGGTTCTTACCCAGTGCAAGTTCTCCGTCTTCGGTTGAATAACCTTCCGTCAGGATTTGACCTGCAGTCACGCGCTGACCCTTCTCGCAAATCGGACGGAGGTCAATCGTCATATTCTGGTTGGTACGGCGCCACTTCGGGATATTATATTCTTTCAATGCAGGCTCGAAGCTTACGAACTCTTCCTCCTCCGTACGGTCGTACAGAATACGGATAGTCGTTGCATCCACGAATTCAACCACACCGTCACCCTCGGCAGTAATCTGCGTACGAGAATCGCGTGCCAGCTGGCGTTCGATACCGGTACCTACAATCGGAGCTTCGCTCTTCAATAAAGGAACAGCCTGGCGCATCATGTTTGATCCCATCAATGCACGGTTGGCGTCATCATGCTCCAAGAACGGAATCAAAGAAGCCGCAATAGAAGCAATCTGCTGGGGAGATACGTCCATCAATTCCACCTCGGAAGGAGGAACCACCGGATAGTCGGCATCCTGACGGGATTTTACTTTATCACGTACAAAAGTACCGTCATCGTTCAAAGGAGCATTACCCTGAGCAATAATCTTGGCTTCCTCTTCTTCTGCGGTGAGGTAAACCAAACCTTCGTCAGAAAGATCAACCTTACCCTCTGCCACCTTGCGGTACGGAGTTTCAATGAAGCCAAGCTCGTTGATTTTCGCGAACACACAGAGTGAAGAAATCAAACCGATGTTCGGACCTTCAGGAGTCTCGATAGGACAAAGACGTCCGTAGTGAGTATAGTGTACGTCACGAACCTCGAAGCCTGCACGCTCGCGTGACAGACCGCCGGGGCCCAGAGCAGACATACGACGCTTGTGAGTAATCTCGGCCAGTGGGTTGGTCTGGTCCATGAACTGTGACAAAGCATTCGTTCCAAAGAATGAATTGATAACGGAAGAGATTGTCTTGGCGTTAATCAGGTCAATCGGAGTAAAGACTTCATTGTCACGGACGTTCATACGCTCGCGGATAGTACGCGACATACGTGCCAGACCGATGGCAAACTGATTGGACAACTGTTCGCCCACTGTACGCACACGACGGTTGCTCAAGTGGTCGATATCGTCCACATCCGCTTTCGAGTTAATCAACTCGATGAGATATTTGATAATTTCGATAATATCTTCCTTGGTAAGGACACGCACGTCCATATCGGTCGTCAAGTTCAACTTTCTGTTGATACGATAACGGCCTACATCACCCAGGTCATATCTCTTCTCTGAGAAGAACAGGTTATTGATAACCTCGCGTGCACTGGCATCATCGGCAGGGTCTGCATTACGCAACTGGCGGTAGATGTAGAGTACAGCTTCTTTTTCCGAGTTACTCGGATCCTTCTGCAGAGTATTATATATGATAGAATAGTCAGACTGGTTCGGTTCTTCCTTGTGTACGAGGATATTCTGAACGCCCGACTCTAATATAATGTCAACATGTTCCGGCTCGATTACAGTTTCACGGTCAATAACGACTTCGTTACGCTCGATGGAAACAACTTCACCGGTATCTTCGTCTACAAAATCCTCAATCCATGTTTTCAACACACGTGCGGCCAACTTACGTCCCACCATCTTCTTGAGGTTCGTCTTGTTCACCTTCACGTCTTCCGCCAAATTAAAAATCTCGAGAATGTCCTTGTCATTCTCAAATCCGATGGCTCTCAGCAAAGTGGTAACCGGCAATTTCTTCTTACGGTCAATGTACGCATACATGACGTTGTTGATGTCGGTGGCAAACTCAATCCACGAACCCTTGAACGGGATGATACGGGCTGAGTACAACTTGGTACCGTTGGCATGTACGCTCTGTCCGAAGAATACGCCCGGTGAACGGTGAAGCTGGGATACAACCACACGTTCCGCACCGTTGATGACGAATGTTGCCTTATCCGTCATGTAAGGAATAGGACCGAGGAACACGTCCTGAATGACCGTGTCAAAATCTTCGTGGTCGGGGTCGGTACAATATAATTTCAATTTTGCCTTCAAAGGCACGCTATATGTAAGCCCTCGCTCTATACATTCATCAATGGTATAGCGCGGCGGATCAATATAGTAGTCCAAAAACTCAAGAACAAAATTATTTCTTGTATCGGCAATGGGGAAGTTTTCAGCAAATACTTTATACAGTCCCTCGTTCTTACGTTTCTCGGGTGGGGTGTCCAGTTGTAGAAAGTCTTTGAATGACTTCAATTGTACTTCCAGAAAATCCGGATATTCAAGCGGATTCTTAGTCGAAGCAAAATTAACTCTTTGATTTACAGTATTTGAAGACATCTGTCAATGAATTTGGAGAACTTAATTTGAAATATATACACAAAAAGGTTAAGAATCCTCTTGCGAAGGATTCCTAACCGAATTACCTGATTACCAGGCCAATGTTATTTAAGTTCAACTTCAGCTCCAGCTTCTTCCAATGTTTTCTTCAATGATTCTGCTTCGTCTTTAGCCAAACCTTCTTTTACTGTGCTAGGAGCACCGTCTACCAAGTCTTTAGCTTCTTTCAAACCAAGACCACAAGCTTCCTTAACGGCCTTAACTACTTGAAGTTTAGCTGCACCAGCGCTCTTCAATACTACGTCGAAAGAAGTTTTTTCTTCTGCGGCAGCAGCACCAGCTGCAGGACCAGCAGCAACAGCTACAGCTGCAGCAGCAGGTTCAATACCGTATTCTTCTTTAAGGATAGTTGCAAGTTCATTAACTTCTTTTACTGTCAAGTTAACTAATTGTTCTGCAAAAGCTTTCAAATCTGCCATTTTTGTATGATTTTTAATTGTTTAAATACTAAATAAATTGATATAATTCTTTTTCCGAAATTTACGCTTCGGGACGTTCACCAAGAGTCTTGAGAACTCCGTGAAGGGTGTTACCACCTGATTGAAGAGCAGAAATAACATTCTTGGCCGGAGATTGCAACAATGCAACGATATCGGCGATAACTTCATTCTTACTCTTGATTGCAACGAGAGCATCCAATTGATCTGCACCAATGTAGAAGCTTTCTTCTGCATATGCAGCTTTCAGTCCGGGAATACCGTCTTTCGCTTTATCCTTGATAAGTTTTGCAGGAACGTTTGCAGTGTTGCAAAACATAACAGCAGTAGTACCCTTCAAAGAATCGTAAAGAGGTGAAAAGTCTTCTTCCAGGCTTTCAAGTGCTTTGTGAAGCAAGGTGTTTTTAACCACCATCAATTTGATGCCTGATTTAAAACAATCTCTTCTCAGTGCGCTTGTAGCAGTAGCGTCCATCGCTGTAACGTCTACCAAATAGAAGTGACCATATTCCTTTACTGTAGCAGCAATTTGCTCTATAATCGTACTTTTATCTTCCTTTCTCATTATTTCTCTGTTTTATTAGATTTCATCCACTGATTTCGGGTCGATTTTGATACCCGCACTCATTGTACTAGAAAGATAAATACTCTTAATATATGTACCCTTTGCTGCGGTCGGTTTCAGCTTGTTCAGTGTAGAGATGAACTCCTTCGCATTGTCGCGAATCTGATCAGGACTGAATGATACCTTACCGATAGAAGTATGAACGATACCGCTCTTATCAACTTTAAAGTCAATCTTACCTTGTTTTACTTCTTTTACAGCTTTAGCAACATCCATAGTTACAGTACCACTCTTCGGGTTCGGCATCAATCCACGAGG
>OHFQ01000978.1_pt1 | contig 12059 bp, 10 predicted proteins | sample 1567581 | NCBI WGS metagenome assembly OHFQ01 (sample SAMEA3879559, study PRJEB24766) | human gut metagenome | biome: human-associated habitat; feature: feces | place: USA | collected 1985/1987 | reverse complement strand
ATTCTATTAGATTTTTATGCTCTTACAAGCACCATGGCACTCATCTTAGGTGCTTTGATCGTGAGCACATTGTGCTCCACCATATAGTCCTGTGGCTCTAACGTATAGCCTTCTTCATTTGTCAGCATCACTCTTCTGAGAATCGAGTGATTATACACGCCTATCTGACGGATATGAAGCTTCAGATCCACATCCTCATAATTCGTATTCATGATGACAACCACCTGCTTGTTGTCCGTAAATCTTCCATAGCAAAGCATCTTGTGTCCGCCGTGGAGATATAATACAGAACCCGACTTAAGAGCCTCATACGACTTGTGTATCTTTATCATGTCTTTGTGGAACTGTATAAGCTCCTGATCCTCGTGTCCCCACGGATAGGTTCTTCTATTATCAGGGTCTGTCCAGCCGCACACACCAGCCTCATCCCCATAATATATGGTAGGAGCCCCCGGCCATGTCATCTGGAACACAACAGCCTGTCTGAATATTCCCTTGTCCACGCCCTGATCAGCAGCATCCGCTCCCATGGTGTGAAGTCGTCCGACCTTTCTGTTGGTTCTCGTAAGGAATCTGGAATGGTCGTGGTTGGACAGCTCATTCATGGACACGTCTATCGATGGTCTAAGGAATCTGGACATGTGATAGTTCATAGCACCCTTAAATGCATCGTAGTTGCCAAGCAGATCTCCGCGGAACTCGTCGCTGTGCTTTTCAACACCGCAGAGGAACCATGTGATAGGTTCCATGAATGCATCATAGTTCATGACCGTATCCCACTGGTCACCCTTCAGCCAGCTCTTTGGATCACCATAGTGCTCAGCCAAAATTATCGCATTCGGATTTGCCTCTTTAACATTTCTCCTGAACTCGCGCCAGAACTGGTGGTTGTACTCTGGGGAATGTCCCAGATCCGCAGCCACGTCAAGTCTCCATCCATCTGCATTATATGGAGGTGACACCCATTTTTTCGCTATCTTCATGATGTACTCAACTAATTTAGGTGAATCCTCATAGTTGAGCTTTGGCAGGGTATCATGCCCCCACCAGCCATCATATGTTGTATTGTATGGCCATGCATTGTCATTGTAGAACTTGAAGAAAGTGTTGTAGGGGCTGTCCTTCGATACAAATGCACCCTTCTCATAGCCCTCCTGGTTCTCATATATGCACTCCCTGTCCATCCATTTGTTGAATGAACCGCAGTGATTGAACACTCCATCAAGGATGACCTTCATGCCACGCTTGTGTATCTCCTCAACCAGCTCGGCAAAGAGCTGATTGCTGGCCTCAAGATTCTTTTTATTTGTAACTCTGTTTATATATCTTGGCGACTGCTTGTTCTCAAGACAACCTCCTGGAAGGCAGTCGCCCTCATCGTCAACTATTCTTCCAAAATGAGGATCGACATAATCATAATCCTGTATATCGTACTTATGGTTGGACGGTGATACGAATATAGGGTTCAGGTATATTACATCCACGCCCAGATCCTGCAGATAATCAAGCTTATCCATGACACCCTGCAGATCCCCGCCATAGAAACGTCCCACATCCATAGTGCTCGGCCTCTGATTCCAATCCTTCACCTGTACTGAACCAGCACCTATATACGCATACTCATTGTCCAACACATCGTTGGACAAATCGCCGTTGCAGAACCTGTCCACAAATATCTGGTAGAATACCGCGCCCTTTGCCCACTCCGGTACCTTGAATCCCGGACATATCTCAAAGTCGTACTCTCTGTCGTTCTGCTTCGTAGGTCCCAGTTTGTCATAGAAGCATGTAACTCTTCCTGAATGTATTTCAAAATGATATCTTATGAATGGCAGACCTCCGGGTATAGTCGCATTATAAAAATCAAATATCCTGTTGGAGCTCTCCTTTGTCATCTGTACTTTTTCTTCATTATATATAAGAAATACTTCATCCACATTATCGGCTGTGGTTCTGAATCTGACTTTCACATCCTGATCCGCATCCGGCTCCTGTGGGCTGACATAGTACTTGCTTCCGTCCGCAAACAGTCCACCTTTATTTAATACAGGCTTAACATTATATACATACTCGTGTATCTTCTGCCCATTGGTTTTCTTTTCCACCATACAATAAAATCTCCCTTGCACATACACATACTCTTTTTATATTAATACTTTTCAAGAGATTAGGCAACAAAATAAAACATATCTTAACTACCCAAATACAACAAAACCTGCATATATATAATAAAAGAGACAGTCACCGAACGACTGTCTCTTTTGGAGAAGGTATTTTGTTACTTATGGGGTGTAGCCAAAACTATATAATGTATTGGGGGTTACAATTATTATTATATACAAATCCCGTCAAAAGTCTGCCCAAACATTTTTTTATTTGGCAAATGTCATTGTGCATTATCACAATGCATTTCCATAATTTTACCTATATTTCATTTTTTATTGTTCACATTAGACAAAATAACTGATATTTCTTAAAATCCGCGTCTCCTCAAGTCACTTACCAGGTTCACATAGAATTCCCTCACATCAAATGTATCTATGTTTTCCCTGTTAAGATCTATGACATCTCCGTGGGATATTCCCCGACTGCCCTGAGGCTTCAGGTAAATGAAGTTGGAGCCCCATTTAAACGACTCATATCCGACAAGTCCATCGTTCTCACCGTCAAAATGCTTTACCCTTTCCCAAAGCGGGCCTTTTGCGCCCATGGCAAAGGCAATATCGCTGCTGCGGATGGAGAGAGGCTGCATTTGCGGCTTCAGATGAAGAAATTTCATCATTTCCTCTGTCAGCCTGTACTCTGTATATATACTCCCGGCGGATCTGGGAGCTCTCTGTTGAGTTTTGCACACGCTGACGCGGTAAGGTCTGTCACCGCCGCTATGAAGTCAGGGTTTGTGTCGCCCAGCTTCTTAAGCGCGGAATTGTAGGTATTTGCCACGGTCTGCTGCTGTTTCTCTGGTATCTTGCCCAGAAGATAGTCCGCAAATTCACATCCCCTGTGTGGAGTGTTTATAGTTGTGAGGGATGCCACATAAGGCGCCATTCCAAGCTTAGATATGGCATATCTGCTGTCGAGGCCTCCCTTGGAATGTGCGATTATATTCACCTTGCCGCATCCCGTCTCCTGGATTATCTGCTTTATCCTATCCGCGATCTCATGCCCCGAATCTGCAACTGACGCCGCAGACTGATGATTGCCATAGAATATCCTTGCGCCATTTGCCTCAAGAGCAGCAGGTATCCTTCCCCAATAGTTCAGATATCTGAAATCTCTGAAAAATACTCCATGTACCATCAAAATTGGATATTTTGTGGCGCACACCTGATTCTGTTTCCTGTTGTTATCCATTATAAGCTTTTCATTCTCAAATACCGCCTCGTCAGATGCAAGCTTTATCAGTTTGCCAAGGACTATCAAATGTACCACAGGTAGCCATCCGCACAGTATTCCGATAACACGCCATTTGATCCCAAGCTGTTTTGATGATACATATATTCTGATTATTCCAAACCAGAACGTTATCGCCAGAACAATCACGGCTGTCAGTATGTACAGCACCCAGTTCTTCCATGTCCACCCTGACACATCGACAACGCCCACTATCATAAGTATCAGCACCACCACCGAAAATACTGTCGCCACCAGAAATGAATACAGATTTTCGCATCCCTTCTGGCATCTCTTTATCCCTTTTGTCTGTATATTTTTAAGACTGAGCAACGGCATCGCCAATATGACCATATCCCATATGATCAGCAACGTTATTATCAGTGGCAAAAGCGGAATCTGCCACTTTGGATACCTTGCCAGCAGATACACATTCGCCAGCAGAAACGGTATAACCGCGTTTATCCCTCTCTTTATGATCTTCATCCCCGTCATCCTCCAAATGTATATTTTATGAAACTGAAGCACAGCTTGCATCACCCCGCACACAGTTTTCATCGCACCGCGTACTCAAGTCTCATCATCAATTCCCCATCATACAGCAAATGCCCGCAGCTATGCGGGCATCTGTTTTTATTTGTGTTTTTGCTTCTTTAATCTCTCTACTCTGTCTTTATCTCACCGGACTCCCGGCTGTCTTTCTACGCATCAGCAGTCGTCTCAACATTCTGAGCTGCATCTGTCTGTTCCTTAACAAACAATGCCTCAAACTCAGGTCTTGCAATTCTCTCCTTTTCAAGAAGTATACTTGCGCACTTATGAAGTATATCTATGTTCTCCTCAAGGATAGCCTTTGCCTCCTTGTAGCACATATCCACGATTCTCTTTACTTCCTCATCTATCTCCGCGGCAACTTCCTCACTGTACACTCTTGAATGTCCAAGATCTCTTCCGAGGAATACCTCCTCCTGATCGTTGCTCTCATAGTTTATAAGGCCAAGCTTGTCGGACATACCGTACTTTGTGACCATAGCTCTGGCATACTTGCTCGCCTCCTTGATATCCTGTGAAGCACCTGTTGTTATGTCATCGAGGATCATCTCCTCTGCAATTCTTCCGCCAAGGCTAACTCTGATCTCGTCGAGCATCTTGCCCTTTGTCATGAACACGTTGTCATTCTCTGGAAGCGGCATAGTATATCCGCCAGCTCCCATACCTGTAGGTATGATGGACACGAGATGTACAGGTCCGACATGTGGAAGCAGATGGAACAGGATCGCATGTCCCGACTCATGGTACGCCGTGATCCTTCTCTCACTCTCAGGCACCAGGCGGCTCTTCTTCTCTCCGCCTATTCCAACCTTGATAAATGACTTGTCAACATCTTCCTTGGTGATGTAAGCTCTGTTGGCCTTTGCCGCGGCAATTGCCGACTCGTTCATCAGGTTCTCCAGATCTGCACCGGCAAATCCTGCTGTGGTTCTAGCTATCTCGTGAAGATTTACATCCTCGGCAAGAGGCTTATTCTTCACGTGGACTCTGAGGATCTCCTCTCTGCCCTTTACATCAGGTCTGTTGACCGGTATCTTTCTATCGAAACGTCCCGGACGAAGGATAGCCTTGTCCAGAATATCCACTCTGTTTGTAGCTGCAAGAACGATGATTCCCTCATTTACACCGAAACCATCCATCTCGACAAGCAGCTGGTTGAGAGTCTGCTCACGCTCGTCATGACCGCCACCAAGGCCTGAACCTCTCTGTCTTGCAACCGCATCAATCTCATCTATAAATACGATACACGGCGCATTCTTCTTGGCCTCCGCGAAGAGGTCTCTCACTCTTGAAGCACCTACACCGACAAACATCTCAACGAAATCTGAACCGGATATGCTGAAGAAAGGCACTCCAGCCTCACCTGCAATGGCCTTTGCCATGAGTGTCTTACCTGTTCCCGGAGGGCCTACCAGCAGAACACCCTTTGGTATACGTGCACCGACTTTTACAAACTTCTGAGGATTCTTCAGGAAAGTTACTATCTCCTCAAGATCTTCTTTTTCCTCCTCAAGTCCTGCCACATCTTTAAATGTGACATTCTTGGCACTCTCGTCAGCTTTGCGGGCTCTGCTCTTGCCAAAGTTCATCATCTGGCCGCCGCCACCACCGCCCTGGGCTGATCTCATGAACAGCATCATTATAAGCATAAGCACTACCATGACAAGCACGTATGGTATGATAACGCTCCAGATACTGGTCTTCTCCACGTCATTGAGACTGTACTTTACAATTGGCTTCTTATCTGCAGAATCAGTTATTGAGCTGTTATAAGCATCGACCTTTTCCTGATATTTGTTGTAAATATCAATGATCTCATTTACATCTGCCGCATAAAACGCAATGGTCTTGCCGTTGGTGAACCCAACCTGCACAACAGCCGTAGGTATCTCTGCGTTCTGATTTATGACAAGCTCTGATACATTGCCCTCATCGAGATCGTTCGTCAGATCAACATAACTGTAAGTTGTAGTCACATCCGTATCGCTCTGCATCCATCTGTTGATGAGTATAAATGCCACAACAAGGATAAGCAGATAGATCAACATTCCATTTCTGAATTTTCTCTTGTTCATATATTCTCCTTATTAATCCATATTTCACTGTGTGAGCATGGAATTTTTACTGCTCTATCACTCCTATATATGGAAGATTTCTATATTTCTGGGCACAGTCAAGACCATATCCGACCACAAATCTGTCAGGAATCTCAAATCCTGTCATATAAAGCTCAACTGGGATAACTCTTCTGTCTGGCTTGTCAAGTAATGTTATGACATTCAAACTTGCAGGCTTTCTCTCACCCAGAAGCTTTACAAGATATGAGAGTGTTCTTCCTGAATCGAGAATATCTTCAACTATAATTACATCTCTGCCCTCTATTGACTCGTCCAGATCCTTGTTGAGTTTAACTATACCTGATGACTTTGTTCCGTCGCCATAGCTGCTTACCGACATAAAATCCATTGTCACTGGATTCTTCATTCTCTTTGCAAGCTCACACATAAAAAAAACGCTTCCCTTGAGTATTCCTATCAAATGTATCGTCTTGCCCTCATATGCCTTATCGATAGCTTCTGCCATCTCACTGATACGTGTCTCAACTTCACTGCTACTCAGCATAACACCAATCTGTTCTTTCAACTCTGTTTCCTCCTAATAAAACATTTTCCTGTGTAAATGATAAATGGTCATCAGCATGCTATTTCCCACGACCATACTTTCGTTCATCTCTGTCCAGCATTCTCAAATTCCATATGCAATATCCTGCGTGTATTATCAGTCACTTTATAGTTCTCACCTATTCTGAGTCCGACAGCCCAGACTATCTCCGAACCCGCAGCCACAAGGGGTATCTCCCCTCTCCTATCCGCTGGAATCTTCGCATCGGTGAACAGTCTATTCAGTTTCTTTCTGGAACCGGCGGAATTTACTACAATGTAATCGCCATTTTTCATTGTCCGCAATTGCAAACACTGTATTATTCTATCATAATCAAGATACTTCGTACACTCTTTTTTTGAAAGGTCAAGCATTTTCGGGCGGTCGTATATTCTCACGGTCAGTCTCCCATTTTCCATTTCGTATACACCATCCCTGGTCATATCTATATCGACAGGATCACAGCCCCGCTCTTTCTCTGTATCACTGTCTGTCTTTGTGGAAAATATTATCCGGTCATACTGCACATACACTCTGCCTCCCCCTGGCAGATCTATACCCGCTCCCGTCTCTGCATCACACAGCTTCATGACTTCCGCGACATGATTTCTTCCTATGTCCTTTAGGCCTCCGCACACAAGCCCAACCAGTTGTCTTATCGCCAGTTCCCTGATCAGCTTATTCTGGGCAAACAACGTGCCTCTGTCAACACTGTACTCTCCGCATCTGCTCTCAGTACCAGTCCATCCACGATTTTCCTGTGAAATGTCTATTCCCTGACTCTTCAGAAACTCTTCCACCACGCCCGATGCAAGCCTTTCGTAATCCGCTGCCAGCTCCGCCATGTCGCATATATGCTCCACCGCCTGTTCATTTATCTCCACCATAAGCGGCAGGATCTTGTGTCTTATCTTATTTCTTGTGTAATCATCCTCATTATTCGTGGCATCTGTACAATATGGTATCCCCATCCTGTCAAGATAACCCTCTATCTCCGATCTGTCACAGCCAAGCAACGGTCTGACAATGTTCTCCCGCACTGGTGCGATTCCCTTTATTCCTCCCATTCCGGTTCCCCTCGCCATATTGAATATGACTGTCTCTGCAACATCGTTTCTGTTGTGGGCCACAGCTATCACACAGCCCTCGCCCTCATACTGCCGTCTCACCGTGTCAAATGCATCATATCTGGCAAGCCTTCCTGCCTCCTCCACTGTGAATCCTCGGTCAGATGCCATAGTCTGCACATCTATATTGTAAGAATTGCAGGATACACCATATTTTCTGCACAATTCTTCCACGTATTCCTGATCCGAGTCGGCCGCAGCACCGCGTATCATATGGTTTATATGGACAACATGCAGTTCTATCCCAAGATATCCGCAAAGCCTCACGAGCACCGTGATCAGGCTCACCGAATCAGCCCCCCCGGACACACCGCATACGCAGTGCTTAACATTGTCAAACATATTGTATTTCCTTATATAGCCAAGGACCTGCCTCTCAAATGGATCAATTGAATTTTTCCGTGTATCTTCTGTATTTATACTATCTCCCATGTTATCTCCCGTGCCATCTTTCTATCCTGCAAAAATACATTTATCCTTATCGCAATGCTCATTATAACATATCGCCTGCCGGCTCAATGTGGGCATTCGCATTATGTCAGCTCGCGCAAGCGCAGCTGCCGCAATGGTCATTATAACATAAATCTCCTGCTATGCCGCACCACTTTTTTCTGATCTTCCTATCACCGCGACCATCACCGTCACATCATCCCTCGGTGATATGTCTTCCTGTCCAAGCATTTTTCCCACTATCTCATCCACCAGCTTACGGCTATCTCCAATGTGTATGTTCCCGAGCAGGCGGTTCATGACTCCATCAGTATCCATATCTGAGATTCCGTCGCTCACCATCACAACCGCATCACCGGCAGAGAGATTAATATCCGCAATATCACAGTCCGCCTCATCAAGCACCCCAACTGGAAGCGTTGTGCTCGATATGACCTCCACCGAATTACCTTTTTCGCCTGGATGAACAACGTATGTCAGAGATGCCCCCTGTTTGAAACTCGTCATCGAACCATCATACATATCTATTACCACCATGTCAAACGTGGTAAATGTGCGCCCCTGATTTTTCTTCGACATGCACCTGTTGGCAAATGCAATGCTGTATTCCGGAGGAAATCCCGCCTCAAGCATCTCCTCCATGGTATCAAGCATCATACAGCTCTCGCAGGACGCCAGGCTTCCGCTGCCCATTCCATCTGACAGCATCATCACCAGCCTGCCATCCTCGTATTCCTTGACGGAAAAATTATCTCCGGACACCGGGGAACCATATTTTCTTATCCTTCTCACATGGTACATTCCCCTGTATGCCGCACTCTCCTCATATGCCGCCATCCTGTAGTCATCAAAGAACAAACTCGGAGAATTCATTCCTACCCTTATATTCCTTCCAAAATACCGGCTGAGGGTCACCGCTACCTGCCTTGAAAGCACCATACCCTGACCAGTCGTTCTTCCCACCACATAAAAGCGGTTTCTCCCACTGTCATCCGTGAGTTCTGTCACTCTCACATCTTCCATGCCCAACTCGCGCATCTGTCCAAGCAGCTTTTCGTCGGATACTTCCCGTGCCTCTCCTATTCTCTCTATCTGCCTTCTGAATCCATCAACAAGCTCTCCAACCTGACTCAGACTTATCCCAGGATCCTCACTTCCGGCAAATGTGTAATCAAGCCGCCTGAATGTATTTGCCATATCTTCCATTTTAGAAGATGTCATCCTGCTTATCTCCGTCGCTGCCGCCTGAAGGCATGCCGGACTTATATCATCAGCAGATTTTCCCAAAAGAGATCCGGGCACGGCGACAAACAGCATCACCGGAAGCCCTAGGTTGACACAGCACACTATAATGTCATATGTGGTAAGAGTTGTCCAGTCAAATGTCCCATACCTCTGAAGCAGCCTCCCCTCCCCCATAGCATGTCCTATCTCAGCGTTACATATAAAACCAGGTCCCGCAGCAATGGCGGCAAGAACCGCTCCAAGCACATAAAATATACATGCCGGTATTCTTCTGTGACCTGAAAGTGCTCTTCCTATGAGCATAACCACCGTGACCAGCAGCATCCAAGGGATCCAGCCCATATTACCCGTCTTTACGGAAAGGATACCTCCCGCCGCAGCGGCAAGCCCGCAGCCGTAGGAAGCACCCGACCTGTACACTACATACAACAGCATCAAGAGGGCTGCCATAAGTGACGGAGCTATGCCACCGAATATATCATCAGGAATGTGCCACAGCAGAATGGCACATATTGCCATGATGCTGACGATACATTGATTTGTATCGTATCCGGCAATCCCTGCCTCTCGTTTCCAGTCACCTCCCGAAACCCGGCTAGTAACCGCCAGTATCCCCGGCTTTAATATGTAAAATGCACACACGTACACGATTCCGGCGACGATTCCCCTGCCGACACCCACAGCCCATCCACTATCCGAAAATACAGTTTCAACTATCAATGCTGCAAGCGCGATTGGAAGCACTCCCTCATTCCCATCAGCAGCCGACCTGCCTCTCTGACCTTCCCGTTTTCTCCTTATATCACACATCTTCATTATAAATAGCACACATGCCAAAAGCAGCATATACCTTCTACACACATTCACTGCTACATCCCCAGAATGTTCCACGATCCCATTTTCAATATATGGCATACCCAAAAGTCCAAATGCTCCCAGGGTAATCCCCCCTGCCGCACACACATACAGGAGCAGATAGCTGCCGCCCATCAGACAGCATGCCGCATATATGGCAGCGGCAAACGGAGCCATACGGCACACCACAAATGCTCCGCCAGCAATACACAGAAGCGTCATAACTCCCGTCCTGATTCCCGAATTGATTCTTTCCCTCATATAATATACAGCCTCCTGTTTCACGTTGATAGTGAACAACAGTATAGACGGCTCATATGTAAAAAAATAGCGAATGCTGAGATCAGCATCCGCTTTATTGTGATATTATTCTAAAAATTATTCTTTTAAATCAGTCCTTTGATAAGTAATTCCTTTGATGAATTATTCCTTTGGCTTGATGACTATCTCATCCGGGTAAACAAGACCAAGCTGTGATCTCGCCACATCCTCGACATACTCATCAGTCTTCATATACTCTTCCTTCTCCTCAAGCTCCTTGTGCTTCTGCTTGGCATCGTCAAGCTGTTCCTGAAGCTCCTCAGCCTGCACCTGAAGTTCCTTCTTCTGTGTTTCAAGAGTCCTTGCCTTGTACATGACCACACCAGCAAGCAGCGCCAGACAGCAAATAACAGTTATCACGCCTATTCTACTGGATATTTTGTTTTTTGAACCTGTTCTGCCAGTTCTCTTGCTCATCAGGAAATCCCCTCTTACTCATTGATATCTTTACGTTAAATCTGTTGGATTCTCATATTTACTGATATTTCTTGCTATTTCTTGTAATAATATACAAAAAAATCGTATCCGAACAAACATATTGACATAATTTTACTATTTAAGACTAATTATGTCAACGCACTTTTGTCTCTCACATTTTCACATTATTCTAATCTTTGCTTTTTCTGTACAATATATAGTTCGCCATTTTCGACGCAACCCAATTTATTGTGTAAAAAGTAATTAAAAAACCTGAAAAAAATCCTAAAAAAATATATAACCTTATCCTTCCACCACAACATATGTAATTGAGCGCAATTATAGCAACACTTAATGCTAACCAAAGTGCAAGATCGCAGAACCAGGTCACAATTTTGCCTGACCTTAGAAGCTTTCTGAGTCCTCCAAACACTACTCCAACGATCCCCATCGCTGCTCCCACCATCAGACAGAGCACATACCCTTCGGCCTGGATGCGCACGAATTCGCTGATCATTTGAACAGGCTCTTGAGAGACAGAGCTCCCTCCTTTTCCCCGGAATACACCATCGTGTTGAAATTTCCTGTGAGTTCCAATATTCCCTTGTCAAGGTCCAGAGTGCTTGCCTGCATATTCTTACCCGTTATCTTCAGTTTCCCCTGCTCCGTCACCAGAAGCACAAGATCAGTATCTATAGATATGACCTTTGTCACGCCGGTCATGGACATGCTGTTTCTATTGTCGATTATGAGCTTATGTGGCTTGTTCTTATTTGCTGCTTCCGCCATACTTAGAAACCTTTTTAAGATGCTTAATAAACTATATGAGTGCATAAAAAAAATATACCGGAATAACTTTCGTATATTCCGGCATATTTTTACACATACTCAAACATGTTATACATATTCAAACATATCTTTCGCATCTTCCTTTTTGGTGGAATCTGCGATCATGGTAACTCTGACCTTCACAGTCTTATTGCCAAATGCTATCTCGATAACATCCCCAACCTTGACCTCCGTTCCGGCCTTTGCCAC
>OHFQ01000970.1_pt1 | contig 12154 bp, 12 predicted proteins | sample 1567581 | NCBI WGS metagenome assembly OHFQ01 (sample SAMEA3879559, study PRJEB24766) | human gut metagenome | biome: human-associated habitat; feature: feces | place: USA | collected 1985/1987 | reverse complement strand
GCACCCATGTGGCCCACTTCCACCAGCTGGAAGGTTGCGCCGGTGTTCATCAGCTTGATGGTATCGCCGGGGCGCACGGTGCCTTCAAACACGCGCACATAGACGATAACGCCCTTGTAGCTGTCGTAAATGGAGTCAAAGATCAGGGCTTTCAGCGGGGCATCGGGGTCGCCCTGCGGGGCGGGAACATCCTGCACCACGCGTTCCAGCACTTCGCGGATATTGATGCCCATCTTGGCGCTCACGCGCGGGGCATCCATGCAGGGCAGACCGATGACATCCTCCACCTCTTTGGCGGCGGCATCCGGGTCAGCGCTGGGCAGGTCAATCTTATTCAGGATGGGCACAACTTCCAGGTTGTGGTCAATGGCCAGGTAGCAGTTGGCCAGCGTCTGGGCTTCCACGCCCTGGCTGGCATCCACCACCAGGATGGCACCCTCACAGGCAGCCAGGCTGCGGCTGACTTCGTACTGAAAGTCAACGTGGCCCGGCGTGTCGATCAGGTTGAACTCGTATTCCTTGCCGTCATCGGCGTGGTAGTGCATGGTAACGGCGCGGGCTTTGATGGTAATGCCGCGCTCGCGTTCCAGCTCCATGTCGTCCAGAATCTGGTCCTCCATGGTGCGCTTGTCCACGCTGTCGGTCAGCTCCAGAATACGGTCCGACAGTGTGGACTTGCCGTGGTCAATGTGGGCAATGATACAAAAGTTGCGAATATTGTCGCGTGCCATCAGGTTTCCTCCAAATCGTTCCAGATACGCACCGGCGCGCCGTCCCGCAGGTAAACACGGGGAACCCGGCGGCTGATGCCGCAGATAATTTCATAGTTGATGGTGCCGGTCTTAGCTGCAATGCTGTCGGCGGTATCTGCGCCGATCGCAGCGTTTTCAGGGCCGAATACCGTTACTTCATCATTCATTTTAACATCGGGGATGTCGGTCACATCCACCAGGGTCTGATCCATGCACACCCGGCCGATTATCGGGGCGGGCTTTCCGCGGATGCTCATAACCCCCGCATTGGGGTTGCCATTGCTGCCGGAAAGCGCGCGGGGGTAGCCGTCCGCATAACCAACGCATACGGTGGCAACCTTGCGGGGTGTGTTGGCTGTGTAGGTGCGGCCATAGCTCACGCTCTCGCCGGGTAAAAGGTCCTTTACAAATTCCACAACACTTTTCAGTGTCATGGTGGGGCGCAGGCCGTCAAAATGCACTTCCGGGCTGGGGTCCAGCCCATACAGGATAATGCCTGCGCGGGTCAGGCTGTGGTGCCATTCCGGGTAGCGCATTTGTGCGGCAGAGTTGGCGCAGTGGATGGTGTGCAGGGCAACGCCGTCCGCTTGCAGCCGCTGCACGGTGCGCTCGAACAGAGCGTGCTGGGCTTGGGTGTAGGTTTCGTTTTCCGGCGTGGTGCTGTCTGCCACGGCAAAATGCTGGAAAATACCGCTGAAGTGCAGCTTGGGCAGGGCGGCGCAGCGCTCCATGGCAGCGATTGCCGCCTCAAAGTCAGAACGCACGCTGAACCCAATGCGTCCCATACCGGTATCAACCTTAAAGTGGCAGTGTACCTCCACGCCGGCGTTTTGGGCGGCAGCGGAAAGCGCCTTGGCATACTCTTCGGAATAGACGGTCTGGGTAATGCAGTTGAACGCCAGCTGATCCACCTGCAGCGGGTCGGTGTAGCCCAGGATCAAGATGGGTTTACTGATCCCGTGGCGGCGCAGGTGCCGCGCTTCGGCCAGGCAGCTGACCGCAAAAGCGGCTGCACCGTTTTCTTCCAGCCAGGGCCCGGCCACAGCGGCGCCGTGGCCGTAAGCGTCCGCCTTGACAACGCAGCACACCGGCGCGCCCACCGTCTTTTTGATCAGTGCCAGGTTGCTCTGCATAGCATCCAGATCAACCAATGCCCAACAATGCTTTTCGTACAGTTCGTTCGTCATTGCAATCCACCCCATTTCGATACAAAACACAACGGGAAATCTAGCCCCGCGTGTGCCCGGTATGCAGCGGCCGCCAGCCGTCAATGCCGCTTTGCTGCAAAGCGTGCAGTGTTTTCTGACGGAAAGCCGGGTCGTCCCGGCTCATCTGCTGCACAAACAATTTGGTCTGTTCGCGCACTGTGGCGCCATCAGCCGGGCAGCGGCTTTTGATGATGGGCAGCCCGGCGTGGTATACCGCGCTTTTTACCGCGCTTTCGGTGGCAAAGATCATTGGCCGGATCAGCGTAATGTTGCGCTGGTCCAGATAGGTCACGGGCGAAAAACACCCAATACGGCCTTCCCGCCAAAGGTTCATGTAAAAAGTCTCCACGGCATCATCCAGGTGGTGCCCCAGCGCCACTTTGTTGCAGCCAAGTTCCTGCGCGGCAGCGTGCAGTGCCCCGCGCCGCATTTTGGCACACAGTGCGCAGGGGTTCGGCTCTTTGCGGTAATCAAATACCACGGGGCCGATATCCGTGCGCCGTATTTCGTAAGGAATGCCTTCCTGCGCAAACAGGTCCGCAAGTGGCTGGTAGTCGGCTTCCACCCCGCCAAAGCGCGGGTCCAGCGTGACCGCCACCACCTCGTAATCGAAGCCGATGTACTTGCGCAGCATGGAAAGGCCGATGGTCAGCGCCACGCTGTCCTTGCCGCCGGAAACGCCCACCATCACCCGGTCGCCGGGGGCGATCATTTCATAGTCCTGCACGGCCTTGCGCATCAGGCCGCAAAGCCGCTGCATTGCACGAAGATCACTCATGACAGGCTCACACTTTCTACCAGATTGACCACATCGCTGATGGACGCCAGCTTTGTCAGCGCCGAAACATAGACCACATCGCCGCTGTCGTAGGTGATGGTCGCCAGCACGGCGTAGTAGGTGCGGATATCACAGCGCACCGCCTCTACCGTCGCGCCCTCCACGGTCAGGTTGACCTTGCGGGGCTTGATGACGCCGTAAGCCTGCTTGAGGTCGGCTTCCGAATCCTCAATAAAGTTGTCGTAGCTGTCGGCGGTGCCGCGCTGCAACAAAACGGCCTGATAATCCTCGCTGTCTGCCGTATCGGCGGTGGCAAGTTCCAGCACGGTGCCGAGGGTTGCGTCCTCGGTCATGCGGCACACGCTCCACACGCTGCTGTCGTAGTAGACAGAGACGCCGTTCGTGCCGGTATAGTGGGTGTCAGGTGTCGCAGGGGTCTGCCGGTTCACCAGCAGGGTAAGCACCATGTAGGCTGCGATGCCCAGACAGATGAAAATGGCCATCGCCGTCAGCAGCTTGGAGCTGCGGCGCTGCGCCGAGGAAGTGCGGTCGATCTCATTTGGCATGGATGTATTCTCCTTGTGTTGGCAAGGCGGCGGTACGCCGCCCATATCCTTTATAGTATACCACAACCGCAGCGGGATTTGTAGCGGGCAAATGGCAAAAATATGCCGGGGCGGGCAAAAAACTTTTGCAAAAATCGAAATCCAGAAATCAAGAGGATTCAAGAGAAAACGAGCGATTTTGCGAGTTTCAAAAAATTCCGCTGAAAAAATCCAAAAATCATGTTGACAGGCGCGTTTTTGTGTTGTATACTGACACTCGCGCCCCAAAAGGACGCCTGAAACGTACAAAAAGCTTATCAGGAGGAAATAGATATGAGCACTACTCTCGTAAAGCCCGCTGAAGTCGAGCGTAAGTGGTACCTGCTCGACGCTGCCGGCAAGAGCCTGGGCCACGTCGCTGCTGAGGCCGCTGTTCTGCTGCGCGGCAAGCAGAAGGTCGATTACACCCCCAACGTGGACTGCGGCGATTTCGTGGTTGTCATCAACTGCGACAAGGCTGTTCTGACCGGCAAGAAGGCCGAGCAGAAGTTCCACATCACCCACAGCAAGTACATCGGCGGCCTGAAGAAGGTCCAGTACAGCAAGCTGATGGCTGAGAACAGCGACCTGGCTATGACCTACGCTATCAAGGGCATGATCCCTTCCAACACCATCGGTGCTAAGGCTCTGACCCGCCTGCACTGCTACCAGGGTGCCGAGCACGCTCACGCAGCTCAGAAGCCCGAGAAGATCGAGTTCTAAGAAGGAGGCAATCGAACATGTACGAAACCAAACCTTATTTCTACGGCACTGGTCGTCGTAAGGATTCCGTTGCCCGCGTTCGCGTTTACACCGGCACCGGTAAGATCACCATCAACGATCGTGATATCGACAACTACTTCGGTCTGGAGACCCTGAAGCTGATCGTCCGCTCTCCGCTGGTCCTGCTGGGCCTGGAGGGCAAGTACGACGTCGTCGTCCGCGTTTCCGGCGGCGGTGTTTCCGGTCAGGCTGGCGCTATCCGTCACGGCCTGAGCCGCGCCCTGCTGCAGCAGAGCGACGAGAACCGTCCTGTGCTGAAGAAGGCTGGCTTCCTGACCCGCGATCCTCGTATGAAGGAGCGTAAGAAGTACGGCCTGAAGGCTGCACGTCGTGCACCCCAGTTCTCCAAGCGCTGATTTTATCTCAGTATGCAACTTTACGGCTCTGCTTCGGCAGAGCCGTTTTTTGTTGCCCCATTCCCGGAGAACTGGGGAGCACGACTGCGCATCTCCGGCGGTTGCCCCGCAAGGGGCGAGCCGGAGGCGCTTATAAATCCTTGCTCAAGCATCGCGTGCAGGGCGCAGCCCTGCCAGCGATGCACCCCAGTTCTCCAAGCGCTGATTATATTTCAGATGCAACTTTACGGCTCTGCTTCGGCAGAGCCGTTTTTTGTTGGCTGTATCTTGCAACAGTAGAGCCCCTGCACAGCAATCTGTGCAGGGGCTCTGTTACTTTTTACTTCTCCTTCCGCAGCTTTTCCAGATAGCCGTCGGCCTCAATGGCCTCCGGGGTGAAGGAGTTATTCTTCCACCAGCCCGCAAGGGCGGCGGCCACGGTCAAACCGGTGGTCACCAGCTGCTCCACGGTGGCGCTCTCAATGGGCAGCATGGGTTTTCCGCAGGCGCTCAGCACCTGATTGGTCAGTGCCAGCGCCAGCGCAGCCGTGCGCGCCAGCGTGGCGGCAGAAATTTTGCAATGGGTATCGTTCATAGCTTCAGTTCCTCTCTTTCTCCAGATCTGCGATGCGGTGGTTCGCCACCTTCATCTGTTCTTCTAAAATGGGTACGCGGCGGGCAAAGTTGTTATGCTCCCGCACCTCCCGGGTCAGCTCCTCCAGCTTGGTGTCGGTCACCGCCTGACTTTTGCCGTTGGCGATCAGCACACCGATCAGGGTCACTGCACCGGCAAGGATGGCCGAGATGATGCTCTCCATCGCGCTCACCCCCTCCACCGGGCTTTTTCTGCCCGGGTGTCCACGTGCACCCAGCCGGCGGCTCTGCCCGCCTTTGCCGGGTATCTCCCCACGCCGCCGCAGCCGTGCAGCAGGCGCTCGGCGCAGGCGGCTACCTCCTCTACGCTTGCGCCCTGCACCCGGATATCTGCCGCCCGTCCGTACAGATGCTGACTGAACCTCGTCCCGCCCGCTTTGGCGTTGTGCGCCGGGGTGCGGTAGCCGCTGGTAATGGTCACCGCCTTGCCAAAATGCGCCCGCAGCTGCTCCAGAAGTTCCACCAGCGCTGTGTCAACGAAAACCGGGTCGCTGCCGTCTTTACAGCGGAACTCCTGCACCCTGAAATGGGGCGAGAGGTACGCTTCGCCGTCCCGGGCAAGAGAGTATGCCTGCAATGCCATTGTGTCCCCCCCTTACAGCCGCTTCAGCAGTGCTGCGATGGGCTCCATGTAAAACCGCTCGTAGCCGGCCTTGTTGGGGTGTGTGCCATCAATCGTGTACTTGTCGCTCAGCTCGCTGACGCCGTGGGCACCCATGGGCGGGGCGCATTCCTCAATATCCACATAGGGCACGCCCCACTTTTTAAGCGCCGAAAGGATCGCGGGCTTGTAGGTCTTGTACCAGTTTTCGCTGCTGGCAAACAGTCCGCCGTGCGGGAACACATAGGCCACACGCTTATCACTGTGCTTTTTGGCCAGATCGTCCAGCATCGCTTCCAGCGTACCGATCGTGTCCCCCGAATAGAACGCCGGATCAAAGCTTCCGTTCAGCGCGCCTAGCTTGGCATTGTTCCATGCATCATTCACGCCGCCCTCCAGCAGGATGTAGTCTGCCTTTTCCAGCTCCGTAGAGCTTTTCACGGTCATGCCGATGCTGGTGCGGTAACCGCCGTTCACATTGTCAGGGACCAGTGTCGCCAGCGTTGCACCGTCCACCGCTTCGTTGATCAGCTGCATTCCGTACCGGTCTGCAATGCACTTGCCGTAGCCGCCCGCGCTGCCCTTGCCATAGGCGATGCTGTCGCCTGCAACGTACAGTGTTTTTCCTGCCAGCGGGTCAATGATCTGACCGTTGATGTCGTATATCTCCATCTTACCACCCCTTATTGATATATGCTTTTATCCGGTTATCACTCAGCAGGCCCTTGTACACCTTGCACTGATACAGTGTGCCCGGCCAGAACTGCTGCTTTTTGCTGCCGTCCGCGCTCTGTGCCGCACCGATCAGGAAGGTCTGGGGCACATCGGTGATCGTGCCGTTGCAGGTCAGCCATTCAGTCATCGGGCAGTAGGTGCTGCCGCCGCGGTACTTTTTACCGTCAAGCTGCACCACATACCGCGTGCGGGTCTTGAGGTGCTCGATGCTGTCCGACAGGGTAACGCCGCCGTAGTTGTAGTAGGCGAACTCCGTCTTATTATTCAGCGGACTGCTGGTGGAGTTGAAGCCGGGCAGGTTGGCGGTGCTGCCGGTCTCGGTCAGGCAGTGCAGGAAGGCTGGCCATGTGCTTGCATCAAAGTTGTCCCCCGCCTTTGCGTCCACCAGAATGGTGTACTGCGGCGACTCGGTGGAAGCGTGCTCCAGCAGCTTCAGACCGGTATCAAAGCCGGTGGTCAGCTCCGTTTCGGCGGGCAGAGTGTAGATCAGCTGTGCTGTCTCCGCCTGCGCAATATTCACCGTGCAGCTGGCGCTCTTGCCGCCTACCGTAGCTGTCACCGTGCAGATGCCGGCCTTCACGGCAGTCACTGTGCCGCCTGCCACCGTAGCAAGACCGGCGGGCGAAACGCTCCACCACACCAATTTGTTGGCAGCGTTCGCGGGCAGCACCATGGCGGTCAGGGTCTGGCTCTCGCCCTCGCTCAGGTTCAGGATCGCGGCGCTCAGGCTCACGCTCTGCACCGGAATGTCCTGTGCACTGCCGCCCCACTCTGCGCGCAGGGCATTCAGGGCAGACTGTGCATCGCCGGTCTTGTAGGCCGCGTTTTCAAACAGGGTCAGCAGCAGTTCCTTTGCACCTGCGGTAAAGCCGCCGGCTGCTGCAATGCCCTCCTCCATGTGGTTCAGGTGGGCAGCCGTCAGGGTCTGGCCGTCCACAAAGTTTTGTTTTTCGTAGCTCATTCGTTCCTCCCTAAGCTCATTTTTCCAAGGATCGCCCGTCCCAGCACGGCAAAAACGTTCTCCTTCGGCGGCTGCGGGGCGCTCCACAGCGCTTCCAGACGGGCATAGGCCGTCATGGCTGCGTCATTGCCCGCCGCCAGAAGCCGCAGCACTGCCAGCAGCGCCTGTTTTTCCTCTGCGGAAATGCCGCCCGCGCCCAGCAGCCTTACCAGCGCCTCCCATGCAGAGGTAGCCGGTGCGGGCAGTGCACCCTCTGCCGTGCCGCTGTTGGCACACACTTTGCACCGCACATCGGCGCTGGTCACGGTACGGCTGCCGTCCGACCCCTCAAAGGTGATGCAGCCCGCACCGGGCACGGCCGTCACCGCCGCCGGAACCTCCAGAACGCCGTTTTCCACAAGCTGGGCTGCACTTGCACCGGGGGTGTGCCAATGGGCGCACACGGTCAGTCCCTTCCACTCGCCCCGCTGCTCGATACGCAGCCGGTAGTTGCCCCGGTTGCCCGCATACCCCAGCAGCAGCTGCCCGCCGGGCACGGCTGCCGCGCCGTTTTTGTCCAGCCGGATGGTCATCTCGTTCATGCCGCACCACCCTTACACATACTGGTAGCCCTCTACGTTGAAGGGATACTCAAAGTTGAGACTCGTGTCCGTTCTCACAACGCCTATGCTCAGCACGCCGCTGTCTGCAAAGTTCATCCGCACAGGCGCTGCGCCGCTGCACTTGACGCCGTTGCTCAGATCAGAGCTCGTGCCGCCCACCATGGCCACCGCTGTGCCGCCCCGCACGATGCGGGTGCTGCCGTAGTCCGCAGCAGCGGCGACCGGGTTTGCGTCGTTTTCTGCCGTGGGTGCCACCATCCGCACCACAATGTAATTCACCGTGCCCGGCACGGTCAGGCTCGTGGCAGATTTGCCCGCAACGCCTGCGCCGGTGTAGACCAGTTTTCCATCCATATTCATCATCCTTTCCAGTCGTTCCAGTTTTTCTGTCAGGCTAAAGCCCAGTACCGCGTTCAGGTTTTCTCTGGTCACCTCCAATGTTCCGTCTGCGCCCACAGTCACTCCCCGCCCGGCCTTTACGCCGCCCAGCACGGCGGCGGTGGCACACGGCAGCGTGTAGGCCGTGCCGAATTTCCGGTCAGCTTCGGCCTTGGAGTAGAACCGGTCATCTGCGCCCAGCTGCAGCAGCGCTGCCGCCTTTTCCTGCGCCGACCAGCCCGCCGCCCCGGCGGCGCTGGTCAGCGCTTTTTTTACGCCGTAGGGCAGCAGCGCCGGGGTCAGGGGCGCATAGGCTTCGGTCATGCGGTCCAGCTGTGCCGCTGTGGCGGGCACGGTGGTCAGGGTGGCGTCTGCCCGCACCGCAACACCGTACTGCCCGTCTGCACGCACTGCGCCGGACGTTTCCGCTGTGGGCACGGTCTCGCTGCGCACATAGGGGCGCAGATCCGGCAGCGGGGTCGTGTCCGTCTGCACCGCACCGGTGGCACTATTCACGCTGAGGATGCGCACCACCGCGCCGGGCAAAGGCTGTGCCGGGCGCGGCACCGCCGCCACATCCTGTGCGGTCAGCCGCACCGCGCCGCCCTTGCCGTTCACGCTCAGCACCCGCCCATCGGCAGGGGCATAGCTCTCGGCCCGCAGCGCAGCGGCCTCCGCCCGCTTTGCGCAGGCGTCGGCATCGGTGCGGTCGGCAAGGATCTTGTCCGCAGCCTTTTGCGCCAGCGCCGCCTGCACGGCCGTGTCTGCCGCACCGTTCTCGGCGCGGCGGGCGCTCTCCGCTGCGGCGCGGGCGCTTTCCAGCACGCGCGCCACGAACTGCTCGTACACCGAGGGCGGCAGCTCCTCACTGCCGCCGTCCGTGGGCAGGGTGGCGTACACGTCGTAGCTGCCGGGGCGGGTGTAGGCGGTGTAGCCGTTTTCACCCATGGCGGCCAGCATCCACTGTCCCCGCACGCTGCCGGTCAGGCGGCGGTCCACCGTCACGCTGCCGTCGGTGTCCAGCGGAATGGCGGCCAGCTGCACCCCGTCGCTGCGGCGCAGGTACAGCGCCAGCGTGCACTCCGCCCACGCTGCGGGCAGAATGAACTGCAGCCGGTCCACCCCCTCGGCGTTCTGTGCGCCAAGGTGCAGCCGGTGCGGGCTGGGCACAAATTCGGTGCCGCCGCACTGCTGTTCAAGGATCTCGATCTCCATGCAAAACCTCCTTTTCTGTTTGCTGTCCCGATTGTACCGCCGGGGGCGCAAAACTATCCAGTGTGTACAGAAAATGTGAAATTTTCTGTTCTTCGGCATTTTGCTAAACGGGGTTTCTGCCCCGCAGAGGCAGGCCGTTTTCCCCTGCCGGAGCAGGGTAATTCCCCCACAGGTTTTCCATGCAAAACCCGCGATGTGGGGCAGCTTGTTTTGGGCGCAGCGGCAGTATCTGCGGCCTTATTTGCAGGAAAAAAAGCCGGTGCAAATGTTAAAAATTCATGAACAAATCATGCGCAGAAAAAAGGCAAAAATCAGAAGGAAACCACCTAAAAACCAAAATATAAAAGAAAACACTGTGAAAATTGCACAAAAAACTATGTTACAAATCTAACAAAATGCGAGACACAGATTTGACAGATGCTTTACGGTCTGGTAAAATACCGTTTGTGCAACGAACGTTGCAGCGTTTAAATTCTATCTGGATGAAGTAAAAAGCCGTCCTGCGTACGGCACGGCATGGGCAGATGCGGCCCGTGCCGGGGCAGTTTTGTGGTCTGCCCAAAGCGGATTCCAACCTGTAATACGATGCTTCTTCTTTTACCCAAAGAGAGCATCGTATTTGACTGTGCGGCGCTTATATCCCCAGCCGCCGCAGTCCGGGCGGTCGGGGTGCCGATGCAATACCCGCGGCCGCACCAAATACGACAAAGAGAGGAGTTGTCTCGTATCGCTTCCGTTAAATTGAAGAAAGCAGTTACTGCCGCAAAGCAGGCAGTATCTCCCCGTGTGCTGGCATTTTGTGTCATGGTGGTATGCCTTGTGGCTACCCTTGGCGTCACCGCTGCAAATCTGCGGCTGACCTACGTCACCGACTCCAATGGTGCGCGGCAGGTTCTTGTGACCGATGCCGCTGCTTCCCCCGCACAGGTCATGCACCTTTCCGGCATCCGCTCTGAAGAGGGCGATGAGGTCTACTACACCGCGTTCAGCGGCAATCTTGCATCCCTGAATATCGAGCGCGCATTCTCCGTCAGCATCACCGCCGACGGGCAGGAGTACCCGGTCAAGCTGGTGTACGGCACCGTAGCCGATGCGCTGGAGCGCGCCGGCATCACCCTTGAAGGGGACGACTACACCGAGCCGGCGCTGGATCACATCGTGACAGCCGGCAGCAAGATCGTGGTCCACCGCGTGGACTACGAAGAGCGTGTGGAGACGCAGGCTATCCCCTACGACACTCAGTATGTCTACACTAGCCTGTACTTCCGCAACACTGGCCGCACCACTACTATGCAGCACGGCGCAGCCGGTCAGCAGACCGTGACCACCCGCGACCGCTATGTGGACGGCGAGCTGGAGAACAGCATGGTGGTGGATGTGACCACCACGGTGGAGCCCACCGACCATGTCATCAAGACCTATGGTGCCGGTGCGCCCGTTTCTCCCCTGACCGGGCCGGACGGCACCACCAACGCCCCCGCCTCGTACAGCCAGGTCCTCACCGGCAAGGCCACGGGCTATTATTCCCGCACGGGCAAGGGCTCGTCGGGCCTGGGCCTGGGCTACGGCACCGTTGCCGTTGACCCCAGCGTCATCCCCTATGGCACGCTGCTGTACATCACTTCCACGGACGGCAGCTTTGTTTACGGTTATGCCGTTGCCACCGACACCGGTATCGCGGTGCAGAAGGGCCAGATCCTGGTGGATCTGTTCTATGAGACCTACGCAGAGTCGGTCATCAACGGAGCCATTCAGGTCAACGTTTACGTTGTAGGCTGAACCGCATAGCACACGGAAAAATTTGAAAAAGCACCCGCTTCAGTTTCCTGGATTTACAGGAAAAATGAGGCGGGTCTTTCTTTTTGCCCTATATTCTGTAAAGTTTGCCGAGAATTCTTGTGTAAAATTGGATAAGTTGACCACAATGAAAAAATATTGACGAAAAGATTATAGTAGATTTTGACGGAAAGCCCTTGAAAAATCGGACAAAATTCTTTAATATAAGAGAGTACAAAGGTATAGGCTCACTGCGGCCTGTACGGGGAGGAGCTGTTTATGAGACCGACGGAAGAAAAGATCCAGAAAGATCCCTCGGATCTGCCGATTTATCTGTTCAAGCAGGGCAACAACTGCGAAGCATACCGTTACTTTGGTGCACACCTTGAGACCCGCGCCGGAGAGTCCGGTGTGGTGTTCCGTGTTTGGGCACCCCATGCAGCCGCCATCAGTGTGGTGGGCGATTTCAACAGCTGGAAGCCGGGCAGCCACCCGATGCGCAAAGTGGACGGGGATTCTGTCTGGGAGCTGTTCATTCCCGGCGTAAAGGAATACGATGTCTACAAATACTGTGTGACCACCCGGGGCGGTGACCTGCTCTACAAGGCCGACCCCTATGCGTTCCACGCGGAGACCCGGCCCTCCAACGGCAGCAAGGTCTACGATATCACCGGCTTTGCCTGGCACGATGATGCCTGGCAGACTGCTCAGAAAAAGGCGGACGTGATCAACGGCCCGATGAACATCTACGAGATGCACGCCGGCAGCTGGAAGCTGAAGGACGAGAAGGTC
>OHFQ01000969.1_pt1 | contig 12167 bp, 17 predicted proteins | sample 1567581 | NCBI WGS metagenome assembly OHFQ01 (sample SAMEA3879559, study PRJEB24766) | human gut metagenome | biome: human-associated habitat; feature: feces | place: USA | collected 1985/1987 | reverse complement strand
AATCAACAAGCGATAGGAGGAAAACCCGCCATTGTTCGATAATATCTTTGCAGCCATCGAAAAATGGATGCGGGAACTTCTGACAGGAATGGTGGAGTCCAACATGAGTACAATGTTCACGGATGTCAATGAAAAGACAAGTGAAATCGCGGCTCAGGTTGGACGCACTCCACAAAACTGGAACAGCAGCGTTTTCAGTATGATTCAGAACTTATCAGAGTCGGTGGTGGTTCCGATTGCCGGAATCATCATCACTCTGGTACTCTGCTATGAGCTGATCTCGATGCTGACCGAGCGAAACAACCTGCATGATGTAGATACATGGATGTTCTTCAAGTATTTTGTCAAGGCATGGGTCGCAATCTATCTGGTCAGCAATACGTTCACAATTACAATGGCAGTCTTTGACGTTGGACAATCGGTGGTCAATTCGGCTTCCGGTATCATCAACGGCGAGACTGCCATTGATGTTAGTTCGCTGTCCATGCAGATGCAGGCGGCGATGGCAACCATGGAGATCGGTGAACTGGTGGTGCTGGCTCTTGAAACCTTCCTTGTCAGCTTCTGCATGAAAATTATGTCGGTGGTGATAACTGTCATTGTCTATGGGCGCATGATAGAGATTTATCTCTATACATCGCTTGCCCCGATCCCGTTCGCAACGATGAGCAACCGTGAATGGGGTCATGTAGGAACCAATTATTTCAGAGGGCTGTTCGCCCTTGCATTTCAGGCATTTCTGATGATGGTCTGTGTGGCGATTTACGCAGCACTGATTTCTTCGGTGCGGATTTCCAGCAATATGCACTCCGCGCTGATCGGCGTTGCAGCGTATACCGTGATTCTGTGCTTCAGCCTGATGAAAACGGGAAGTCTGTCCAAACAGATCTTCGGCAGTCACTAAAACCGGGAAAATCCGAGGAAAGGAAAGACAGCAGACAGAAAGCCGTATCCCGGCGGCGTGTCTGACTGTCATGGTGAAGAATGGCTTATGTGACAATCCCGAAAGACCTGTCCAAAGTGAAGAACAAGGTCTTTCTCAACCTGACAAAGCGACAACTCATCTGTATGGGCTTTGCGGCATCCATCGGTGTCCCGTTCTACTTTCTTACACGGGAAACGCTTGGTACAAGCAACGCGGCGGCGGGCATGGTGCTGCTGATGCTCCCGGAATTTTTCTTTGCGCTGTTCGAGAAAAACGGGATGCACCTTGAAACCATCCTGACGAACTTCATCAATGTCCGTTTCAAACGTCCGGCGGTTCGCCGCTACGAGATCGAAAATCTGTACGAATATGAGCCGGAGAAACCTGTAACACCAAAAGTGAAGAAGGGAGGCATTATTGGGAAAAGAAAAGGATAAGAAGCCGCTGTTCGGCGGCATCTTCCAGAAATTCTTCAAGCCGTCTGCAAAGGCAGAAGCAAAAAAGAAGAAAGAGCATCACTTGACCGTGCAGCGGTCGATTCCGTATCTGGAAATGGGGCGTGACGGTATCTGCCGGGTGGAGGAACATCTGTATTCCAAAACTGTCCGATTCTACGACATCAACTATCAGTTGGCGCAGAACGAGGACAAAAACACCATCTTTGAAAGCTGGTGCGATTTCCTCAACTACTTCGATGCCAGTATCCGTTTTCAGCTGTCGTTCATCAACCATAAGAGCGACATGAGCGAGTACAACAAGGTCATTCAGATTGAGCCGCAGCACGACCAATTCGATGATGTGCGTTCTTCACCACGACAGACGATATTATCGTTGCAGACCCCGAAGGAGAGTATTATCCGCTGGTGGAAGCATTGGGCGGTCAGGTTATCCATATTTCGTCCACCAGTAAGGACTACATCAACCCGATGGACATTAACCTGAACTATGCGGACGATGATAACCCGCTTGGCATGAAATCGGACTTTATTCTTTCCCTGTGCGAACTCATCATGGGCGCACGGGATGGCATGGAGCCGGAAGAAAAGTCGGTCATTGACCGCTGCCTGCCGCTGGTCTACCAGAAGTATCTGAACGACCCGAAGCCGGAGAATATGCCTACGCTCGGTGATCTGTATGACTGCCTGCGGGAGCAGAAAGAGCGGCAGGCGCAGCGTATTGCTACGGCACTGGAAATCTACGTCAATGGTTCGCTGCGGGTGTTCAATCACCAGACCAATGTGGAACTGGATAACCGCATCATCTGTTTCGACATCAAGGAGTTGGGCAAACAGCTGAAAAAACTGGGGATGCTCATCGTACAGGATCAGGTCTGGAACCGTGTCACCATCAACCGCAGCGGAAAAAAGAACACACGGTACTATATAGACGAATTCCATTTGCTCTTAAAGGAAGAGCAGACCGCAGCATACAGCGTCGAAATCTGGAAGCGGTTCAGAAAATGGGGCGGTGTACCGACAGGCATCACCCAGAACATCAAGGATTTGCTCGCAAGCCGGGAAATCGAAAACATCTTTGAGAACAGCGATTTCATTTATATGCTCAACCAGGCATCCGGCGATCGGCAAATCCTTGCCAAGCAGCTTAACATTTCGCCGTTCCAGCTGTCGTATGTGACGAACAGTAACGAGGGTGAGGGACTGCTGTTCTACGGCAACACGATAATCCCATTCAAGGATAAGTTCGATACTTCGCTGAAACTGTATAGCCTGATGACCACGAAGCCCAATGAGATGGGAAAATATAAGGAGAAAAAAGAAGCATGAACACATCGAATATTTTTGACCGACTGAGCCGCAAGATTCATCATCACTCTGACATGGAGCCGCACGAAAGCGATTCCGGCCCGCCCTTTGGTGAGGTGGAGCCGCTCAACTTCCACGATGAAGAATCGGTGGTGCATACGGTGCTGGAGGACTTCTACGCCGTTGGCACACTGGCCGATGAACTGACTGACGGCTTTCACATGGAAGCCCACGGTTATCTTGACCGTGAGGAAGTGAACGCCCGTCTGATCGCTTTTGCTCAGAAGCTGGAACAGGTGCTTGATAAGTGGGAAACCCACGCAGCCATGCTTGCATGACGGCTCCAGCCGGAAGGAGGTGATTTCCATAGCAGACAAAAAGTTTCGGGGCAGAGATAAAATCGTTCAGAAAATGACCAAAGACGGTCTGGTGGATGAAAACCTCCGCACCGGGGAACAGAAGTCCGCAACCGCAGAAGAAAAGCCAGAGCAGGAAAATTCGGTAAATGAAACTGCGAAAAAAGAAACAGATGAAAAACCTATCGTGGAAGAAGAACGGTGCATGGATGCCGGGGACGAGGAGGAGGAACCACCCCGGCATCACAGTACCGCCAAGCAGAGCGCAGACTATTATAAAGCCCATCAGGAGGATGGTAAGCCGAAAGATGCGTCTGCGGAATCGGATGCAGAGCCGCCCACAAAGAAAGGCCGACTTTCTTTTGAGGATGAAAAAGGCGGCATTGTCCGTGGCATGGGGATGGGCGTTAAGAAGGTGGCAAAGAAAGGAGTGGATACCGCCACCGGGTTCGCCCATCAGAAAGTACATCAGGTAGAAAAGGACAATTCCGGCGTGGAAGCTGCTCACAAGTCGGAAGAAGCCGCCGAACGCCTGCACCACTTTGTCAAAGGCAGAAAAAAGCCCAAAGATAAATCTGCCAGAGCGGAGAAAAGAGGTGGGGAGGAGCAGAAGTCCAGCCGTCTGAAATTCTCCGAGAGCGAGGGCGGCACGGCAGAAAATGTAGCAGAACCGCAGCTGAAAAAGAAACAGCCTCAGCCGACTGCCGCAGGAGGTGAAACAAAAACAGTCGGCGCGAAGTTTTACCAGAAAAAACAGTATAAGGATGCTTATGCAGCCGCCAAGCGCGGCCAGAAAGCCGGAACTGCTGCCAGCAAGCAGGCGGCAGCGGCAACCAACACCATTACGGAGAAAGCGAAAGCGGCGGTGCAGGAGATCGTCGTGCAGAACAAAACTCTGTGGGTCAGTATTGGTGTGGGCATCCTGCTGGTGATGGTGATGCTGGGAGCCTTTTCAAGCTGCGGTGCAGCGATTCAGGGAACAGGCAGTACTTTTGTGGGAACGACATATCCCAGCAAGGATGCCGACATGAAAGGTGCGGAAGAAGATTATCTGGAACTGGAAAAAGAACTGGATAAGCAGATTCGGCAGATGGAATCCACCCATCCGGGCTATGATGAATACCGCTATCAACTTGACGAAATCGGGCATGACCCATATCAGCTTATTTCCCATCTGACTGCGGTCTATGAGCAGTTCACCAGAGGACAGGTCAAGCCTGTTATCAAAGAACTGTTCAAGCAGCAGTATCTCCTGAAAGTGTGGGAAACGATAGAGATTCGCACTCGCATGGAAACCAGAGTAGGGATTCGGCCAACGATTGACGCTTTTGGAAATGTCAGTATGGAAACCTATACCTATCAGGAAGAAGTGGAGTATGAATACAAAATCCTCAATGTCCTGCTGAAAAATAAGGGCTTCGATACCATCGCGCGGAAGAACATGAACCGGAAGCAGACCGGACGGTACGATGCCTATAACCTGACCTACGGCAACCGCCCTGAACTGTTCGGCGCAGGCTCCCCGACTTACAGTGGCGGCACAACGGGCAGTATCGGCACGGGCGGCGGTGCTGGCGGCTCCGGCGGTGGCTTCAAGTACGACATTCCCTCGGAAGCCCTTTCGGATGAAAAGTTTGCAAGGATGATTGAGGAAGCCGAAAAGTATCTTGGTATGCCGTATGTGTGGGGCGGAAGCTCCCCAAGCACCAGTTTTGACTGCTCCGGCTTCGTCTGCTGGGTCATCAATAACAGCGGCAATGGGTGGAGCGTTGGGCGTACAACGGCCAACGGTCTACGCGGAAAGTGCAGCTATGTTTCTCCTGCGGATGCACAGCCTGGTGACTTGATCTTCTTTGAGAAAACCTATAACACCGTTGGCGCGTCGCACGTTGGCATCTATGTCGGCAATGGTATGATGATCCACTGCGGCGATCCTATTTCCTACACCAGTATCAATTCGACCTACTGGCAAAGCCACTTTTTAGGCTTTGGCCGCATCAACTGAAAGGAGGACCGATGGGCAAAAAATTACAGAAATATCTGGATGAAGCCGAAAAGACGGAGCAGCAGATTGCGGAACTGGAAGAACGACTGAGAACCATCCGGGCAGCACAGAAAAAGGAAGAGGACAGCGAGATCATTCGTGCCATCCGCAGCACCAAGATGGGAGGGCGCGAACTGCTGGCTCTGCTTGACAACATTCAGGCGGGCAACGTGACGTTCCTGACCGCTGTAAACAACGCTTCGGAAGAAGCAGAAACGGAGGAAGCGATTGAAAAAGATGCTTAAACGGCTGGGAGTTGTTATCCCCAGCACAATTCTGACCCTGCTGATGGCAGTGGGCTTTTCGACCCCGGCCTTTGCCTTTGTGGACACCACTGAGGTGGCGGAGGAACCGGCACAGGTGATCGAGGAGGCAGAGCCGACGGAGGAAGAAAAGATTCCGTTCACCATTGCGGGCAACGGTGAGGTGGAGGACAACATGGTGGATGACCCCAGCAAGGAGTTCTTCACAGTAAAGACTAAGGGCGGCAACACATTCTTTCTGGTGATCGACCGGGCGCGAAACAGCGAAAACGTCTATATGCTCTCGATGATCGACGAGTACGATTTGCAGGAGTTTCTGACCGATGAGGAACGCAACGGCAAGGAAGAAGAGGAGCCGGCAGTCGTGTTGCCGGAAACCAAACCTGAGCCGGAACCGGATGTCGAGATCGAAGAGCCGGAACAGGACGATGGAAAGCTGACCAAGATTCTTGCAATCGTATTTGTTCTGGGCGTAGGCGGTGCAGGCGCATTCTTCTATTTCTACATCTATAAGCCGAAGCAGAGTGAGCCGGAAGTATCGAAAGAAAATCTGGAATATGAAGCACTGCCGACAAAGAACGAGGATGAGGAAGCAGGGCAGGGCGCAGAAACCGAAGAATAACGTAAAACCCGTATAATCTAGTGGTGCAGGGATGGTCTGATTCGGACTGTCCCTGCTTTTTTCAAACAAGCAGGAGGATATATGAAATATCTTGTGATAGCAGAAAAGCCGAGTGTGGCACGTTCCATCTCGAAAGTAATCGGTGCATACAAACATGAGGACGGGTATCTGGAGGGTGGGGATTGTGTGGTGAGCTGGTGTCTGGGGCATCTGGCAGAGTATGCAGCCCCGGAGTATTACGATGAACGCTATAAAAGCTGGCGGTTTGATGATCTTCCGATTCTCCCGGAAGAATGGAAACTGCTGGTTTCGGAAGATAAGAAAGCGCATTTCAATATCCTGCGAAAGCTCTTCCGAAGCAAGGATTTTGATTATGTGGTGAATGCCTGCGATGCAGGATAGTGCGGTTGGGTGACTCAAGAGAAAGAAAAAAGAGACCTCATCTCGTCAAAAAACTAAATCATAAAAGCATCAAAGAGGGCATTCAAATGAAACAAAATCGAATTTTTGACCAGAATAGTTCTCAAAAAGCACGTTCTTGGCACTATAATATGGACACCAACCGAGCGGAAGCCCAGTTCGCTGATGGCTCTGCCATTGCCATTGACTGCCTTGCCATCGAGGACGAATACGGCAATACCCCGGCACAGCGAGCTGAACTTGATTGGCTACTATACAACAAGCCCTTGGAGTGCGTCCAGCTTGTGCTGAGTGGTGAGATTGAGCATTATCTCTCACTTGGCTGTGACCATGGCAAACTGAAAGACTAACCTCTAAATAGGCCAAACAACCCGCTACTTGCAGTCGCTGCAAATGGCGGGTTGTTTGCTTATTTTAAGTTTTTCCTTTGCTCATAGTAGTGCAAAATCAATGTAGTGCAAAATCAATGGCCCAACGGTCAAAGAAATCACAAATATCAGGCAAATCTACTGGTTTCTTATAAATGTCATTCTAAAATTCAATGGATTTTGCTATTTCTAGCACTTGTTTTTTCGACACGAAAGTCGATTTAACCCTATATTTTATGTATCTCTCGATGATTTCAAGTTTGCCATTTTGGGGGCTTGATTATTGAGAAAATTCTAAATTCCAAAAAGGTCTATCATTTTCATCAATCGCATCGTTATTGAGAATAAGCACTGCACCACCACTTAACAGAGGAGGCAGCTGTAAATAGCTTATATTATTTATTGAGAAAATGAAACGCTATTGCAACAGTTGAATACTGTATATTTTATCAAATTGATACGGATCTGATAGCAACACCTTACCGTTTGATATCACAAGAATGCTTTCGCCTTCTTTAAGATACGACAACTGAAGATTTCCTTTCAAGTAGTTTGATACGCCATAAATTATATAATTGTCATCCGTATCATATAATTGATTTTTTGCAGTCGCATAAATACAATTGTTCTTCAGGTCAACTTCTTCAATTATAAGTTCCGATTTTTTTCTTCCGAATGTATTCGATTGAAATAGAATGCAGAGAACCACTGCCACAAATGCTATGCCAACCATAATCTTCCGTTTGCATTTCATTTTATCAACCTCTGTATGAAAGGAACAGCGTATAAAGCGATTGTGTTATTCTCAATGCCCCTGTATAAGAAGTTGGATATGAAGAACCATCAATTGTGCTTCCATCTTTATGGATTCCGATAGCTACATACCCAGCTCCAGAAATATATTCTACAAGAGGACCACCACTAAAGCCACCTGTCAAATCCCAATCGCCCTTGAGATATTTTGAAGTCTGACTTCTAATATACCCAGAAGATTTACACATCCGATATCTCGCATCGGCACCATTTATTTGGCTCGGATAGCCATAAGCATACACCAACTGTGATGATGAATAATTGCTAGACTGCCAATGTAACCCAAGCCATCCCGTTTTCGTTCCTAAATTATTCTTGAGCGTAATAATCGCCCAATCCTCCGAACTTGTTCCAGCAAGATAAGAATCACTAACAATCATCGAACTTGCCGATACATTTTCGCTTCCAAAAGGTTTACTATTATCAGATCGAGCAGGTGCGACATTTACCGACTTAACGTAGGCTTTTTCCTTTATACTGTATAGATTATGTGCTGCTGTTGCAAGTGCATTAGGCCCAATCATAAATCCAGAACCATAATTTGTCCCTCCATTATTGGTCGTTATCTGTAGGCATACCGTACTACAATATGGTGTTGCCGTTGGATTATCAACAACAGTGATATCATTGCTTCCGATAATCGCATACAGATCGGATAGATCAATATCCGAAATCTTTCCATTTGGAAAATAGCCTGCAGTTGTCTCTCCATCCGTGAAGGAATTGGTTTCAACTATAATTTCCTCTATAGATTCTTCTTTTGTATCAAAATCGTATCTATGGTATCTCTCGATATGAGATTTGCTTCCATCACTTTGATTATCTGCAAAAGCAGTCAGCCCAGAGTTAAGCTCCATTGAAGAAAGAGCCACAATCCCACTTGCTTTCAAAAAAATTCTACGAGATATTTTTTCACTAGCTATTTTAATTTTCCTTCTTTACTTTTAGAGTATACACAAGATTTCTTATACATCAGTTGCTCTGCATTGGAAACACCTCCGTAAAATTTTTCATACGTTAGAGCCATCCTTATTTTAGATTTCAACTTTTACTTTCGCAAAAAAATAAATACCACTGATTTTTTATCCAATAGCCGTGCTAAGATTTATCTCTATGGGATTCAACACATGCGTCTGCTGGCACAACCAAGCCCAATTGTTCACTGTAGTAGTAAACAAGTCGTCATAGTTGTTGTCATATGCAAAATCAAATGTGTCATGAACGGTAATCAAGTAATACATTATAGAATTACCAATCATGAAGCCTGTTCCAGAGGTGCTTACCCTATGCAATGCATAGAATAAATCTGCATTATCAGACTTTTGAATTGTAAAAGACCAACTTCCTCCACTAAAATCTTTCAAGCCACTATTAAGTACTTTGTTTTTATAATTATTAAAAACTGTTGTCGTGTTTAACTTGTCAAGCAATGGCGTCGAAGAATCCGTCACACTCTCAGAATAGTCAATATTATATACAGAGAATTCAACCATAAGAGCCGCACATTCATATCCCTTATCCCGTGCAATTTGCGCAGCTGCCAACCATGCAAGCTGTGTATTATTTAACAAATTTCCAGATGCACGTGTTTGATCTTCATCTTTCATCTTATCGATAAACTTATTTAATTCATCTATCGACATTCCCGAAAAATCAACATGATACTTATCATTCATGCTTTGAATAACAGGATTGCTAGCTTTACGGCTGCTTATGTTAGCAGCATAAGACACAGTATTTATCGAAAACAAAAAACACACTGAAAGAATTAATGATACGAACCTCTTCATAACGAACCTCCTTAAATTCTGTACTCTACTATATAAATTGTGTGCTTCTCATCGTCCCAGACAACGAGACTAAAATTCACATCTTCAGAATGTAAAAGCAATGTATTCATTTCGGCTTCCGAGCATAGTTCCTTATGTTGACTATTATCATAAAGAAAAAAATTTCCACTTGCAATTTCAGGAATCTTAAAATCCAATCCAAAATATGACGACACATTTTTTAATATAGAAGATATAGTTGGGGAATCATTAATTTTCTCCCATGAATCGAGTTGATGAACAATCTTGGTTGCATCCACATCGTAGTATACCGCTAACATTATCCCATCATTTTGCAATCCGCCATAAGCCTCATATATCAACGATTCAGAGTATGTTGCTTTTCCAATTTTGAATTGTTTCAAATAATCTCGTTTTTCATATTTGCTTTTTCTTCCAAGCATAAAGCCCAAAAGCAAGCACAGTGCGACTATAGCTAGGTATCGGATAACTCGCGTTGGTCTCGCCTTTATAATTACCTCACACCTTTCTAACTTGCTGAAATATATAACAAGCTTCACTTATCTACTGGTACTTCCAGTAATGGTTTCACTCCGCCCATCGGAATAGCTAAAGGTTGCAGAATACTCCAGCCTGTAAGATTTTCCAGGCTTAGTGTTAAAGTTACCGCTCCCCACGCAGGTTGAGGTCGTGCTGCTGTTTGAGCAGCTGCTTACTTTTTGCCATGTTCCAATTGTTCCCTTTTCATAGAGAACGCCTGAAACGCTGATTTTCTTTACTCCAGTTCGTGTCTGGGCATCAACTTGATAGTATGTTTGGTAAATAGATCCGTTGACCGTACTATCGCCTACATACCGCTCAGACTTTTCAACGGCCATTGCGGTGCAAGCAAAACTCAAGAGAATCACCGCTGAAATAACAATGGACAACAAACGCTTTTTCGACATAGACATACACCTCCGTTTTTTTGCTCCCATCAAGAGCCTTTGTATAATCAACGCAATTCGCATTCGCTTCGTTTCAATTTTCAGGAGAAAATTTTTCAAATTTTCCATCTTTGTAAGTTCAGACAAAAAGAAAGCCAGACATTTGTGAACTCTCACAAGTGTCCAGCTTTCTTAACGGATACCTTCCGCAATTTTCATAATCTCATCGTATGGAATGTTTCCCATAACGGTATGTGTAATCCCCCGATGTTCCCAACTTAGAGTATAAACATTCTTTCCATGTTCATCCGTACTGGTTCCAAGTACACCATCTGCTTCTCCGACCTTTACGGTTTCGTACACTATATGCTCATTATCAAATAGGGACTGCTGCCCCGGCTGGATAATTGAGCAACGGACAGTGTAGCTTTCTTCTGCTTCTTTTGACGAGTAAACATGTAAAAAGTTTTCTGCTCGCTCAAATTTCTGCACATCGTCCATTTCAAAGCCGTCCGGCACATAATGATCGCTGTATCCATCCGGCAATCGTTCCAGCGGTTCGCCATCCACCTGATAAGTCAACTGCATCTCAATGGGCAGAAACTTTTGAATCATCGTGTAGACTGCCTTGCGGAAGTCTGCGCTGACCGCAAGTGCGCCAAGGGTCAGCACCACCAGCGTCAAGGCTGCAACCAACACCCGTTTCAACATCGGACGGTGTTTTTTCCTCCGTAATGCCACTGCCATTCGTTCATCCCATTGAGAAGTATCCGGGTAAAGTTCTTCAAGTTGTTCTGGTGTTGGCAGTGTATCCAGTTCCTTTTGTGCATCTGCACGAAGTGCAATCATCAAGGCCGCTTCAAATGAAATGTTTGTCTGCTCACTCATGGTTACTCAACTCCTTCCATAATAGTTTTCTCCCTCGAAAGAGCCGTGTTCGTACCACTTCGTCCGTTAATCCCAGCGATTTCGCAATCTCACGATTTGTATATCCCATTGCCAAAAGGCGTAATGGGTCACGATATTTCGGTTTCATTTGTCCAATCAGTTCTGTCAACCTCTCGATATTGTCAACACTGATTATTGCATCATCTGGCACTGGCGCATTATCCTCAATATCTGGGATTTCTTCCAGCGATTCTTCGCGCCGCTTGCGAAGCTGATCATACGCACGGCTTCTACTACAACTAACGAGATAGGCAGCGAGTTCGTGACAGTTTTCTCGATGAATTTTAGAAAAATTTTTTGCAACGTACAAAAACACCTCTTGTAGCACGTCCTCTGCCAAATACGAATCATCCATGATTTTGTAAGCGGTATGGTAAACCAGCCGTTTGTATGTATTGTACACCTCGGTAAACTCTTCTTCAAAGCTTCGATCATCAAGCACACTTAGATATAACGCAAGCAACGCAATCACCTCTATCTACATTGATTGTGTGTAGTGTACCACGAACCAATAAAAATGTCGAATACCACTAATATTGTAAAGGAGCGTGATGCCATGACTCAACCCAAAACTGACCTTGCCTACCTCCGCAGCGAGAAAGCCAAAGCGGAGCAGCAGCTTCGCTACTACAAGCACCGTGAGAAAATTCTGGAACATCAGATACCGGAGTTGACCCGAAAAGCCCGTGTGCATCGTCTGTGTACCCGTGCCGGAATGCTGGAAAGTTTTCTGATTGCACCAGAAGATCTCACCAACGATCAGGTGATGGAGCTGCTGAAAATTGCATTCCGTCAACCAGAAGTTGCGCTGGCTCTTGCAAAGATGATTCACGACCTGCACGAGAGCCGCAGCGTTCCGAACCCTTTAGAATAAAGGGCGCAATTATACACCGTTCCGGTGAAATTGCGGTCTTGCAGACGGCTCGATG
>OHFQ01000952.1_pt1 | contig 12314 bp, 8 predicted proteins | sample 1567581 | NCBI WGS metagenome assembly OHFQ01 (sample SAMEA3879559, study PRJEB24766) | human gut metagenome | biome: human-associated habitat; feature: feces | place: USA | collected 1985/1987 | reverse complement strand
GAATTTCTCCTATAAGTGAAGGAACAATTTCTGACTTTATGACAGGGTTACATTCCCTGTCATTTTTATGGTCATTTATAGAAAAGAACAGGGGTTTACGAACCTTGCACACTATACCGATGATGGGGATAGCGGCACACTTTTTTGGATGAAATATCTGCAGATATTATGTATATATTTGACATATGCCAATGCAATCATATATAATTGTTTGTATTTGGGATAATAATCAGTAATCAAGGGGTATAAAAGATACATGAAAACAATAGAATTTGATACACATTTCTACAAAAAGCTGTGGACACTCATGGTCCCGATAATGGTGCAGAATCTGATGCTGGCGCTGGTGGCTGTGGCGGATGCTTTCATGCTTGGAGGACTGGACCAGAACTATATGTCGGCAGTCTCGCTTGCCACACAGATACAGTTCATCCAGAACATGTTTCTATCAGCGGCGACAGCGGGCCTTGCAATACTCGGAGCGCAGTATTGGGGCAAGCAGGATATAAAGGCGCTCGATGACATATTCGCTCTTGCAATCAGGATATGTGGCATAGTATCGGTGCTGTTTTTCGTGGCATGTGCATTTTTTCCACGATATCTGATGCTTATTTTCACAAACGAGCCGGTGCTTATAGATTATGGTGTAAGCTATCTTAAAATAGCTTCTTTTTCGTATCTGTTGACAGGTTTTTCGCAGTGTTATATAGTCATGATGAAGATATCAGAGCACGCGGGTACTGCGGCGGCAGTCAGCTCAATTACAGTGCTTATAAACATAATGCTCAATACCATATTTATCTATGGTGCATTTGGAATCGAGAGCATGAATGTGAGGGGAGCGGCACTTGCCACACTCATATCAAGAGTAGTGGAGCTTATGCTTTCAATCACATTTTCGTACAGACCGGGATATATCAGGCTTAAAATTAGAGAGCTTTTGGTGAGGAACAAGGAGCTGTCAGCAGATTTTATGAAGTGCTCCGGACCGATTCTCGGAGCAAGCCTTGTATGGGGTATAGGTTTTACATCGTACTCTACATTTATGGGACACATGGGAACAGACGCAGCAGCGGCCAACTCCGTCGCAGCGGTTGTGCGTGATATCATTTGCTGTCTCAGTGCAGGTATATCAAGTGCAGCAGGCATTATGATAGGAAATGAGCTTGGCGCAGGAAATTTAAAGCGTGGAAAAGCATATGGTGTCAGAATGGCAAAGCTATCATTTTTGTGTGGAGCTGTTATGACAGTGCTTATGGCGGTTTCAGCACCGGTGATTTTACATTTTGTAAAGCTCACACCGCAGGCTGCAGAGTATCTGAAGCAGTTATTCGGTGTACTTGCCTTCTACATGATTGGACGATCGGTAAATGAAATCATCATAAACGGTGTCTTTGGTTCGGGAGGAGATACGATGTTTGATATGTACTCTCTTGCTGTGACGATGTGGGGCATAGCAATACCGCTTGCAGTTGCAGGCACATATTTTTTGAACTGGCCGGTGGTTGTGGTATATGCGTGCACCTGCGTGGATGAGGTTGGAAAGATACCGTGGACACTCATACATTTTAAAAAATACAAGTGGGTAAAGGATTTGACAAGATAATGGAAAATGTATGAAAACAAGCGTGTGCGCAGGGAGTAAATCGGATTTAGCGCTAAACTGATTTGAACAAAAAGAGGATATTGAATTGCGGCATCGGCTGTCAAGGGATAGCGTAATTTATATGAGAGGGAGTATTTCATGCAGGAAATATACAGAGTAAAGACAAGTCCGGTGGCATTATCGGACAATATGATAATAGGTGAAAAATACAGGATTACAGTTCTGACAGAAGCCCTTGTCCGTCTGGAATACAGTGAAGATGGCGTATTCGAGGATAGGGCAACACAGACAGTATTGTTCAGGGATTTTCCAAAGACCGGCTATCATGTGGTGCGTAACGCTGATGGAATTGAGGTTCATACATCAATGCTGCACCTGATATATAATGAGAAGGAGTTCTCATCACACGGACTGAGTATACAGATTAAGGGAAACCTGAGCGCATATCACAGCATCTGGCATTATGGCGAGAAGGTGCATGATTTGCAGGGTACAGCGCGTACACTTGATGACGTAAACGGAGAGGTTGAGCTTGGACACGGTGTTGTTTCACGCTTTGGATATTCAATTCTTGATGACAGTAAATCACAGATTTTACTTGACGATGGATGGATTGAGCCAAGAAAAAAAGGTGTGTCTGATTTGTATTTCTTTGGATATGGACATGATTATAAACAGGCGCTCAATGATTTTTACAGGCTTTGCGGCAAGACTCCGATGCTTCCGCGATATGCACTGGGAAACTGGTGGAGCAGATATTATAAATACTCAGAAGAAAGCTATATGGAGCTGATGGACAAATTCGATGAAAAGAATATCCCGTTCACAGTAGCTGTAATAGATATGGACTGGCATCAGGTTGATGTGGACCCTAAATACGGAAGCGGCTGGACAGGATATACTTGGAACAAAAAGCTTTTCCCGGATCCGAAGCGCTTTCTTGGAAAGCTCCATGACAGAGGAATGCATACTACCCTGAACGTACACCCTGCGGATGGTGTGCAGGGCTGTGAAGAAATGTATGTTGATATGGCAAAGGAAATGGGCGTGGACTATGAAAATGAGGACCCGGTTGTATGTGATCCGGCAAGCCCAAAGTTTATGGATGCATATTTTAAGTATCTTCATCATCCGAGAGAGGCTGAAGGTGTGGATTTCTGGTGGATTGACTGGCAGCAGGGCAGCAACTGCAAGGTTGAAGGATTGGATCCGCTATGGATTTTTAATCATTTTCATTATCTCGATAATAAAAGAGACGGTAAGCGTCCAATGACATTTTCGCGCTATGCAGGTCCGGGAAGCCATAGATATCCGATTGGATTTTCGGGAGATACACATATTACATGGGAGTCGCTTGATTTTCAACCGTATTTTACAACGACAGCGACAAACATCGGATATGGATGGTGGAGCCATGATATTGGCGGACATATGCTTGGCTACAAGGATGATGAGCTGACAGCCAGATGGACACAATACGGTATATTCTCTCCGATAATGCGTCTGCACAGCTCATGCAGCGAATTTAACGGCAAGGAGCCGTGGCGATTTAAAAAAGAGACTGAGGAAGCGATGGAGGCGGCGCTCAGACAGAGGCATTGTATGATTCCGTATCTGTATACCATGAACTATCGCAGCTATGCCGAGAATATGCCGCTGATTGAGCCTATGTATTATGAGTATCCTGAAAATGCAGAGGCTTATGAGGTAAAGAATCAGTATTTCTTTGGCAGCCAGCTTATGGCAGCACCTGTTACAACTCCACGTATTAAGGGACTTAATGTGGCAAAAACCAAAGTATGGTTCCCGGAGGGCATCTGGTATGATATCTATACAGGCATGCGCTATGATGGTGGAAGAATGCTGGAGGTTTACAGGGATTTGAGCAGCATACCGGTGTTTGCGAAGGCGGGAGGCATACTTGTGTGTGCAGATGCTGATGAGCTTGATGCAAGATCTGTTATCAAAAATCCTGATGTATTATGTGTCAGAGTATTCCCGGAGGCTGATGGTGAGTTTGAGCTATACGAGGATGACAATGAATCCTGCGGATATGTGGATGGCAGATGTGTGACCACAGCTATGAAATATTCTGCGGATAAAGATATGTTTGTCATTTCTCCGGCAGATGGAGATACATCATTAATACCTGACAACAGAACCTATAAGCTTGTCTTTGAAAGAAGAACCGAGACAGCAGCCGATAAGGTAAAGGTATCTGTGGATGGTAAAGAGGTATTGGCAAAGAGTAAATATGATAAAGAAAACAGAAAGCTCATCGTTACTGTAAATGCATCGACAGCGAGCAAAATAAGCGTTGCAATATCGAAAGACACAGTGGCGCTTGATAATCAAATCGAAAAAAGATGCTTTGATTTCCTGAATCAGGCAGAGATAGGCTTTGTGCTAAAGGATGAAATCTACGGTCTTATTACATCGGGAAAGAAAACAACAGTGATTTTATCAGAGCTCAAGGCAAAGGAGCTTGATACAGAGCTGTATGGTGTATTGACAGAGATACTTACAGCCTGAGGCAGTCACCGGTCATACTAGGTGTGACCGGTGACTTTCTTTGTTGTAAAAATTAAAAATGGATGATACTATTATAGTAAACAAAAGTATTTTTATAAGAAACATCAGGAGAAACTATATAATTCAAGGGAGGATTATGCAATGGGAAATTCATATAAGAACTGTAAAATACAGGACAACACAGCAGAGCTGATCTACGAGAACGGCAGTCTGTTTGTTACCATATTTGAAAACAACATAGTGCATGTTGCACAAAAACCCGGCATCGAAAGTGTTGCAATAGAGGAGGGCTTTATTCCGAAGACCGCCACATCGGACGTGACCTGTAAGGATACGTCTGATGTCAAGGGGACCGTAGCAGAAGCCGGTGTAAGCGATGCAGCAGTTAAAGCAGTTATCAGCGCAAGGGATATTACTGTAAATGTAAAGGATAACGAGAAGCTTGATATTTATTACAAAGGGAAGCTTGTGCTTTCAGATTATGAAAAAGCACGCAAAAAGAGTGAGAAGAATCCGTACGAGGATCTTGCCATAGCAGAGCTTGAGGGACATACTGTCGGAAAAAATGAAGAAAAAACTGACTCTGTTACCATCATCAAAAAGCTTGGAAAGGATGATGCTATTTACGGTCTGGGAGATAAGCCGGGATGCCTCAACAAGCGTGGATATTCATATGTAAACTGGAACACGGATGATCCTGCGCCACATGTGGACAGCTTCAAATCGCTGTACAAATCCATACCATTTTTTATCGTGCTGGGCGATGAATATTGCTATGGAATTTTTGCGGATAATACCTACAAGACAACCTTTGATTTCGGTTATGAAAACACAGATTACTATTTTGTCGAGCATGAGAAGGGCGAGCTGGACTACTATTTTATGCCGGGAAATGATATGGCAGAGGTGGTGGGACTTTATACATCACTGACAGGCACCACACCGATTTATCAGAGATGGATATACGGCAGCCATCAGAGCCGCTGGGGCTATTACACACAGGATGAGGTGCTTGATATAGCTGACAAATTCCGCGAGCTTGATATCCCATGCGATGTGATACATATGGATATCGATTACATGAACGGCTACAGGGTATTCACCTTTGATGACAAGAAATTCCCGGATGTAAAGGGTCTTTCAGAGAAGCTTGCTGACAGGGGTGTAAAGCTCATATCCATCATTGACCCGGGTGTGAAAAAGGATGAGGACTATTTCATGTACAAAGAGGGCATGGAGATGGATGCATTTGCACATGATACAGATGGCAGTGTATATGAAAATGCTGTCTGGCCGGGAACATCGGTATTTCCGGACTTCACAAAGCAAAGCGTCAGAAGCTGGTGGGGAGACAAGACAAAGATACTTCTCGAGCACGGTATCAGTGGCATATGGAATGATATGAATGAGCCTGCAAGCTTCAACGGACCACTGCCGGATGATGTGCAGTTTGAGTATGGAGCACATGAAAAGGTTCACAATATTTACGGACATTTTATGGCAAAAGCCACATATGAGGGACTTGCGAAAAATGATGGTGGAAAACGTCCGTTTGTACTTACCAGGGCTGCATATGCCGGAAGCCAGAAATATTGCGGTGGCTGGACCGGAGATAATCACAGCATCTGGGCGCATATAGCACTTTCGCTCGAGCAGGTGTGCAATCTGTCAGTCAGCGGACTTGCCATGTGCGGCAGCGATATAGGCGGTTTCGGAAGTGATACTACACCGGAGCTTCTTGTCAGATTTTATGAGGCAGCAGTATTTGTGCCGTTTTTCAGAAATCATTCAGCGATGGGAACACGCAGACAGGAGCCTTGGCAGTTTGACGAGACTACGATAGATGCAGTCAGAAAGACAGTAAAGCTCAGATACAGATTTATCCCATATATCTATGATCTGGCACATGAGTGTGAAAAGACAGGAGCACCTATCGTGCGCCCGCTCGTATACGAGTATCCTGCAGATAAGCATGTGAGAAATATTTCCGATGAATATATGCTCGGAAGCTTTGTACTGGTTGCACCTGTGATCGCACCGGGCAAGGAGGCAAGAGAGGTTTATCTGCCTGACGGCGACTGGTATGATTACTACACAGGCGAAAAATACAGTGGCGGCAGATATATTTTAGCAGATGCACCACTTGATAAAGTACCTGTCTTCATAAAAGCAGGGGCCATTATTCCTGTTGCAGACGGAGAAATCCGCTCTACAGAGGACATTACAGAGGATAAGATCAGCATACTGACATATCCGGGCAAGGGCAGCTTCGTGCATTATCAGGATGACAATGAGACGTTCGCATACAGAAACGGTGCGTATAATGCTGTTGAGTATACCCTGGATGGGGATAAGCTTGAGAAGAAAGTGTTGCATAAGGGATTGTAAAAATACATAACCTTAAATTTAAAATTCAATATCAACCTCAACAGGGCAGTGGTCTGAACCGAGTACATCGGTATGGATTGCTGCCTTTTGCAGCTTATCATTGATGCGCTTTGATGTGATAAAGTAGTCGATACGCCAGCCTGCGTTCTTCTCGCGTGCCTTAAAACGGTATGACCACCAGGAATATATACCCTCGGCATCCGGATAAAAATATCTGAAGGTATCGGTAAAACCGGAACCTAAAAGCTCTGTCATTTTAGCACGTTCCTCGTCTGAAAAACCTGCATTCTTGCGGTTTGTTTTTGGATTTTTCAGGTCGATTTCATTGTGTGCGACATTCAGATCACCGCACAGTACGACAGGCTTTTTGGCATCAAGAGCTTTAAGGTATTCACGGAAATCATCCTCCCACTGCATACGGTACGGCAGCCTTTTCAGTTCATTCTGTGAGTTTGGAGTATAGCAGGTTACGAGATAGAAATTGTCATATTCGAGTGTGATGACACGTCCTTCCTTATCATGCTCCTCAATGCCTATGCCGTAAGACACAGATAATGGCTCATTTTTTGCGAAAATGGCTGTGCCGGAATAGCCTTTTTTCTCGGCATAATTCCAGTACTGGTGATAGCCCGGCAGGTCAAGGTCAATCTGTCCCGCCTGCAGCTTGGACTCCTGTATACAAAAGAAATCCGCATCTATACTGTTAAAAAAATCAAGGAAACCTTTCTGGACGCATGCGCGCAGTCCGTTTACATTCCACGATATAAATTTCATGTCTTAATCCTCCATAAAAGTGTGTGTATTAAAATCATATTTAAAAAGTTATTCTTCTTACAAAAACGAAATCATATAAGCAGGCAGACAGAGTATGTCTTTGTCTTTTGAGAAATCCTTTGTATATACGAGATATTTTTGAAGAATACGGTTTGAAAATTTTATTGAAAATTCATCCAGGGACTTATGGGTTTTATAGCCACTGGATTTTACTTCAATAGGGCAAACCTTATTTTTTTTGGCAATAAGAAAATCTATTTCGTAATTATGGCGTGAACTTTCATTAAAAAAAGTATAGTAAAATAATTCGTTGCCATTACACGTTAAAAGCTGTGCAACTACATTTTCGTAAAGATAGCCTAGATTAGTTCCTAGCTTGTCATTTAACAATTTTTCATAAATTATGTTTTCTGTGAAATCTTTGTCTTTAAACATCAATGTAGTAAACAGCCCGGTATCGCATAAAAATAGTTTAAACCGGGTTAAGTCTTTGTTGGTTGACATACCGGCACTTGGGTCATTTGCATGGTATGATACCAAAACAGTTTTTGAGTCTTTTAACTCTGCAATCAGTTCCAGTGTATTATCGGCGCGATTGTTTGTCAGTACGCTTGATACCTGATATCGCGAAGCATTTTTGTTTAGCTGCGCAGGAATTGCATCAAAAAGCATAGATATTTTTCCAGTGGCATCTATTTTTTTGAAATCATCTTCATAAAGATTCAGAATATCACGCTTCACGTCATCAACCTTACGGAAGTTATTGGTTTTGATATATTCATCAACTGCCTGCGGCATTCCCCCGACAAGCATATAAAGACGGAAATCACGCATCAATTTACGATTAATCTCTTCTCCGAAGGGTTTTTGAGAATCGAATAGCTTATGGATTAGGGGGATAGTTGTTTCATCATTCAAAGCCCATAAAAATTCTTCATAATCCATAGGATACATGTTTAGCTTTCTCTCTTCGCTTGGAATAAGTATATCCTGTACGTTTTTTTTGATAGAAATCAGAGAACCGGTTTCTATATAATCATATCGGTGATCTTTTACAAGTGATTTGATAGCCTGTCTTGCGCGGGGGCATAATTGTACTTCGTCAAAAATAATCAAAGACTCTCTCTCATAGAGATCGACTTTGTATTGGAGCTGCAACTGCAAAAACAGATAATTCAGATCTGAAATATCCTCAAACAGTTCACGTATATTTTTTGAGACGATTGAGAAATCAATGATTATATAACTTTTGTATTCATTTCGTCCAAATGACTCTACGATGGTTGACTTGCCTATACGACGGGCTCCTTCGATTAAGAGTGCTGTTTTACCATCGGAATCCTTTTTCCATTGCAATAATTTATCATATATTTTTCGCTTAAACATGACATTCTCCTAATAAAATTACAAAATCGCATTTTTTATTTTGATGTTTTACTACAAAATCGCATTTTTTATTTCAACGATTTACCACAAAATCGCATTTTCTTTTTTGCTATTTTACCACAAAATCGCATTTTTTAAAAGAGGTTTGTATCTGCAGATTACACTTTTTATATAAAATCGTTACTGTTCACACTAAACAGTGTGACCAGCAACATAAAATACGTATAATAGAGGAAGAAAATACGTAAGATAATACGCAAGATAAAGTCGGTTCATAAGCTGCACCAAGCTGGTGCAGAAATCAGAAATATGTGAAAATATGACATAAATATAATAAATCCGCTACACTATATCATATGATTACGCACATGATATAATGCAGCGGATTTTATTGTTGATTATTTTAAAGCTCAAGTAAAATTTTTTACAGCACATCGCTTCCATCAGGAATCTTTGAGATGACAGTTCTGTTGATCCTGATTAAGAATAATGTCGAAACAGTAAAGGATATCACCTCTGCTATCGGGAAAGCCCACCATACTGCGTGAAGTCCACCGAGCTTTGAAAGGATGTATGCTGCCGGAATTAAAACCACAAGCTGACGCATGATTGATACGATCATGGAAAAGACTGCCTTTCCCAAAGCCTGGAATACGGTGCCGACGATAATACAAAACCATGCGATGAGGAAATGCACTCCGATTATTCTGAGCGCCGGAACACCGATTTTGAGCATATCGTCAGAGGCGCTGAACATTCCAAGAAGCACTTGTGGTATGAACTCAAAGCAGGCAAAGCCAACGAAGAGCAGACAGAATGCTGTTATCAGGCTGACCTTTATTGTCTTAACCATACGCTTTCTGTTCTGAGCACCGTAGTTGAATGCGATGATAGGTGTGATTCCGTTGTTCAGTCCGAATACAGGCATAAAGAAGAAGCTCTGCAGCTTGAAATAAACACCGAAAACAGCAGCGGCAGTCGATGAAAAGCCGATAAGTATTCTGTTCATGGCATATGTCATTATAGAGCCTATAGACTGCATGATGATTGACGGAATACCGATAGCATAAATGGTTCCCATGATTTTGAAATCCGGGCTGTAGCCCTTGAAGCTCAGGCTGATTTCATGATTGAATTTGTGGTTGCAGACAAAGGCAACAACGGCGGCTACGCACTGTCCCACAACGGTTGCCACGGCTGCACCGGTAGCACCGAGCTTAGGGAAGCCAAGCAGTCCAAAGATCATGATAGGATCCAGAATGATATTTGTGATGGCACCGCAAAGCTGTGAGGTCATGCTGAAAATAGTTCTTCCTGTCGATGTAAGCACCCTCTCAAAAAAGATTTCCGCAAAAATACCAAATGAAAAAATCATAACAGTACTCAGGTAGCTCACACCCATATCCATGATTTCGACATCAGCATTTCCAATCTGACTCATGTAAAAAGGCTTTACGATTGTAAGTCCGAGAATCAGAAATATTACGTAGCTGAATGCATATAGCACGGCACCGTTGATGCCGATTTTGTTGGCCTCGTCGTATTTATGGGCGCCGAGGGACTTTGACAGCAGCGCGTTTACACCTACACCTGTACCGGTTGCGACAGCGATGATGAGTGTCTGCAAAGGGAAGGCAAGTGAAACTGCTGTGAGTGCGTTTTCGGACAGCTTTGCAACGAAAATACTGTCCACGATGTTGTATAGAGCCTGTACGAGCATGGAAATCATCATAGGCAAAGACATGTTAAATACAAGTCTGCCGATAGGCATGGTTCCCATCTTGTTCTCTGTTACAGGGGCTGAATTTGTTTCCTGACTCATAATTCCTCCTATTGTAAATGATTGTTAATTTAAAACTCCTACATTATATATGTACGAAGCTTTAGTTATTAAAATTAAAATCACCGGTAGATTAGCCGGTGTTTAAAATGTGCAACAAAGCGCCAATTACATATAATACCATGACTGCAGGATACTTTCAAGGTATTATATAACTGTTAAATCATATCATAATAGTTAATGAAAAAATGCCTCAAAAAGTATAGCATTGCAGGGTATAAATTACGATAACCGCTTGACAAAATGACAGAGAGATATATAATTAGTTCAAAAATGAATAATTCAAAAATGTATAACAAAGCAGCAAAATAGGAAAAGGAAAGAAGGAATATCACATATGAAATTTAACTTTGAGTTTGCAGAGAAGATTTCGCGAACCTACAGCGATGAGTGCAGACCACTGTGTCATGAGCTAAAGCTTCCGCAGACAGCCTTTGATATACTCATGTTTCTGGCGAACAATCCGGAATATAAGACGGCAAGGGATATAGTTGAAATAAGAAAAATCAAGGCAAATCTTGTGTCTGTAAATGTTGATAAGCTTGTGAATGAAGGCTATCTGGAGAGAAAACCTGTGGAAAATGATAGGAGGAAGACGGAGCTTGTCTGTACAAAAAAGGCCGGGACTGTCATTGAAAGAGGAAGGCGTATACAGCAGCAGTTTACAGCAAATCTGTTTGCAGGGATAGATGAGGAGCAGAAAAAGCAGCTGACGATTGTTATGGAACAGCTTGAGAATAATATGGATGAAATAATCAGGAGGAAATCACACAAATGAGCACATTAATAACTATAATAGTAACATTTTTTGCCGGTATGGGCGCAGGTCTTGGAACCGGCTTTGCGGGACTAAGCGCAGCAGCAGTAATAAGCCCTATGCTCATTACATTTTTGGGAATGGATCCTTATATGGCAGTGGGAATAGCCCTGTCGTCTGATGTACTTGCCAGCGCAGTGTCAGCCTATACATATGGAAAGAACAAGAACCTTGATGTAAAAAACGGGCTCATAATGATGGTCACGGTTTTATGCTTCACGGTTGTCGGGAGCTATGTATCAAGCCTCGTGCCGTCAGCAACAATGGGCAACTTTTCGGTATTTATGACATTTTTACTCGGAATCAAGTTTATAGTCCGTCCTGTCATGACAACAAAGGAGGCCATGCAGGGAGTTTCAGCTAAAAAGAGAGCTGTCCAGTCAATCATCTGCGGCGTGCTTATCGGATTTATCTGTGGCTTCATAGGTGCGGGAGGCGGTATGATGATGCTCCTCATCCTCACATCAGTGCTTGGCTATGAGCTTAAGACTGCAGTCGGAACGAGCGTATTTATCATGGCATTTACAGCCTTTACAGGAGCTGCCTCGCACTTTGCCATCGGTGGAAAACCGGACTGGTTTGTGCTGCTTTTATGTATTGCATTTACACTCCTTTGGGCGAGAATTGCAGCGGTCTTTGCAAACAAGGCATCCGCAAAAACCTTAAATCGTGCCACAGGTATTGTACTTGTAATACTTGGCATCGTGGTATTTGCATTTTCACTTCTGAGCTGATTTTTCCTGAATATATAACTGTAAGCCCCGGCTGCCCGACCGGCACACACAGCTTCCCCGCGTGCGAATAGCGAAGCTGCTTAGATACTGTAGAAATTATGCCATGAAACACAGAAACGCTCCTGCATGGACGCAGGGGCGAGGAGAACCGCGCCACGGACGGCGCGTTTCGACGGTTTCGTCAGGCATAGAAGCTCTTCAAGCATAATTTCGTACAGTGTCTTAGCAGCGCAGCGT
>OHFQ01000948.1_pt1 | contig 12339 bp, 8 predicted proteins | sample 1567581 | NCBI WGS metagenome assembly OHFQ01 (sample SAMEA3879559, study PRJEB24766) | human gut metagenome | biome: human-associated habitat; feature: feces | place: USA | collected 1985/1987 | reverse complement strand
CTTTCCGCTCGCGCGGGCCATGTCCAATACTTTCGGGTCGACATCCGGGGATGCCGCAACCACTCCGTCGGCATATTCCATAACGAAGCGACAGAGGTTTTCGTATGACGGAGTGTCGAGAATCGCAAGATTTTTGTCCTTGACGCCTTCGCCGGCGATCTTGGCGCCGAATCCGGGATCGAGTTCCCCGGAGAAGCCGTCGCCGTAGAGCGACACCACGACCTTGACGTCGCGGAAGATCGGGTCGTCGGCGAAGATCCGTTTCAGGTAAACGGGAACCACGGCCGTGAACCAGCCGTGGCAGTGCACCACCGTCGGGGTCCAGCGCAGTTTCTTGACCGTTTCCAGTACGCCGCGGGCGAAAAAGATGGCCCGTTCGTCGTTGTCCTGAAAGTAGTTGTCCGCGCCGTCGGTCAGCACCGCCTTGCGCGAGAAGTAGTCGTCGTTGTCGATGAAATAAATCTGTACGCGCGCCGCGGGTATCGACGCCACCTTGATAATCAGCTGGTGGTCGTTGTCGTCGATGATGAGGTTCATGCCCGACAGCCGGATAACCTCATGCAGCTGGTGCCTGCGCTCGTTGATGCAGCCGTAGCGGGGCATGAAGGTGCGGATCTCGTTCCCGCGTTCCTGCATTGCCTGCGTCAGCGCACGGCAAAGCCGGGAACCCTCCGTTTCTGGAAGATAGGGGGTGATCTCCTGACACACGTACAGAATCTTGCTTGCCATGGTTTTGAGGGTTTATATCTGCAAAGGTAGTGAAAAAAAATTAAAGAATGAGCATCGCGTCTCCGTAAGTGCCGAAACGATACCCCTCTTCCTTGGCTACCTTGTAGGCGTTCATCACGGTTTCGTAACCGCCGAAAGCCGCCACCATCATCAGCTGGGTCGAGTAGGGCAGATGGAGGTTGGTCACCATGGCGTCGGCCACGGTGAATTCGTAGGGGGCGAAAATGAACTTGTTGGTCCAGCCTTCCATGGGTTTGATCATGCCGTTGGTCGATACGGCGGTTTCGATCGTGCGCATCACCGTCGTGCCGATCGCCACGACCTTGCGCTCCTGCCGTTTGGCCGCGTTGACCGCTTCGGCGGCGGCCTCCTCGACGAAGAACTGCTCGGAGTCCATCTTGTGCTTCGAGAGGTCCTCGACGTCCACCGTGCGGAAGTTTCCCAGCCCGACGTGCAGCGTCACGAACGTCTTGTCGATGCCCTTGATCTCCATGCGCTTCATCAGGTGTTTCGAGAAGTGCATGCCGGCCGTCGGGGCAGCCACGGCGCCCTCCTTCTCGGCGAAGATGGTCTGGTAACGCTCGGCGTCCTCGGGTTCGACCTTCTCGCGTACCCACTTCGGCAGAGGCGTTTCGCCCAGCGCGAAGAGCGCATGCTTGAACTCCTCGTAGGAGCCGTCGAACAGGAAGCGCAGCGTGCGGCCGCGCGAGGTGGTGTTGTCGATCACCTCGGCCACCAGCAGGTCGTCGTCGCCGAAGTAGAGTTTGTTGCCGATACGGATTTTGCGTGCGGGGTCCACCAGCACGTCCCACAGCCGCAGTTCGCGGTTGAGTTCCCGCAGCAGGAAGATTTCGATTTCGGCGCCGGTCTTCTCCTTGTTGCCGTAGAGGCGTGCCGGGAAAACCTTCGTGTCGTTGAAGACGAACAGGTCCTTTTCGTCGAAATACTCGATGATGTCCTTGAAGATACGGTGCTCGATAGTGCCTTTGGCGCGGTTGATGACCATCAGACGCGACTCGTCGCGATTGTCGGCCGGGTATTTGGCCAGCATTTCGGGTGAAAAGTCATACCCGTACTGCGATAATTTCATAGATGAACGCTCTTTTTTACGTAATGTGGTTCGACATTTTCTGCGTTCGGCGGGGCCTGAAACGCGGTTTTGCCTCTGCCCCGCCTGCCGGAAAGGTTCCGGAAAACAAAGACAGATTATTTTTTATACGCAAAAAAGTCTATTTTGTTTCAAGTTTTTGCAGATTTTCAAGAAATTCGTCCAGCTCATAGGATTTTTCGAGCGTGAAGCCGCCGCTGCGCGTGCGGCGCAGCGAGGTGAGGTGCGCCCCGCTGCGGAGCGCCTGTCCGATCTCGTGGGCCAGCGAGCGGATGTAGGTTCCCTTGCTGCATCGGACCCGGATGCGGATGCGGGGCAGGTCGTATTCCATGAGCTCCATTTCGTAGATGTTGATGAGCGCTTTGCGCAGTTCCACCTCTTCGCCCGCGCGGGCCAGCTCGTAGGCCCGGACGCCTTCGACCTTCTTGGCCGAATAGAGGGGCGGGGTTTGCAGCCGTTCGCCGGTGAGCGAGCGGAGCACCTCCTCGACCGCTTCGCGCGTGATATGTTCGAAGGGATAGGTCTTGTCGATGGGGTGTTCGAGGTCGAAGCTGGGGGTCGTGGCTCCCAGCATCAGGTCGGCGACGTACTCTTTCTCCTCGGCTTGCAGGGCGTCCGCCATTTTGGTCGCCTTGCCGATGCAGACCAGCAGGATGCCCGTTGCGAGCGGGTCGAGCGTCCCGGCGTGGCCGACTTTGATTTTCGGGTAACCGGCCCTGCGCAGGGCGAACTTGATTTTGCGGACTACGTCCGAGGAGGTCCACTCCAGCGGTTTGTCGATGACGGCGATGTAGCCCTCTTCGAAGTCGATTCCCTGTAGGTTCAGTTCGGATTGTTGCGTCATGTGCGGATTATTGGATCACGAAATAGCGGATGATGGCCAGCCCTCCGACCAGCGTACAGTAGATGGCGAACCAGTTGAGTTTTCCCCGTTTAACGATGTTTATCATGAATTTGCAGGCCAGACAGCCGACTACGAACGCAGCAGCGAATCCGGCGAGCAGGGGTGCGGTCCCGATGCTTTGGGCGGCCAGTTCTCCGCTCATCAGGTCGAGAACCATCTTGCCCAGGATCGGTGCCAGCACCATCAGGAAGGAGAATTGGGCCACGCTCTCCTTGCGGTTGCCCAGAATCAGTCCCGTGGCGATCGTCGTGCCCGAGCGCGACAGACCCGGCAGTGTGGCGACCGCCTGCGCCAGACCGATGATGAAGGCGTCGCGGTAGGAGATGGTCTCCTTGTGGCGGGGTTTGGCGTAGTAGGCGAAAGTCAGCAGTATGGCCGTGACCAGCAGCATCGCTCCGACCAGCAGCAGGATCCCGTGGTTGGGAAGATCCTCGACCAGCGACTGGAGGAAAGGCTCCAGCGTGAAGCCCACGATGACCACCGGGATCATCGAAAGGATGATCTTCAGCACGTAGGCCTGTTCCGCGTTGAATCGTTTGGAGAAGAGTCCCACGACCAAGCGTTTGATTTCGCTCCAGAGCACGACGATCGTGCTCAGGACCGTCGCGGCGTGCAGCGTGAGATCGAAGGTGAGTCCTCCCACTTCGGGATCGACGCCCAGCAGTTCTTTGGCCAGCTGCAGGTGGCCGCTGCTCGATACGGGCAGGAATTCGGTCAGGCCCTGGACGATGCCCAGGATGATAGCTTGAATGGTTTCCATTTTACAGTTCTCGGGGATATTTCGGTATCGGGGGATGCGCGGGTTTCAACCCGGCTTCCGGCGGTCGGAGAAGTCCGGATTCAGAATCGTTTGAGAATGGCGTAAATTTCGAAGATGAAGCCGCCGATCACCAGGATCGGGGCGAGCGTGATGCGGCGCCAGGAAAACATGGCGTAGTTGAACTCGTCGGGCGAGTCGCTGCCGCCGCCGGCCATCAGGACGAAGCCCAGAATGATGACGATCAGTCCGGCGAGCAACAGGATGTAATTTTTGAGCGAGAGCGGCATCTTCGGATCGTTTTTATCGTTGATCTCCTTGAATTTTTTCATGGTACGGGGATTTTTAGTAGAGATAGATCTTGTTGGATTTCATGTTGACGAACTTGTTGACGGCGAAGAACGTGAAGCAGAGCGAGATCAGGATGCCGCCCAATACCATGCCGCCCACGATGATTCCGATTTTCATGGTTTCGGCCAGCGACATCAGTTCCGGAACCGCCTCGTTCAGTCCGTAAACGGCCGTCAGGAAGAGTGCCGAGGCGATGATTCCCGACAGAATGCCTTGTGTGATGCTGCTGCCCAGGAACGGTCGCATGATGAACCATTTGGTTGCCCCTACGAGCTTCATCGTGTTAATCAGGTAGCGTTTCGAGAAGATCGCCAGCCGGATCGTGTTGTTCAGCAGGATGAGCGAGATGACGAGCAGGGCTCCGCCGAAGAGTAGCAGCACCAGCCGGATCTTCGCGATCGTGGCATGCAGCCGCTCGACGGTCTGTGCCGGATAGGAAACCCGGTCCACGCCGTCGAGTTCGGCAATTTGGGCGATGAAGGTTTCGAGCTTGTCCGGGTCCGCCGAATCGGCTGACAGGGTCAATTCGAACGAGTCGAGCAGCGGATTCTCTTCGAGGATCGCCTCGAACTCCTGTTCGAACATCTGCCGGAAATAGGCGTCGTTCAGTTTATCGTCTTTGGAGCTGTATTCCACATGGCTCACCAGCTCGTTGGCTTCGAACCGTTTGCGGAGCGATTCTTTTTGTCCTTCGTCCGCTCCGTTGCGGAGCTCGACGGTGACGGTGACGCTCTCCTGCAACGTGCGGGCAACCTGCATGGCGGCCGTCATCAGGTATCCCACCGATCCCAGCAGGAAGAGCACCAGGGCGATGCTGATGTTCGAAACGATGTAGGAGTTGCGTACCCTACGCTTGAGTCTTTTGTCGTCTTTCATGGCGTAAAACGAGTATAACGGTTGCAATGATGCCTGCGAGAATCGTGAGCGACGCGACGAGCGTCACGCCTTCGACGGTGTTCCATCCGGGAGCGCGGAACCGCCATTCGACCGTGTGCGTACCGGCCGGGAGCTCCATTCCCCGCAACAGGTAATCGGCTCGGAAATATGGGGTTTCGATGCCGTCGATATAGGCTGTCCAGCCGTCCTTGTAGTAGATCTCCGAGAAGATCGCCGTGCCGGGCGCAGTGGCCGTGTATTCGTACCGGAGATAATTGGGGCGGTACTCCTCCAGGCGGATTTCCCCTTCGCCGCCGATCAGGGGGCGGATCTCGAACTCTCGGGTGTTGATGACGGCCGCCGTTTTGGTGTCGATGCGCCCCAGGGCGTCGATCTCCTCTTCGGGAGTGGCGGCATCGACGACCTCCTGCACGAACCAGGCCGGGCCGTTGGCCGTGGTCCGCAATTCGGCGACGGGCTGTCCCGCCGGGTCGAAGCGGATGAGGTAACGCGTGTTGAGCATGTCGAGTACGCTCTCGTCCATCGACGTAAGATAACGCTCGATCAGGTCCTGGTAGCGAGCCAGCTTGGCGCCGTGATAGCCGCCCACCGAACGGTGGAAGTAGGAGGTCGTAGCATCGTTGAAGGGGCTGACCGTGAGGTTCAGCACCCGGAATCCGGGTTCCGGGTCGCGCAGGATCGCGCGGTCGGCTTCCGTAGGCTGTATCTGTTGGCGTCGTGCGGCGACGAAGCGGCTTTGAGGCAGGTAGCGCAGGTTGACCGGCACCAGGTCGATCAGAACGATCACGCCGAGCAGCGCTATGAGCCAGCCCCGTCTGATCCGTCCCAGGGCGAAGAGCAGCACGCTGCCCGCCGCGAGGGCGATCATCAGCAGCGAACGCCAGGCGTCGGAGCGCATGATCGCGGCCCGGTCGGCGGCCATCGCGTCGGCCGTCACCTCTCCCAATTCTTCGGGAGCGCCCTGTGCGATGGCTTCCTGCATACCTGCGGCTTGGAACATCTGGTAGTATTGGCGGCTCATGAAATCGGCGGCTTCCGTCCGGCCGAAGTCGAAGATCGCGCTGCCGGCCACGGCGAAGAGCAGGCAGAAACCGCCCGTGATGCCTCCGGCCCAGGCGAGGGCCCGCAGGAGTTTTCGACGCGGCACTTCTCCCCGCCAGAGGGGCATCAGAGCCAACGCCGCGAGCAGGGGAACCGTCCATTCGACCACCACGAGGGCCATCGATACGGTGCGGAACTTGTTGTAGCCGGGCAGGTATTTGAAGGCGAATTCGGTGAATCCCATGAAATTATGTCCCCAGGCCAGCAAAAGCGTCAGCAGACTGACGGCTGCGATCCACCACTTGTTGCGTCCCGATGCCAGCAGGAGTCCCAGCAGAGCCAGGAACAGGGCGGCGGCTCCTAAGTAGGTCGGTCCGGCAGTGTAGGGCTGCTCGCCCCAGTAGGCCGGTAACTGTTCCGCAAAACTTTCCAGACCGTATGGTTTAAGGGCTTTGGCCATTTCGCCGTCGCGGGTGAACGCCCGACCCGAATCGCCGCCCATGAAGTCGGGGATCAGCAGGTTCCAGCTCTCGGCGCGTCCGTAGCTCCACGCCGTAGCGTAATCGAGTGCCAACCCTTCCTGGGAGGTTTCCTCGCCGGCGGCGAGTTCCGAACCTCCGCGGATGGTCTGCTTCGAGTGGTGCATCGTGTACCACAGAGGCGCGAAGTTCGAGCCGACGGCCAGAATGCCTGCGCCTAGCAGTACCGCCGTACGGCGGGCGAACGAAGGCAGGTGCTTTTTTCGGAAGGCGACAATTCCTTCGCTGATCCACAGCGCGGCCATGGCCAGCAGGAAATAGTAGGTGATCTGCGGATGGTTGGCGCCGATTTCGAGCGAGGCGAAAAGGGCCGTGAGCGCTCCGCCGAGCCACATGTTGCTCCGCAGCGTAAGCCATGCGCCGCCCATCATCAGGGGGGCATATACCAGTGCCCACATTTTGGTCACGTGACCCGCACCGATGATGAGGAAAAAGTAGGTCGAAAGGCCGTACATGAGCGACGGAATGATGCCGACCCAGGGATTCACCCCGACGATCAGGAGCATCAGCCACATGGAAACCATGGCGAAGAAGACGAAGGCTGCAGGGGTGTTTATAATTTTAACGATCTGTCCTGCCGTGTTTTTGACCAGTTGTGCCGGGTAGGCCACGTTGATCAGGTAGGCGGGCATGCCGCCGAACATCCGCCCCGCCCACTGGGGATCTTCGCCCGTTTGGGCACGGTTGTCCCAGATCTCCTTGGCCATGCCTTCGTATTGCTGCACGTCGTGCTGCGGCAGCACTTCGCCGCGAAACTGGGGGGCGAAATAGAGGGCGCTGACGATGAAGAAAAGCAGCAGGGCCGCGCCCGTCGGCAGCACTTTCGGGAGAATCTCTTTGAAGCGGGTCATCTGGAATGTTTTTGTCGATTGCCAAAGGTACGAAAAAACATTGAGTTTCCTCCCCGACTCAGCGAAAAATCACTACCTTTGCACGGATTGATCCCAGGCTCGGGACGGTTGTATTCCGGCGGGGAAAACGATCGGTCTGTATTCGGCAAAACTTTTTTCGACGTAAACATAAAGTTCGGTTATGGTAACACTCGATATGATCCGCAAGCCGGTCGAGGGCGATCTGGAGGCCTTCGAGCAGTTCATCCGGCAGAAATTCACGGCGGACGGCACGTTGCTCTCCGAGATGCTCGATTATGCGCTCTCGGCGCGGGGCAAGGGGATTCGTCCGATGACGGTGCTGCTGTCTGCGGCGCTCAACGCTCCGGCGGGGCAGCGCAGCGGCGGGCTGCGCACGTTGCTCGCAGCCACGTTGGTCGAGATGATCCACGTGGCCTCGCTCATCCACGACGACGTGATCGACGAATCGGACATGCGCCGGGGCCGGGCTTCGGTCAATGCCCGCTGGCAGTCGCGCAACGCGGTCGTGGTCGGGGACTACATTCTGGCCAAAAACATGGATCTCGGCCTCAAGAGCGGCCAGTTCGACCTGGTGACTCATGTTTGCGGCGCCATCGCCACGCTCTGCGAGGGAGAGATTCTGCAAAACGACAAGGCGAACCGGCAGGAGATGACGCGGGCGTCGTACCTGGATATCATTTACAAGAAAACCGCCTGCCTGATCGGGGTGAGCGCTTCGGCCGGAGCGCTGGCCGTCGGTGCGTCCCGTGAAAAACAGGCGCTCATGCGCAAGTTCGGCGAGTCGATAGGCATGGCGTTCCAGATTCAGGACGACATTCTGGACTATACCCGCACGGCCCGTACGGGCAAGCCCTCCAACAACGACTTGCGCGAACACAAGGTGACCCTGCCGCTGCTCACGGTGCTCGAGTCGGTCGGCGAGGAGCGCCGCAGGGAGTTGCAGGCACGGCTGGCCCGTTGCCACGAGGAGGATGAGTCGGTCGAATATTTGCAGCACATCGTCGAGAACGAGGGCGGTATGGAAAAGGCGGCCCGCGTCATGCAGGAATACCTCGCGCGGGCGATGTCCGTGCTCTCCGAATACGAACCTTCCGAATACCGCGACGCATTGGCCAACCTCTGTGTCTATGTCGGTGAGCGGGACCGGTAGGGAAGCGGTTGCCCGTGCAGCTTGGTTCCGGGTTCCTCGTGCGAATTTTTGACCTGTTGTCTGGATTTTCTGCGGCTCGGCTCGGATTTCCGGGCGGGAGTGCGGATTGTCCGATCGGCGGAGGTCCGTTGTAAATTTCCGGACATGGGACCCGAACAGGTGTATGGCGGTGTGTCCGAATGACACACAACGGTAGTTATTATCGGGATACGGGTTAAGTCATTTGCCATAGTAAAAGACTGTCACCCTTACCCTCAATGCCTTGCCTTGCATCCATTCCGACACCCTTTAGGATCGTGCCTGAAATTTTCATTTCAACACACTCTTTTTTATGACAGGATACACTTGCAGGTCGAGGGTGGTTTTCTGCGGGCTGTTTTGTATCTTTTTTTACTGCTTTTTATGATGCGCTGGCGGGTTGCCGACCCGTCGGATGCGACGAAGAAGCCGCCTGATAAAGGCGGCTTTCTCTTTTCGGGGCGTTTTCAGTTATTGACGCGGTAGGCTTTCTGCACGCCTTTGATCCGCAGGATCGAGTGGATCAGCATATCGACCATGCCCGTACCGGGCACTTCGACGTGGATCACGCCCGAGAGCAGGCCGCCGCCCGGCGACAGGTTCATCGAGCGGATGCTCAACTTCAGGTCGCGGTTGATTACTTCGGCGATGTGGTTGATCATCCCCGTCGTGTCGCTGGCCACCACGCGGATCGACACCCGGAACGCGCCCTGCGCTTCGTCGCGCCAGCGGGCTTCGAGTACCCGGTAGGGGTAGTTTCTGCGGAGACGCTGTGCGTTGGGGCAGTCCGTACGGTGGATCGTGATGCCGGCACCTACGGTGATGAAGCCGAAGATTTCGTCGCCGTGGATCGGATTGCAGCATTTGGCCAGTTTGTAGTCGAGCTGTCCGATCTTTTCGTCGATGATGAGTGCGTCGCCGCTGCTCTGGGTCGAAACTTTTTCGGCTTTGCGTCGTTTTTCGGACTCGATGGCTGCTGCTGCGGCCCGGCGCTCTTCCTCCGCTTCGCCCGACAGATGGGCCTGAAGCAGCTCCTTGATCTGCATGAGGTCGATCTTTTCGGTGCCGATCGAGGCGTAAAGTTCCGTTCCCGTGCGGAGTTTGAAGTGCTTGCAGAGGATGCCGACCCCTTCATCGACGGTCAGGGGCAGTTTCCAGTTCTTGAGTTTGCGTTCCAATTCTTCCCGTCCCAGACGGGCGTTCTTGGTGTGCTCCTCGCGCAGCGAGGCCTTGATCCGGGTGCGGGCCTTCGACGTGGTGACGAACCCCAGCCAGTCGGCTTTGGGCTTCTGATTCTTCTGCGTCAGCACTTCGACGATGTCTCCGTTGTGGAGTACGTCGCGGATCGCCGCCGGACGGTTATTGACCTTGCCGCCCGAGCAGGTGAGCCCCAGCGAGGTGTGGATGTCGAAGGCGAAATCCAGCACCGTGGCTCCTTCGGGCAGCTTGCGCAGGTCGCCGCCGGGGGTGAAGACGAAAATTTCGCCCGAGGAGGGCTTGGCGTCGAAGTTCTGGGCCAGCGGACGGGTCTTGTCTTCCATTAGCTCCCGGAGTTGTTTCATCCACATTTCGCTCCCGTCCGATCCCGCGTTTACGCCTTTGTAGCGCCAGTGGGCCGCGATGCCCCGCTCCGCCACGGCGTCCATCCGCTCGGTGCGGATCTGGATTTCGACCCACCGTCCCTCTTTGGTGGCGACGGTGGTGTGGAGCGATTCGTAGCCGTTGGATTTGGGGATGGAGATCCAGTCGCGCATCCGCTCGGGATTGGGCGTGTAGAAATCCGTGACGATCGAATAGACCGTCCAGCATTGCTGCTTCTCCTCTTCGAGCGGACAGTCCAGGATGATACGGATGGCGAAGATGTCATATACCCCCTCGAACGGGACGTGCTGCTTGCGCATCTTGTTCCAGATCGAGAAGATCGACTTGGTGCGGCTCTTGACGTGATAGCGCAGCCCCGCTTGGTCGAGCCGCTGCGTGATGGGTTCGAGGAAGCGGGCGATGAAGGCCCGGCGTTCGCTTTCGGTTTCGGCCAGTTTGTCGGCGATATGCTGGTAGTCCTGGGGTTCGAGGTAGCGCAGGGCGATGTCTTCGAGTTCGCTCTTGATGTTGTATAGACCCAGTTTGTGGGCGATCTGGGCGTAGAGGTTGAGGCTCTCCCAGCTCTTCTTGCGCCACTTTTCGCGGGGGAAAATTTCAAGGCGGCGCATCACCTCGAGCCGGTCGGCCAGCTTGATCAGGATCACGCGCGGATCTTCCGAATAGGAGACGATCAGCTCGCGGAAATTTTCCGCCTGCTCCCGGGAGGCTTTCAGGCGAATATCGGAGATGTGGCTCAGACTTACGGTCATGCCGAGCACCTCCTTGCCGAAGCGGTCCCGGATCTCGTCCGTCAGCCGCAGGAATGTCTCTTCGTCCTGCCGGCTGGCCGTGCGGACTACGTCGTGGAGAATGGCGGCTACGACCGAGTCGCCTCCCAGCCCGATCTCCTCCAGCCCGATCCGCGCTACTTCGGCGGCGTGGTCCAGCATCGGCGAGCCGTCGTGCCGTACCTGCGAAGCGGTATGTTCGGCAGCATATTCCAGGGCGCGGTCGGCTGCGGCCGCCTCGTCGGGCGAGAGCGTTCGGCGGATCGCGCTGCGCAGCTTGTCATAACGGGTCAAATCCATTTTCCGGAAAGTTTTACTGTTTTTCAAAAGTAGCGAAAATCTTCGGCATCGCAAAGCGCCGTCGGGGATTTCACGGAATAATCTTGTGCAAAAACCGATGCAGTTGTATAAAAAACGTATCTTTGTAGAACAGAATTATACGTCGTCTATGAAAAAAGAGGAAAAAGTCCGTTTGCCCTACGTACCCACCTACGGCGAGGAGGTGGCCAACACGGTTTCGCATGCCGTGATGCTGCCGCTGACCCTTTGTCTGCTGCCTTTCGCTGCGGTGTGGACCTATCTGCACGATGCCCGGCCCGTGCTGGCGTCGGTGTCGGTAAGCGTCTGCGTCATTTCGATCTTCCTGATGTTCCTCGCCTCGACGCTCTATCACTCGATGAACCCGCAGTCGAAGCACAAGGAGGTTTTCCACATCCTCGACCATATTTTCATTTACGTCGCCATCGCGGGCAGCTATACGCCCATCGCGCTGTCGGTCATCGGCGGCTGGCAGGGCGTTTTCATCACCGTCCTCCAATGGGCGATGGTCCTTTTCGGCATCTTCTACAAATCGCTGTCCCGCAAGTCGATACCGGCCGTCAGCCTGACCATCTATCTGGTCATGGGCTGGACGATCGTCTTCTTCCTGCCGCTGTTCATCAGCCACGCTTCGACGCCCCTCGTGGCGCTGATCGCGCTGGGCGGCGTGCTCTATACGCTCGGCGCGTGGTTCTACGCCCGCAAGGGCTTCCGCTACCACCACATGGTGTGGCATCTGCTGATCGACCTCGCGGTTGCGGCGCACTTCGCCGGGATCGTGTTTTACCTCTACTGATTATGGCCGCATATGACCTCCACATCCATTCCGGATACAGCAGCGACGGGGAGCTTCCCGTCGCCGCAATCGTCGGTCTGTGCGCCGCCCGCGGGCTGGACGCCTTTTCGCTGACCGACCACAACTCGGTGCGGGGCGTCGGCGAGGCCGCCCGGCTGGCCCGGGAGCGGGGCATCGGGTTCGTCCCCGGCATCGAGATCGACTGCAACTACCGGGGGACGGACCTGCATCTGCTGGGCTACGGCATCGACTGGCGTTCGGCGGATTTCGCGCGGTTGGAGGAGGAGGTTGCCGCCAAAGTCATGGCGTCGTTCGGGGCCATGGTCGACAACCTGCTGAAACTGGGCTTCCGGGTCGATGCCGGTGCGGTGCTGGCCGCCGCCGATGCCCTGGCCGGCTTCGACGGCGCCGTCGTGGTGCTCTCCGGCGACTCTCCGCTCATTCAGCCCGAGACCATTCGCCAGATGGCGGCTCTGCGCGAGGAGCACAA
>OHFQ01000946.1_pt1 | contig 12389 bp, 9 predicted proteins | sample 1567581 | NCBI WGS metagenome assembly OHFQ01 (sample SAMEA3879559, study PRJEB24766) | human gut metagenome | biome: human-associated habitat; feature: feces | place: USA | collected 1985/1987 | reverse complement strand
TTATTTATTATATACCTATTATATTATAAGAATATCCCTACTTCATTAAGCTATTCTTCCTGCTTCTTTCTCTCGTTCCACGTACACGAAACCTACGGGTTCCCGTGCGTGAAACAAAGAAATAGAATAGAGGAAACCTATTAATGCTACCGTCATATTCTCCTAATTCTACCAAGACAAACGGCAAAAGTTACCGTATCCCAATGCTTATATGCCGTTATTCCGATGCAAAAATACGGTTATTGTCACCTATTCCATCATCAATTGTCACTGTTATCACCTATTGTCACTCCTATTATCACCTGTTAAGCAGCTATCATACAAATGATTATACGGACAAGTGACAATAGAAAAATAACTTTATAGGGTGACACGAGAATAAGCCGGAAGCTCAATAGAGCAGAAATCTTTATCCAGATATTTGAAATATCCGGTAATGGCAATCATAGCCGCGTTGTCAGTGGTATAGCTGAATTTAGGTATAAAGATATTCCAACCATACTTTTCCGCATGTTCCCGGAAAGCATTACGCAATCCGTTATTTGCAGAAACTCCTCCCGCTACAGCCACCTCTTTTATCTTATACTCTTTCGCAGCTTTTCGCAGTTTATCCATAAGGATATCTACTACCGTTGCTTCCAATGAAGCTGCCAGATCCACTTTATGATGTTCGATAAAATCAGGATCTTCCTTCATCCAATCACGCAAAGAATACAAAAATGAGGTTTTCAAACCACTGAAACTATAATCTAATCCGGGAATATGAGGTTTACTGAAAGTAAAAGCCTTCGGATTGCCCTGGCGAGCCAGTTTATCAATAATCGGACCACCGGGATATCCCAGCCCCATCACTTTCGAACATTTATCAATAGCTTCCCCTGCAGCATCATCAATTGTCTGGCCCAAAATCTCCATGTCATTGTATGCCTTTACCAGGATAATCTGTGAATTTCCCCCTGATACAAGCAAGCAAAGGAAAGGAAATTCAGGTTGAATAGTATCCTCACCTTCTGCTTTAATAAAATGAGCTAACACATGACCGGTCAAATGATTAACATCAATCATTGGAATGCCTAATGAACGGGCGAACCCTTTGGCGAAAGATACCCCCACCAACAATGATCCCATCAATCCCGGTCCACGCGTAAAGGCCACAGCACTCAATTCCTCTTTGGTTACTCCGGCGCGTTTCAATGCCTCATGCACTACCGGAACTATATTTTGTTGGTGCGCGCGGGAAGCCAGTTCAGGCACTACCCCACCGTATGCTTCATGCACAGCTTGGCTGGCCACCACATTCGAAAGCAGATAACCATCTTTGATGACAGCTGCAGAAGTGTCATCACAAGAAGATTCTATTCCCAAGATTATTGTACTCATAATGTTTATTTACGTTTAAACGCTGCAAAAGTAGTGATAAAAGTACGATTCATAACGTATTATTTCATATTTTTGTTGGCTGATTATAAAAATTAACCGCCTATCAGAAAGCTAAAAAAAACAGTACGCTGGGTACTCGGTATTGTATTGGGATTGTACATTGGTACCATATTGTTGCTGAACATTCCATCCGTTCAGCGACAAATGTCTGTATTTGTTGCCAATGAACTGGCTTCCATACTGGACAGCAAGATTTCCATCGGGCGAATAAACATAGGATTGTTGAACCGCATCATCATCGACGACCTGCTCCTGGACGACCAATCCGGCAAGGAAATGCTGAAAGTGACCCGTCTTTCTGCCAAATTCGATATTCTCCCCCTATTCAGCGGCAAAATATCCATTAGTAACATACAATTGTTCGGCTTTAACATCAATCTAAGCAAGCAGACTCCCAAGGATAAACCTAATTTTCAGTTTGTACTCGACGCATTCGCATCCAAAGATACAGTTCAAAAGAAAAACAACCTGGATCTCCGTATCAATTCCTTACTGATACGCCGCGGAAAGGTTTCGTATGATGTGCTGTCCGAGAAAGAGACTCCGGGAAAATTCAATCCACAGCATCTCCGTTTACGTAACATTATTGCAAACATCTCCCTAAAAGCATTACAAAATGATTCTATCAATGCCGCCATCAAGCGTCTGAGCATCGAAGAAGAACATTCCGGATTTGAATTGAAGAAACTAAGTCTAAAGGTTATCGGCAATGACCAACGGATGAAAATCGAAAATTTCGCTATCGACCTCCCCAACACCTCTTTGGCAATGGATACTATACACATGGATTATGACAGTCTGGGGGCGTTTGACAATCTTGCCCAAGATGTCCGTTTCTCATTCCATTTGCTGCCCTCTCAAATCGCCTTGCAGGATTTATCGGCTTTTGTTCCGGCTTTTGGTTCTTTCAAGGAAAAATTGCAAGTAGAGGTACAGACGGACGGCACCATCAATCAACTGAATTGCCCGCACCTTTCCGTCTCTGTCGGAAATCATTTTTATCTGAGGGGAGACGTATCTCTACAAGACCTTTCCCATCCGGAAAATGCTTATGTATTCGGTAATTTGTCCAATTTGTACGCAGACCCGGAAGGAATTGCCTTCTTTGTCCGGAATTTCAGCAAGAACTACAATGGAGTACCTCCCGTCCTGCAACACTTAGGAACGGTTTCCTTCCGTGGAGAAGTCTCGGGCTACTTCACAGACCTCGTAACTTACGGACAAGTACGCACTGACATCGGAACCATCCAAACTGACGTAAAACTAAGTTCTAACAAAGATAAAGGTTATTTTGCCTATTCCGGTGCAGTGAAAACCAAAGAGTTTGAGCTGGGCAAGATGCTGGGCAACAAGAAACTGGGTAAAGTAACTTTCAATCTAGATGTCAACAGCAACCATTACGAAAACCAATACCCGTCCGTACTGCTGAAAGGGCTGGTTGCCTCCATTGATTACAGCGACTACAATTACGAAAATATCACCCTGGATGGAGAATACAAGCAGGGAGGCTTCACGGGAAAAGTCGCCTTGGATGACACCAATGGTTCTGTTATTTTGAACGGCACCATCAATACCGCCAGTCGGGTACCGACTTTCAACTTTCAGGCAAGCATCGACAAATTTCGTCCTCATGCCCTACATCTTACACCCAACTATGAAGATACGGAAATATCAGTCAAAGTCAAGGCTGACTTCACCGGCGGTTCCATTGACGAGATGAACGGTGAAATCAACGTTGACAGCTTACTATTCGCAGCTCCGGAAACACAATACTTCCTGGACAATCTGAAGATATCTGCCATAAGAGAAAGCGAAGGCCAGAAACGGCTGACCATCCAATCCAACTTTCTCCAAGGTAGCATAGAAGGTGACTACTCTTATCGTACCCTGCCTGCCAGTGTACTGAATATCATGCGACGTTATATCCCCGCCTTGATTCTGCCAGACAAGAAACCCATAGAGACAGAGAACAATTTCCATTTTGACATGCACATTTACAATACGGAACTGTTCTCCACCGTCTTTCAGATTCCGGTAAAAGTATATACCCATTCCACCATTAAGGGATACTTCAATGACAAGGCACAGCGGCTCCGCGTAGAAGGCTATTTTCCCCGTCTCCGTTATGGAAACAAATTCATCGAATCCGGAATGTTCCTTTGCGAGAATCCCGGTGACCAGTTCCATACACGCCTACGCTTCAGCAACCGCAAATCAAACGGCGCTGTCAATATAGCTTTAGAAGCGCAAGCCCGGAACAATAACATACAGACCACGCTGAATTGGGGTAACAGTAGCACTGTAACCTACAGCGGGAAACTCGCCGCCGTCGCCCACTTCATCCGTGAACAGAAAGAAGCGAATGAAAACAAGAGGAAACTTCCCCCCTTAAAAACCGTCATTGATGTCCAGCCCACCAACGTGATACTGAACGATACGCTATGGGATATACATCCCTCCCAAGTGGTACTCGACTCCGGCAAAGTGTATGTCAATGATTTCTACTTCAGCCATAAAGACCGGCACTTGCGTATCAATGGTATCGTTTCACCACAACCCGAAGATACAGTACGTCTGGATTTGAAGGAAATCAACATCGGTTATGTGTTCGACATTGCAGACCTCGGAGTCAATTTCAAAGGAGAAGCCACCGGTCCGGCTTTCGCCAGCGGAGTATTGGAAAACCCCGTCATGAGCACCGACTTGTTTATCCGCAACCTCGGATTGAACGAAGGCTTGCTGGGTGATGCCAACATACACGGAGAATGGCACCACGACGTGAAGGGCATCTATCTGGATGCCCATATCCGGGAGAAAGATATTGCCAAAAGCCATGTGTATGGCTATATCTATCCTTTGAAGCCCACTAGTTCATTGGATCTCCAAATTGAAGCGGACGGTACCAACTTGAAGTTTATACATCATTATATGAGTAGCATCACGCCCGAATTCAACGGACGTGCTACCGGCCATGTACATTTCTATGGCAAATTCAAGGCTCTCACCATGGAAGGGCGTGTATTCGGCGATGCTTCCATGAAGGTAGACGTGCTCAACACCACTTTCTCCGTCAAAGACAGCATCTACATCGAGCCCGGCGGGTTGACCTTCCGCAACAACCGCATTTTCGACACGCAAGGGCATCAAGGAAGTATGAGCGGCTATCTGCACTATCAGCATTTTAAGAACCTGGAGTACCGTTTCAATTTCAATGTCAACGACATGCTGGTGATGAATACCAAAGAATCACCGGACTATCCCTTCTACGGCACCGTCTACGGTACGGGGAATGCCACTATTGCCGGTAATGCCCAAGATGGCGTTAACATTGATGTTGCAATGACTACCAATCGCAACACTACCTTTACCTATATAAAAGATAACGTATCTACAGCAGTCAGCAACCAGTTCATCAAGTTTGTGGACAAGACACCACGCCGTGCCGTACAAGACTCTATCCGCCTTTCCGACTACGAAATTGCCCAAAAGGAAATCGAGGAAGAAAGAGAGAGCGACACTGATATCCGGCTGAATCTCTTGATAGACGCCACTCCCGACGCTACCATGAAGATTATCATGGACCCTATCGCTGGCGACTATATCAGTGGACGGGGAACTGGAAATATCCGTACTGAGTTCTTCAATAAAGGAGATGTAAAAATGTTCGGCAGTTACCGGATAAACCAGGGAGTCTATAAATTCAGTCTGCAAGAGGTTATCCGAAAGGACTTTATTATCAGGGATGGAAGTTCCATTACATTCAACGGCTCGCCACTGGATGCCACTCTGGACATAAAAGCAGGTTATACGGTCAACTCAGCATCCTTAAATGACCTAATGCCCAACGAGGCAACCTCCGGCTACATCAGCCAAACAAATGTAAAAGTGAACTGTATGATGGACCTTACCGGACAATTGACTTCACCCGATGTAAAATTCGACATCGAGCTGCCCAACGAACGCGATGAAGTGCAGGCCATTGTCCGTAACTATATTCCTACCGACGAGCAAATGAACATGCAGATACTCTATCTGTTGGCTATCGGCAAGTTCTATACCCCGGAAAACTTAGGAGCCACCCAGAATTCGAATATGATGTCCAGTGTTGTTTCATCCACCCTTTCCGGACAGTTGAATAACGCTTTATCGAACATTCTCGATGTCAATAACTGGAACTTCGGCACCAATTTCAGTACCGGTGAAAGAGGCTGGACAGACATGGAGTTCGAGACTATGCTTTCAGGACAATTATTGAATAACCGACTACTTATCAATGGTAATTTTGGTTATCGTGATAATCCGATGGCAAATACCAATTTTGTGGGAGACTTTGAAGCGGAATGGCTCGTCAACCGTTCCGGAGACATCCGCCTGAAAGCGTACAACGAAACGAACGACCGCTACTACACCCGGACAAATCTGACAACACAAGGTATTGGCATTATCTTCAAAAAGGATTTCAACAAATGGAGTGAGCTCCTTTTCTGGAACAGATGGAAACTCAAGCGGCTGAGAAAGGAACAAGAAATAAAGCAAGATACCCTATCCACTGATAAAATAAACACAGAACAGCAGATGCCCGAGGCACAATCAAAACGGAAAAGGGAGCAAAAGTAAGATTGACGTTCTTACTGTCCACATTGAAGGTTTTAGAATAAGCAAATAGGCCCGAATACAGCATTTTAAATGGCTACACCCTTTGTACCTAAAGGTGTAGCCATCACTCTACGATAGTATAGGCATTCAAGGCAAAGGGTGTAGCCATAAAAATACATCAGAAAGGCAATGGCCCGTCCGCCCCCACACCTCCAAACGGGTTGTCCGTCTGTGGCGGAAAATCAGCAGCCGATGGAGGTGGCGGTGTTGCCGTACTTCCGATAGGCGCATTCATACGTGAACCAAATGTAGCTCCTCCACCCTCCGTCGGAGGTGGAATAACCATATCATCCTCGGGATTCTGGAAACGGGTGTACTGTCCGATAAACCTCAGACGCACATCCCCCACGGCACCGTTACGGTGCTTTGCTATGATGATTTCCGCCATACCGCGCAAGTCACTGCCATCGGCAGAAGTATAAATCTTGTAATATTCGGGACGGTGGATGAAGCAAACCATATCGGCATCCTGCTCGATGGCACCGGATTCACGAAGGTCACTCAACTGGGGACGCTTGCCTTCCTCGCCTTCACGGTTCTCCACACCACGGTTCAACTGCGACAGAGCGATGATAGGAATGTTCAGCTCCTTGGCCAAACCTTTCAATGAGCGCGAAATGGTACTAACTTCTTCCTGACGGCTACCGAAAGACATTCCGCTTGCATTCATCAGCTGAAGGTAGTCGATGATGATAATCTTTACTCCGTGCTCACGTACCAAACGCCGTGCCTTCGTACGGAGTTCGAATACCGACAAAGAAGGCGTATCGTCCACATAAAGCGGAGCATCCAGCAAGTCACGCAGTTTGTAATCCAACTGCTGCCATTCATAGTCCGCCAACTGACCACTCTTGATTTTCTCACTCGGAATCTCGCACACGTTGGATATCAAACGGTTCACCAGCTGCACGTTACTCATTTCAAGCGAGAACAGCGCTACGGGATTGCGGAAATTCACGGCAATGTTTTTCGCCATGGAAAGTACGAACGCCGTTTTACCCATGGCAGGACGGGCTGCAATAATGATGAGGTCGGACTTCTGCCATCCGGAAGTCATCTTGTCCAGCTTGGTATACCCACTTTCCAAGCCACTCAAACCATCGGTACGGGCAGCAGCTTTCTGAATCAAATCATAGGCTTCGGCAATGACAGGATTAATTTGTGTATAATCCTTCTTCATGTTCTGCTGGGAAATCTCGAACAGTTTTCCTTCGGCCTCCTGCATCAAATCGTCCACATCCAGCGTCTCGTCGAAAGCCTTGCTCTGGATATTACTGGTAAAAGTAATCAATTCACGTGCCAAAGCTTTCTGCGCAATGATACGTGCATGATATTCGATGTGTGCAGAAGATGCCACCTTACTGCTAAGTTGGGTAATATAGAACGGGCCGCCCACTTCCTCCAATTCTCCCCGCTTTGAAAGCTGCTCCTTCACGGTGAGGATATCGACCGGCTTCTGATTCACGGCCAAATCGGTAATAGCGGAATATATCAGCTGATGTCTATGCTCATAGAATGACTCCGGACGAAGAATTTCACTTACCAGCGAATAAGCGTCCTTCTCAATCATCAAGGCTCCCAAGACTGCTTCTTCCAGCTCCGGCGCTTGCGGCTGGATACGTCCGTAGTCTGTTACGGGCTGTGGTGCCTTTCCTTTCGGAGTACGGGATGTTCTTCTTTGTTCTGCCACTTTAAGAATTAATAATTGAAAATTAAAAATTAAATGAACTTCCCTTTTAGAAAGGGGAAGCAAAGATAATGCAAACCGAATACATAACTTTCATGCTTGCATGAAAAAGTTATGTTGAGGTGCAGCCTATCTTCGCTCGTATGGCAAAGATAAGCGAATTTATTTATAAGCGGTAAATAAATCATTGCTAAGTTTTCAATCTACTATGAACAGAAATCACTAACTTTGTCTTCGGAAGCTGCACTTCATAGCTTCCCCTTTTAATTTTAAATTATTAATTCTTAATTTTCAACGCCATGCTGACTTTTCCAAATGCCAAAATAAACCTGGGACTGAATATCACAGAGAAGCGTCCGGACGGATACCATAATCTGGAAACCATTTTCTATCCGGTTCCCATAGAAGATGCTTTGGAAATAAATATCTTGAACGAAGGAAACCGAAAGTTCCGTCTGCATCAGGCAGGTCTGGAAATTGAGGGAGAAGCAGAGAGCAACCTGGTAGTGAAAGCCTACAAGTTGCTGGACGACCAATTCAACCTTCCTCCGGTAGACATCCATCTCTTCAAGCATATTCCCTCGGGAGCCGGACTGGGTGGCGGTTCGGCCGATGCAGCCTTCATGCTGAAGCTTCTGAATAATAAGTTTGAACTCGGACTGCCGGATGACACTCTGGAAGAGTATGCCGCCAAGCTGGGTGCCGATTGTGCCTTCTTCATCAGAAACCGTCCGACTTACGCAGAAGGTATCGGAAACATATTTTCTCCCCTTCCCCTCTCACTGAAAGGATATCGGATATGGTTGGTGAAGCCGGACATTTTCGTCTCTACACGGGATGCCTTTGCAAAAATAAAACCGCATCATCCGGAAATGTCTCTGAAAGAAATTGCCCAACTTCCCGTTGAAGAATGGAACGGACGAATGGTCAATGACTTTGAAGAAAGCGTATTCCCCCAATTTCCCACTATCGGAGAAATCAAGGAAGAGATGTATCGGCAAGGAGCTGTATATGCCTCCATGAGTGGTTCGGGGTCATCTGTTTACGGATTATTCAAGGAAGATGCCGTATTGCCGGAAGTGGATTTCGGAGAAAAAGCTTTTGTATACAAAGGCCGGTTCACTGATGTTTAAAAATGCGTCAACCAATATACTGATTTCCGGAAACAAAAACACAACAAGGTTGTTCTTACAGAAAACTCAAAACAACCTTGATTATGAAAAAGTTCAAATTCGGTAGTCTGGCAGGACTACTTGTCTTGCTGTCAGTGTCCGCTTTTGCGGAAGGACGTCTTCCCGTAAATATACAAACAGCTTTTCAAAAGCTCTATCCTCAAGCAACGGATGTGGAATGGGAGCAAATGGCCGGTTGCTACGTGGCAGAATTTATTGCAGATAGTCAGGAAGTTGATGTCTGGTTCAATAAACAAGCGGAGTGGGTTATGACTGAAACGGATGTAGAGTCACTGGAAAAAGTGCCGGCTCCCGTGGCAGAAGCATTCATGAGCAGTACAATGGCCGGCATGAAGTTAAGGGACGTAAGAATCATCACCTTTCCCAAACATCCCACAGTGATTATAATTGAGGTGGAACAATACAATTCCGATGAAGAATTCCAACTGTTCTATGCTCCGGATGGAAAACTATTACAAAGCCTCGATGTAACAGAACTTGGAGGAGAGATCTATCCCGGACTCTTTTTCAATGATTAATACTGACGATTGGTGATTTGTCGATGGTATCCATTCATCAACAAATCACCAATCATTCATCACCAATCATTAATATACCTCTACCCTATCAGCAATACGCTTCGCTTTGTCGCGCAACGTGTCAAGATCACTGTCAAGAGGTGCATAACACAGCACTACACCCATACGGCGGTTTACGCGGGTAGTAGGCTTGCCAAAAATACGCAGATAAGTATCCTCTTCTTTCGTAACCTCTTCCATGCCACGATAATTGGGACGTTCCTGACTGGCTATCGGAGAAAGGATGACAGCACTGGCTCCTATACGCTCCTGCTTGATGCCAGGGATAGGCAGACCAAGCACCGCACGACAGTGCAATTCAAACTCATTCAGATTCTGGGTTCCGGCCAGGGTTACCATACCCGTATCGTGCGGACGTGGAGAGAGTTCGGAGAAATAGACACCGTTCTCATGGCTGAGAAAGAATTCCACTCCCCACAATCCGGCACCGGTCAAGGCACGGGTCACTTTCTCTGCCATATCCTGCGCCTCCCTTAGATGGGCAGGGTCAATATGGGCAGGCTGGAAGCTTTCACGATAGTCCCCACCCTTCTGTACATGGCCGATAGGCGGGCAGAACAAGGTCGGACCATTCTTCTGTGTTACGGTGAGCAGTGTTATCTCACTGTCGAACTTGATGAACTCTTCAATGATAAGTTCTTTGATGTCTCCACGGCTACCATTACAGCCATACTCCCAGGCATGCTCCAGTTCGTCGGCACTCTTTACGAGAGACTGGCCTTTACCGGAAGAGGACATCAGCGGTTTCACCACACACGGGAAACCTATCTTTTCAGCAGCAGCTTTCAGTTCATCCAAAGATTTGGCATAAAAATATTTAGCAGTCTTCAATCCCAGCTCTTTAGCTGCAAGGTCACGTATGGCTTTACGGTTCATGGTAAAGTTCACGGCGCGTGCACTGGGCACTACCTGAATGCCTTCTTTCTCGAAATCATACAGACGTTCTGTACGGATAGCCTCAATTTCCGGAACAATAATATCCGGCTGGTGTTTGCGTACTACACGTTCCAAAGCATCTCCATCGAGCATGCTGAATACCTCACATTCATCTGCCACTTGCATGGCAGGCGCTCCGGCATACGAGTCGCAAGCAATGATATACTGGCCCTTACGTTGGGCAGAAATAACAAACTCTTTGCCCAGTTCACCGGAACCTAACAATAAAATCTTCTTCATTTTTGCTATGTGTTTATATTAAGAAGCACAAATGTACATAAAAAAATAAGTAGCTACCGCTTTAAATAATTTAAAAAACGAATGGATAGCTCATTTTTATCTGTATCTTTGTAGCATAAACAATAGGGTTTATTCTGAAATCTTCTTTGTGCATGTTTGCTTTTGCGGTATTCCGCAAATTATTCCATCCCAAAATGACCTCATAATCAGCTCCTTTGTTCATCACAAGATTAAATTGTTGTATGGATCCTGAACGGATTAGGTGCAGCCATTAGTCAGAAAAACTAAGTGCAGTATATAAACTGCATAATATATAATAATTAAAGAATGGCAGTAAAAAGAGTAACATCAAGTAAAAGAGACAGAGAAAAAGCGAAACAGAGTAAGCGAGAAGAAAAACAAAAGAGAAAAGAAGAACGCTTGAGCAGCGGTAGCCGTAGCTTCGAAGAGATGCTGGCTTATGTGGACGAAAACGGTATTCTTCACTCCACACCAGAAGGTGTAAAGCCTAAAGAAGAAATAGATGCTTCTGAAATAGAAATATCAATTCCGAAAAAAGGCGAAGCAGAAGAAGTTCTGCCATTAAACGGACGTATTGAACATTTTAATGTGTCCAGAGGTTATGGTTTTATTAAAGATTTAGGAAGTGGTGAGAAATATTTTTTCCACGTTACTTCCGCTCCCGAAGGGATAACCGAAGGGGATAACGTAACATTTGAAATTGAACGTGGTACGCGAGGTATGAACGCCGTGCGGATCTCAATCATTAATAAATAACAATTTTAACTTACAAAAAGAAATGAACATTTATGTTGCAAACCTAAGCTGGAACACAAACAGTGACAGCTTACAGGAATTATTTTCACAGTATGGCGAAGTAACTTCAGCCTACATTATTAACGACAGAGAGACGGGACGTTCACGCGGTTTCGGCTTCGTAGAAATGCCGAATGATGAAGAAGGTCAGAAAGCTATTGACGCTCTTAACGAAACAGAATTCGAAGGCAAGAACATCGCTATTAGCGTAGCGGTGGCTATGGCGGCGGAGATCGCGGTGGAAGATATTAATCTTACAACTTAACAAAGAAATGAAAACTGTTCGGGATGATTTCCGAACAGTTTTTTATGTCCCTGTTTCACTTATTATATATCAATAATATCTATATTTGCATATATGATAACGAGCAAACATATTCTACTGACACTTTCACTGCTACTGTGCAATGTTTGTATCTACGCTGCTGCGGTCAACTACTCCGTACGCGGAAAAGTTATTGATAAACAATCACGCCAACCGGTGGCTTATGTCAACGTTGTGGTTGCAGGTATTCCCGGTAAAGGAGCATCGACAGATTCTCTAGGCATATTTCGTATAGAACAGATACCCCCTGGCATTTATCGCTTCGAAGCAACACTGATAGGTTATAAAAGCGCAGTGACCTCCGAGTATTTGGTTTCCGCCTCTACGCCTTTCATCGAGATAGAGATAGAAGAAGATGAAAATATGCTATCAGCAATAGTGGTCACCCCCTCTCCTTTCCGGAAAACGGTAGAAAGTCCGGTAAGTATGAGGATTATCGGCTTGCAGGAGATAGAAAAAAGTCCGGGTGCAAACCGGGATATTTCGAAGGTCGTAAATTCTTTTCCCGGTGTGGCTTC
>OHFQ01000942.1_pt1 | contig 12444 bp, 10 predicted proteins | sample 1567581 | NCBI WGS metagenome assembly OHFQ01 (sample SAMEA3879559, study PRJEB24766) | human gut metagenome | biome: human-associated habitat; feature: feces | place: USA | collected 1985/1987 | reverse complement strand
TTTTTGAGGAAGAAATGAAAAACTTATATGACGGTTTATCAGATGAAGAAAAAGCAAATATTGAAAGCGATGATTATATGAAAAAATATATGACGAGGCTTTCTGAATTATATGCTAATGTGTGCTTTATTTGTTGTTTTTCAAATATACGAGATGATTTAAACCAGTGGCGTGCTTATGGTGATGATGGTAAAGGTATATGTATAGGATTTGATAAATCATTTTTTGAAGGGTTGGTAAAAGAGGGATTTTTCGCTGAAAATGTAACTTATAAGGCAAAGGAAGAATTACACTCTTTTATTTCAGAAAAATTGATTTCAATAAAAAATGAGCATAGTTTGATAACAGACTCAGTTAAATTTACTCGTGAAGTAAAAAGGGAAATAGGGCTTAAAAGAGCTAAAGTAAAAAATCCTGCTTTTTTAGCGGAAAATGAATTTCGAATTGGTTTATATGATTCATTAAGTGATGATGCTATAAAGCAATATGTATTTGATGATATACATATTGGAGCAACGGGCTTGAAACAATATATGGGAAATATATATTATTTAGAAAATAATATAAAAATCTCTCCTGTTGATTATAGAACAAATAAAAATCGATTAATCCCTTACAGGAAACTTGAATTAGGCTCAGAACTATTTAAGGCCATAAAATCGGTGACTATAGGACCATTGTGTCAAGCCTCGCCTGAGGAACTTGCTAAATTTCTTGTATGCAAATGTGATAATTGTTTTTGTGGAATTGATACAATATACAAATCTACATTAACCTACGTTTAACAGCCATTTATAAAGATTTTTGTACTCCCGTATCAATTTATAAGCAACCACCTCATTTTATACGACTTTTATTAGACTTTTATAAGACAAATTACAATTTTATAAGATTTTAATCTTGACAAATTCTAATAAAATCAGTATAATTATATTATGGAGGCGATAAAATGCTGGATAATGAACTTATAGATATGGTGAAACAAATACAGCTTGTTCGCAGCGAGAGCAACAAGATAGAGATAAAAGCGGCAAATAAGGGCTGCCCTAAGGTGCGTGATTCGCTGTCCTCTTTTTCAAATCAGTCGGGCGGAGGCGTTATTATTTTCGGCGTAGATGAAAATGACGGCTACGCTGTCTGTGGAGTATATGACGCTGCTGACATTATGAAAAAGGTCGAGGCGCAGTGTCAGGAAATGACGCCCGTGATAAGACCGCTATTTTCCGTTGCATCTATCGACGGGAAAACTGTCGTGTCTGCCGAGATACAAGAGATAGATAATGCTGACAAACCCTGCTTTTACAGCGGTGTAGGCAGGCTGAAAGGCTCATATGTCAGGTCGGGCGACGCTGACAGACTTATGACGGAATATGAGGTTTACAGCTATGAGGCTTTCAAAAAAAGCATTCACGACGAGCTGAGAACTTGCGAAATGGCATTTGAAAAGGACATTCAGACTAACGCATTCAAGCTTTATTTTGACTTGCTGAAAAGCAAAAAGCCCAATCTTGCCGAGCTTTCAAATGAAGAAATATGCCGTCTGCAAGGTTTTACGGACGAGGGCAAACCGACTTTGGCAGGAATAATGCTTTTTTCAAACTACCCGCAGGCGTTTTTTCCGCAGCTTTGCATAACTGCTGTGTCCGTACCCGGAACTGAGATAAGCAGTACGGCAAGCGTCGGCGAACGTTTTATAGACAATCAGCGAATAGACGGAACACTTGTGCAGATGCTGAATGATGCTTTGGTGTTCGTGCGCAAAAATATGAAAACTGCGACTATCATAGACCCGAACACGGGCAAGCGAACGGACAAGACGGAATATCCTGTAATTGCTATAAGAGAGCTTATCCTGAACGCTCTTATCCACAGAGATTACAGTATCCACACGGACACGACGCCTATAACCATAAAGATGTTCAGCGACCGTTTTGAGATAGAAAATCCCGGCGGACTTTACGGCAGAATGACCCTTGACAGATTGGGAAAAGTGTCTGCCGACACAAGAAACCCTAAGATAGCGGGTGCTATGGAGATACTCGGTGAAACGGAGAACAGATACAGCGGCATACCCACGATAATAAATGTAATGGAAGAAAGTGGTCTGCCTGCACCGAAATTCGAGAGCGACAGAGGCGTATTCAAGGTGACGTTGTACAACAGCGCCGCCGAAAGCGTGCCGATAGATGACATTGAAACTGAGATACTTGAATTCTGTAAAACGCCGAGAAGCAGGAATGAGATAGCGGAGTTTTTCAATGGCAGAATGACGATCGCTTACGTTATGGAAAGGTACGTCAAGCCAATGATAGCAAGCGGCAGGCTTATTATGACGATACCTGAGAAGCCGAAGAGTAAGTATCAAAAGTTTTTGGCGAGGTGAGTGGAAAGGTAGAGTGGATAATTATGAATGGAAATACAAATCGGAATTTGAATATCAGTAAATTATGACCTTTCAACAGAGGTTACAGTGCTTTAATAAAATCCTCCAAAAGCCTTGAAAACAAAGGATTTATCGCAATGTGTTCGCCTTATCTCTTTATACGGTTACACACAAGCTTACTCTTTCCCTCCTTGCTCATAAGGGCAAATGCAAGGGCAAGAAAATCTCATAACAAGATATAACAGAGTGTGGCAATCGGAGAACTGTGATGTATGTGCGAATATATTATAACGGAGGATTTTCAATGGACAAGTATATTTACGATGATAAAAATGGTCTGTGGTATGAACTGCAAGGAGATTATTATATTCCTTGTCTTATCTTACCAACCGAAAAAGAACAGCCTATCGGTTTGTGGGGACAGCGGCATTTGCACTATCTGAAAGAATATCACAGGCTTACATATACCAATTTGCTCACAAGCGGAAGGCTGAACGAATACCTTGCCGAGATAGACAAACAGGCAAAGGATATGTTCCTTCGGTTGATAAAACAGATGTCGGAGCGTGAGGGCGTAACCGAGCAACTAAAGACAGAAAATCAAATGGAGTGGGTTGGTAGGATGAATAATATTCGCAGTAGAGCGGTGGAGATTGTAAATGCAGAACTGATTTGCAGTTAAGCCGGAGCGGCGGCGAGGAAAACCTTGCCGCCGTTTTTATGTATATGACCGAAAAATCAAAGATTTATGGTATAATTCTAAAAGAGTTATTTTTTTAAGACCATTGCCTCAAAAAACGTACTTAATAGGTGAAAGCGCTTTTAGGTCAAATTAGGGAGGTGAACAACATGGATGATCTGAGAATCATAGAACTCTACTTTAATAGAGATGAACAGGCGATCAAGGAGACGGATACAAAGTACGGAAAACTCTGCCACAGTATTGCCTATAACATTCTAAATAATCGCGAAGATTCTGAGGAATGCGTTAATGATACTTATGTGAGTGTGTGGAACACCATTCCGCCTACAAGACCGCACAATTTCATGTCCTTTATCTGCAAGATTGCACGAAATCTCTCTTTGAAGCGACTGGAGTTTATGAAGCGAAAGAAACGGTCGGCGGAAATCATTTTATCCTTGGATGAGCTTGCGGCAGTATTGCCGGATGAACGATATGCTCCCGATGTGAGCGACGAGGATGTAGGTAAGCTGATCAGTAAGTTTCTTCGCAGTCAGGAGGAATATGTCAGGAATGTTTTCATCCGCAAGTATTTCTATTTCGATTCTATAAGGGAGATTGCAAAGCGCTATTCTTTTACTGAGAGTAAGGTCAAAAATATGTTGTTCTACACCCGAAACAAGCTAAAAGATTACTTGATTAAGGAGGACGTTGAAATATGAAAACACCGAGAATCGCAAATGACATCGGGCAAATTGATGACGATCTTGTCACCGACGCAGCTAAGTGCAAGAAGAAAAATAAGAAACATTGGTTAAAATGGGGTTCCTTGGCAGCATGCTTTGCAGTGATTGTAATTGTATGGGCGGCAATCCTCCCATCGCTATTTCGGGAAAATGTAACACCGGAGGGAACCGACGGCAGATACAAGGACTTTTCTATCCAAGCCAGCGAATCTGCAATTGTATGGCCATGGGAGTATCAGACTGTATATGAAAAATATAGAAATGTCGAAATTGACGGTATTGAGTATCATGGAAAAGGCCGTGCGGTATCAGAAGCATGGATTGGCGAGAGAATTGGCAACTACACTGTGGTTGGATATGATGAAGTCAATAATGGAAAAAAATATTCTGCCGAGTTTGAAGCATATGCACTGAAGGATATTGCTCAATGTCAGTTTATAGCCGTAAAGATGGAGGACAGTTATTATGTCTTTCAGAATGACGAGTATGCTCCTCCGAACACCCTTGGTGAGCTTATGGATGTCGTAAATCTGTCCGAGGTCGTGGAGCTTCAGCGCTTTTCCGAAGGAGACAATAGTCCTGATAGCAAACATTTTGCATTGAGCAGTGACGATTATGTGTGGGAAGTTCTGTCCGAATGTAGGAACACCCCTTTCGTTGAAGATCAAACATGGACGGTTGGTGACAGAAGTTACCTCAGTTTTACGATTACTTCCGAAGCACTTGGTGTTTACAAAGTTGCTCTGTATGTGACGGAAGACGGCTATCTGTGGACAAACGCATTTAATTGGCAGTATCTATTCAACATCGGCGAGGATGCTGCAAGCAGGATTATCCATTATGCGAAAGAGAATTCCACTGAAGTAGAGTATGAACCGTACAGAAACTCGGTAGCCGGTACAATCATTAAGATTACGGAAGAATATATCTTGGTGGATGATTCTATCCTGTGCAAGAATCCGGCGGACGGTATCACCTACAAGGTTCTGCTAAATGACCTTCGTATCTCCCGTTATGTAGATTATGGAATTGTCAAGGTTGGTGATACCGTGCAAATTTCCTATGAAGGCGAAATTGATGAAACCAGTGGTAACACCATTGCAGGTGCAATTTCGGCATTTAAGGCAACAATCTCCGATGGAGATGTATTAATTCCTGAATGAACCACCTATGCCCTGTAAGACTTCAAAATCTTGCAGGGTGTTTCTCTGTCTTAAAATGTATGTAATCCCGCAAGGCAGGGGTACTGCCCTGCGGTGTTGTTTTCGGCATTAAAGCTATCTTTCTCTGTCGTGGGATTTTCGCTTTGGCTGGCTTCTCTGTCTGCTCTCTGCCTGTAGCCGCCTGAGCTGGTCACGAATACTTTTCTTTTCGGGCGGTGTAAGCCTTTCTTTTTCGGCTGGTCTGCGGTTCTCCCTGACCTCCCGCTCCCATGCGGCAAGGTCACGGTTGTACTGCTCCACAACAGCCTCCGCCTTGCGGTAGGTTGCCATGAACGCCTGCACATCGGGATAACCGTCCTCTTTCAGAACATCGGGTAGTTTATCCAGCTTTTCAGCGATTTCCTTTTCTGTCCGCTGTATCTGCTCTGTGAGCGCCTTGCGCTCCTTACCTTTGAAAATCCTCTTTGTGTCGGCGAGCTGCTGTTTCAGCTTCGGAAGTACCGTATCCTGCAAATGCCGGATTTCTTTCGCCTTATCCTGCGCTTTTATCATCAGCTTTTGCATGGTGCGGAACTCTGCCATATTAATATCAAGTGTAGGCTTGGGCGGCATATCTTTTTCCTGAATAAGGTTTTGAAGAAAATCTTTTGCCTTTGTCACAATCCCACGGAATAGATTGGGCAGCCAGCCTTTGCTTTTGATAGATTGGCTTGCTTTGTCGTGTATCTCGGTCTGCTTGACTTCTAAAATCTTTGCTTCGGAAATACCCGATATGAGTGCCATATCCGCTGTCCTGTTCCATTCTTGCCTTGCGGCATTATCCGTTTCAATCTCGGCGGCTTTGGGATTGTTCTTACCGATTTTCTTTGTAGGGAGATAAACGCTGTTCTTATCAAATACCTTTAATTGCTGTTCAGGATTAGAGATATGTCGATTGATAAGGTCGGTGTAAATCTCCTTTACCTCCCGAAGAAAAGGCTCGCTTTTGAATTTATCATCTTTCACGGTAAAAAGGTGGCTTTCATAAATTTCTCCCTTTTTTATGACAGTGCAGCCTTTTCGTATCTGCCCGTCCTCCCCTGTGATTTCTTTCTTGGGGCGTACCCTTTTTCCCGTTTCATCATAGAACACGCTGCGTGTGGCTATCTTGATGTCAGGTTCAGGAAGCAGTTTTCTTTCGATGAAGATAAGGTGGATATGATAGTTCGTCTTACGTTTGTTGTGGTGGAGGGCTGACACGCACTCCACACCATACCGCCTGTGGAACTACTCTGTAAAATCTTCAAGGACTTCCTGCGGCTCGTATCTTGTATATACTTCGGGCAGGGCGATAATCAATTCCCTTGCTTCAATACATTTGCCCTCTGTACCGCTCCGCTTAAATTTCTGCTGGCTTTCCCTTGCAAGGTTACTCCAAAATTCATTGTCGGCGGTGCGGTAGGTAGCATAGAGGTTTTATAAAATTTGATTTGTTCGGTTAGTATAATATATTTAGTGAAGCACTTTAGCCAATATGGTTAAGGTGCTTTTTTGTGCCTTGAAAGGAGGTGGTTGAAGCATACCACATCGGGGAAAGCCCGATTTAATCATTACAACAGGCATTGCCTGATCATACAGAGTAACTTTTAACAGCCAGTTAGGGATTATCCCTGTTGGCTTATTTTTTTATCTAAAAGGAGAGACACAACATGAGAAAAGAACATATTATTACGACAAACAATAATCAGATGGAGGAGAAAGGCATGAAGAGCAGATTCATTCACTTTAAGAAGAGATTCGTTCCGGCATTATCCGGAGCACTTATGGGAGTAATGCTTATGAGCACTACTTGTTTTGCAGCAGGTGACAGATATCCGGGAAACAATCGCACCGGTATCTTCCGTGGCAGAACCGACGGAGTATCAGTTTGGAGCAGAGGCATTTGAGGCAGCATATCCTAAAATGGATTCTGTCATCAAGCCGGATGAAAAAGACCCTTCCGTTCCTAAGACCGGGAAGGTGAGGTAGAGGCTTATGACGGATAAGGAGAAAAGGTACTGGGCATATTTTCTGAATGTGCATGGAAAGATTGAATACTATGAGCAGTGAAAGAAATGTGTTCATTCCTGTAAGCAGAGCTTTCGAATAACAGGGCTGCTTTGTAAAAAGTGTCAGGAAGCCAAATAGCGAGGGGCGTATCATCAGAAATGGTGGTACGCCTTTTTTTGGGGAATATTCTACCTTTAATCCCTTTGAATGTAATAGTATTGTATATAATCAGTGAACAAATCTTAAAACCAAAATCTTAAAACTATCACAAAAACAGATGCCTTTTTCCAATTTTTTTGGTATAATCATATTATTGACAGCTATGAACACAGTGAAAACAGAGGTGTTCCAATGGGCAATCAGTCAAGCCAGTGGTTTGCTTTATATTATCTGGACAGGCTGGACAGATTTATAAAGGAGAGGCTAAAAGTAAAATACTATGTAAGATACATGGATGACGGAGTGCTCATTCACCACGATAAAGAGTTTCTAAAGAAAGCGTTAGCCAAGACACAAATTTTTCCTATATCACAGGGAGTGGATTTCCTTGGATTTCATTTTTATCTGACAGATACAGGAAAGGTGATTAAAAGACTCCGGACATCAAATTTAAAGCATGGACATACATGGAAATTAAGAAAACATATCTATTCCAATACAATATTTACAAAATCAAAGGAGGATTCAGATGAAAAGATTAAAGCATAATTTAAGGAGGACTTTATGAATATTATCAAACATAAATATGGCAAACGAACGGTATCTCTGCTGCTTGCGGTAATTTTGGTGCTATGCCCTTTGCAGGTTAGGGCGGCAGATAACAAGCCAACCATCGAAATTGGTGACTACATTCAGATGGGTACTTATGGGGGAGTGCCAATTGTGTGGCGTTGTGTAGCGAAGGATAGCAATGGGCCATTGATGCTTTCGGATAGAGTATTGTGTGATTACATGCCCTATGATGCAAAAACCAACAAAAATGCCGAAACAGGCTCGCACCGGCGCAATAGCTGGAGAGATAATTTTGGTTCTAACCACTGGAGAGACAGCAACATACGTTCTTGGCTCAATTCCAACGCTGAAGCAGGAAAAGTGAAATGGCTTTGCGGAAATCCGCCAACAGAGGATTCTGTCTATCCTAAAACGGCAGCATATGACCAAAAGGAGGGCTTCCTTCGCAGCTTTCGTTCGGATGAGCTGGGAGCGATTCGAACGGTGAAGCAGCGTTCTATCGTTTCCCATCCGGAGTATACGGCAGGTTATATCGACGCAGCCGGTGTTGATCTTCCCTATAACACCACAATTGATACGGTAGCGGATGGGTATGACAGTGCCCATTATGAATATATTTGGGATAGAGTTTTTCTGCTGGATGTTCAGCAGCTCAAAACGGTTAATGATAACCTGAACGGTTACCATATCGCAAAAAACAGAAGCGGTGTAGCATGGAACTATTGGCTGCGTACACCGATTACAACCTGTAACCATGATATGCGATTTGTGACCCCTCAAGGGAATATTTTGCGTGACGCACCCTATAAGGGATATTACGGCGTTCGTCCTGCCTTCTATCTGAATACGGAAAATTACACCGTATCATCCGGCACAGGACAGAGCGCACAGGACCCCTATGTTGTTTCTGCACCGGATGCACCGGATGACAGCATTGGCATATCCGGCGCTGTGCGAGAGGATGTGAATGGTGACTGGAATGTGAACACGGATGAGTATCTACAGCTGGAGATGAGTACCCTCTACACTGAGGATCCTGCATATGCAAATGTAACCGTACCGGTGTATACAATCCAGAAGCCTCGCAGCGATAAGGAGAACATGGTGATTGTGTACTGCGCCGAGGGCTACACCAAAAGCCAGCAAAAGCAGTTTGTCGAGGATGTAAAAAAGCTGTGGGGGGAGGTATTGCAGATAGAGCCATATCGCAGCATGGCGGATCGCTTTAATGTCTATGCACTCTGCACGGCATCGGTGGATGGCTATGGCGGTACCAGCACATTTTTTGCTGCGACCGCCAAAGGAGGAATTTCTACTAACAAAGGGAACTGGCGCAACCATGTTTTGGAGCGCATCATAGGCCCTGCGTTTATCGAGAAGATTCATGACGCACATATTCCTAATGAAACGCATCCAAACGAAAACACGATGGATCATAATTATAGACAGTATGATTATGTGTATGAAAATATCAACCAATTCGTTGTGTTGGCGAATAGCGGTGAGTATTTCGGTGGCTCTCATGATAATAAACAATATGGTATTCACTATATTGTTGCGTCAGCGAGAAACGCATATTCTGCGTTTACCCAGCGGCATGAACTGGGACACGGTCTGTTCCATCTGGGAGATGAATATAATTATAGCACTGTTCCTGTAGATGAGTGGAATTACACTACATCACTGAATATGACTGCAACAAAAGATCCCACGAAAGTGAAGTGGAAGCAGCTGCTTGGCTTCCGTAATACCTATACCTGCCCGCATCTTGACTACTATCCTTATACCTATAATTCCAGCAGGGATTGTCTGATGCGAGAGACCTTTCAGAATGATTTTTGCGATGTGTGCAAGCTACAGGGCATAAAGGTCATGAGTCAGCTCATTACAAATCCCCCTGCGCTTTATGTGGCTGTTCCTGAGGTGAAAAAGTATATCGGCGGTTACAGAAATCCCACAAAAGATCCTTCTGCCTTTGAGGCAGCGAATTCCTCCGCATATGCGAGCTATCAAAATGACAGGAATAGCCGTCTATTAAGCGGCGGCAGTAAAAACAGCTTTGATTATAGCAGCATGAAGGGGCAGCAGGTTGAGCTGCGCACCATTATACAAAATCTTTCGAATACCCAAGCGAAGACTGTGACCCTGCGCCTGTGGGTGGAACATTCCAACGGCGAAAAAGCGGTCACGACAGATGGGGAGCAGGTTTTCACTACGCAGGAGTTTGACATCCCTGTTTGGAAAGAGAAAAGCAAATTCTGGACAAAGGGTGCGTTGGATTACGAGGGCAGCGACTTTAATTCCGGCCTTGTCAACTGCTCTCTGGTTTACACGATTCCGGAGAATGCCATTCTGCAATCCGGCGATACCATCGGCTTTGAGATTGTAGATCATGCGACAGGCGAGGTATTGGCTGATGATGATACGGAGCAGCAGCGCTATGTCAATGTCACCATCCAATATCAGCTGGAGGATGGCACAGATGTTCCAAACACCATGCCGACTACCTTTACTGTTCCGGTAGGCAAAAAGGTTGATTGGCAGCCGCCGCAGGAACTGCACGGCTACACTTTTGTTAAAGCGGAGGGGATGGAAAATGCTGTCCCGAACAGTGGTATGACGATTCGTTATATTTATAAAAGGTCTGAGGAACGCCCCGAGCCGCCGGTGACAAAAAATTATACGGTGCAATACAATTGGGGCTCTGTATTCCCGACAGGCGCAACGCTGCCGCTAAATAGCAGCTCCTATTCGAGTGTGCAACAGGCGAAGGCGGCTGTGGATAAGAAATATACCTCCACAACACGCATTCAGGCACAAAAGGATGGTAAAAACGGCACATGGGCTTTTTCGGGCTGGGATGCCGGCAACCTAAACGGCACAACCGTGGTATTCCGTGGAAGTTGGAGTTTTACGGCGGATACAGCGCCGATAACGCCTCCGAGCGGTACAGCAAGCTACAAGATTACCGCAACGGCAGGTATCGGTGGAACAATCTCTCCCGGTGGCACGACAACGGTATCTGCCGCAGGTCAGCTTACATATACAATCAAGGCGAACGAAGGATATTATATTGCGGACGTAAAGGTGGATGGTTCGGAAGTGACAGCAACCACAAGCTACACCTTTAGTGATGTGAATACTGATCACACCATAGAAGTTACCTTTAAACAGGAAAGCCAGACACCGAATAACACCTATCAGATTATTGATGGAGCAAACAGTAGTTGGACGCCTGACAGTGATGGTAATATCACCATCCGGGGTAACGGAGACTTCTCCAAGTTTACCGGAGTTAAGTTGGACGGAAATTTGATAGACAAGAGCAACTACACTGCAAAGGAAGGCTCTACCATTATCACACTGAAAGCTTCCTACCTGAATACACTTTCGGCAGGAACCCATACAGTTGAAATCCTTTGGACGGATGGTTCTGCAAGCACCACATTTACCATCAAAGCAAATACCTCTGATGACAAGCCATCGAGTGGAACTGATAAGAAGGATGATGCACCTAAAACCGGTGACAACACACCGAGTGTATGGCTGTTTATACTATCAATTCTTTCCGGAACGGGATTGATTATTACCGTCAAGAAACGCAGAGAAAATTTGAATTTATAGAAACGATAGTTAAAAAATAAAACGAGAAAATAACCATGGAGAAGGCGGGCATGTATGTCCGTCTTTTCTTCAAAGAAAACACAACAGGAAAAAAGGTAGAAGTGGATTACATGGTGTCACCTAAAGGAATTGAATCAGTGGAAATTGTTGGTGAAAATATAGTTTTATGTAGAGATGATACAAAAGGTGAGTTGAGAATACTGGTTGGATTTGGTATACTAGCAGTAATCAGGATGAATAGCAGATGGCATTTAAAAGAAAGCAGAAGAAACTATTGATGAGATTAGAAAGGCATAAATATGAAAAATAAATTAAATTTTATTTTTAGTCTAATAGTGGTCGTTATGTTATTTGTCACGGGATGTGGTAATTCAAGAACAACTGTTTCGTATACCTATAAGGTCGAAACAGGTGATAACATCACAATTTCGTTGACAACAAATGATGGATATGAGTTAACGTCGGACATTCCTTTTGTCATTTCTAAGGATAAAAAGGAGTTAAGTCAGGGTATATTTATTTCAGCTGAGTATTTTACTGCATATGTTGATAGTGTAAAAAATAACGAAAAAGCAGAAATTATTGATGAAGGTACTAAATCGGATTGTAGTTATGTAATGTGGAATTATAATGATTCTGAGTTTAATTATGTAGTGATGATTAATGGTACAAATACCGGTATGTTAATTGCTAATAATATTTCTGAGGAATCAGCTAAGGAATGTTTTGACAGATTAGAAATAAAAGTAAAAGAATAAAATACGATATATTTTTCGGTTTCTGCAATCAATAAATTTAGGCTCTGAGTATATATTAGAAGGTTGAGCAGACTATACTAATTATGGGAATGAGCCTTTTTGTATAGCAGAGAAGAAAACAGCTTAATTAATTTGGAGGAATAAAATATGTTAGAAGTAGGAAAAAAAGCACCGGATTTTGAATTGCCGGATCAGAATGGAAAAATGCATAAATTAAGCGATTATGCAGGAAAAAAAGTGATTTTATATTTTTATCCAAAGGATAATACACCGGGATGTACGAAGCAGGCATGTGGCTTTTCTGAGCGTTATCCACAGTTTACTGAGA
>OHFQ01000926.1_pt1 | contig 12621 bp, 9 predicted proteins | sample 1567581 | NCBI WGS metagenome assembly OHFQ01 (sample SAMEA3879559, study PRJEB24766) | human gut metagenome | biome: human-associated habitat; feature: feces | place: USA | collected 1985/1987 | reverse complement strand
ATCTCGCTCTTTTTTTCTTATTGATATAGAGTTTAGAATGCTGATTAACAGGTTTTCGCCAGTAGACATATGAAACTGGCTAATGCGCTTTCCCTTTTTTTCATAATAAAAAATATATCCACCTTTTAGACCAACATCTTCACCTTGTACATACCATATTTTTTCATAAAAATTCGAGTCTCCTTGAAGAATTTCTCCTAAATTTTGTCTAATGAATTCATCTGCTTCTTTTAACATTTTTGGGTTGGCATTCTCCAAATTTCGCATTTTTTCATAAGACGTATTTCGAAATCTATTCCCGAATATAAGGCTACCTTCGTAAAAACCGTTAATTTCCATTTTTCCATTACTACTATGCGCCCAATAATCGGTTAAATTTTTAGTATCACTTCGCTTCTTTTCCCATCTTCTGGTTATCCCATTTAGTTCACATTCAATAAAAGCATCATCCTCAATTGCTCCAAAATAATCCGCCATCTTCATTCTAAAGAAGGCTCTAGACGCGCACGCTACAATCGTACTTTTCCCTGATCCATTTTGCCCAGTTATAGCATACAATCCTTTATCAACAGGCAAAGCGATAGTAAGATCATCAATTGATTTAATCTTGTGAATATGAACATTTAATCTCATATAGGGAGGGGTGTTTTTGTTTAATACAAAAATAGTGTTTATTTCATGATCTTCACCATCGACTCGATGAATTTTATCTCTTCGTTGGTGATCCCATATTTGGCATAGAGTTTTTCATCCGTCCATGACTGGGAAAAGTCTTGGATGGGCACCAATGAATAAACTTTCTGCGCAGCATGTTGAGATATTTTCAAAAGCAATACTAGAAAGCGAAACAGACGACACCGCATATATGAGATGGCATTATCCGCTTCTTGTTCACTTGCGAAAGGCCCAATCGCCAAATAGGTTTCCGTACAACAAGAATCAGGCTCACCATAAAACGGCTTATTTATTATTTGATGAGGATATGTGTCACCAGCATTATACGCCGCGGATATATATATTTTATGCTTCCCGATCAGGTGGTTGGGATCCACGATCTTTTCGCGAGAGATAAAGCCCGTATTTTTATTGGCATATAACTTTAGATAGCCTTCGACATACGAGGATTCGCCTTGTTCGTAGGTTCTCAATCCAAAAGGCTTCTGGGCGCTAACCAAAGAACTGAAATTAGAACTATTCCCATCTATCTGCTGCACTTTTCTCAAAATAGAAATAGACTCATTATATCGGATAAATGAATCACAGCCCCGCTCCAATAAAGGGCGTTTCATTATAGACAGACTATCTCCCAAATGCGTTGTAATCTCGCATAGTCCCGAATTATCTCTGTCCCACAAGAAGAAACATACTCCGCCTTTAATTTCTACTCCGGGGAAGCACTCCAAAGCATTGGGAAAATCATGTATAACCCGAATACGAGAATCCGAAAGCATTTCATTCCTAAATTCGTCCAACCCTCGTCCTCCGCTGAACCATCGTGACGGGACAATCATACACAGAAAGCGGGGTTTTAATTTTTGAGCCTGCTGAATAAACTTATGATAGATAGGGATAGCGCTTGCTTGTGCACCGCCATCGCTCAACTGATACGGCGGGTTGCCTATAATGACATCGAATTTCATATCGGGGAATATGGTTTCGGGATTCTCGGTGTGGATAAATTCGTAGGCGTGGCTCTCCAGTGTGTCGTCGCGGTCGTATACCTCCCGGCTCGCCCCGCAATAGCGGCATCGGCCGTTCTGCCAGGTGTGTTCCGTAGACCGGAAGCGGATATTTCCATCCGCATCGTGAAAGGCCGTGCAAACAGAATAGGGCCCGTTCGCCTGTTTGCTGCAATAGACCGAACGGCGCGACAGGAGGGCCGTCAGTTCGGTAATGGCTATGCCGAACAACTGCCGGGTGAAAATGTGGTCGGCCCGCTGCTGTCGATCGGGAATCCGCTCGCACAACCCCTCCATCAACCGTTTGGCAATCTCGCGCAGGAAGACTCCCGTTTTGCTTACGGGGTCAAGGAACCGCGCATCGGGATTGCGCCACAACTCCGCAGGCAGTAGATCGAGCATGCGGTTGACAACGACCGGAGGGGTGAACACCTCGTCGTTGCTCAGATTGGCCAGGCAGGTCAGCACATCGGGGTTATAGTTCTTCATCGGCTCCGAGTTTGAGGTAGTGGACAAGTGGATATTCGGCTACGGGGGTCGGGATAAAGGCGGCATCTCCGAGGTCGGAGAAGAGGTTGGGGCCCTCCATCGGCTGGCTTTGCAGCAGGTTGGCCAGCATGAAATCGCGGCGTTTGAACCGCCCGCCGCCAATGTCCGACCACTCGGCAAAGACAATCGGCCGCGCCGATTCGTCCGGGGTTTGGAGGGTCAGTGCATCACCCCACAGAATGTTGATCGCAAGCAGATAGCGCACCGCACGGCAACAGGAGGGCTTCATGCTCTTCGGGAAAAGAGCCCGGTATGCTGTCAGGAACGTATCGTAGAGATGATTGCGGCAGAGCGTCACGTTGTCTGCCAGAATGTCGATTCCGTAGAGACTCGATACGGCAATCGCGGCATGGCGTTCCCATTCGGATTGCGTCGCGGCATAACGGGACGACACGACGGCGAGTTTGCGACGCAGGATCTCGATCAGAAAAGCGCCCTGCCCGCATGCGGGTTCGAGGAACCGGGATTCGATGCGCTCGGTCTCGTTCTTCACGAGGTCGCACATCGCCTTGACCTCACGCTCTGCGGTGAAGACCTCGCCGTGGTCGGCCACGCGCTGACGCGAGATGATTTGCGGTGTATGGGATTTGGTGGAGGGCATAGGCTTCTTTTATGGAGAGCCTTTGCCGTATTCGGACAGGCAAAAAAGAAGAGCGTGATACCGTTCGTTATTGCCTATCCAAATCCAAGGTCACGGCCAAGTAACCCAATGCACAGATAAGCACGAACGGTTCACGCCCAGACGGACGCGAACCTTCGCCGCTCATTCCCGTGCATTCAAAAAATTGGCCGTATTTTGGATTTGGGAATAAGAGCTAAAAGCTCAATTAGTTATATGTTGATATAGTCTTTTTCTCTTGTCGCTGTTCTGTTTCTTGATTTTACGGATTCAAAGATAGGAAAAATCCCGGGATTTATTTCATCCGGGGGTTAGATTCGGTCCTCGATTTACCGCTTGATGGTGTGTCGCCGGATGACGGGACGTTCGGGGCGGACGGGGTAGCCCAAGCGGGTCATGAGCTCCACATACCGTTGGCGGAACCAGGCGTGTGCGGGTTGTCGGTCGATGAGCAGCTGGAAGCCTCCGGGGCCGTTCGGGTCGCGTTGCAGGCGGATTTCGGTATTCGCGACGTCGAAGCGTCGCGAATACTCCCGGGCATGGAGTTCACCGGAGACGTAGATGGGCTTCATGGCGATAATCTCGCGGGCGCCCGATTCCGAGATCCCCATGTCGCGGCAGTATTCGCCCCAGCTGATGAGCGTCTGCGTGTCGGGCAGCCAGTGTTCGATGCGGTCGAACTTCGCCTGCAGCTGTTGTTCTGCCTGTTCGTGCCGGGCCTTCTCCTCGCGGTTGGCACGGTTCAGCGTTCCGATCTGTTCGTGCAGGGCGGCGTTCTCCGCGTTGAGGCGGTCGATCTCCTGCTGCTGCCGCTTGACGCGGGAGGTGCCGATCATCGCCCCGATTCCTTCGACTATGTTCGACCCGACCTCCGCCGCGGCGTTTTTTAACCTGGCACCCTTCAGCTCGCCCTTCACACTCTTCAGCTCGGCCTCGGTGCGGTTCAGTTCGGCGCTCTTCTGCGCCTGGAGCGTGGCGGTCTGTTCGTATTCGGTGCGCACCTGCCGCTCCTGTTGTTTGAGCTGCTCGACAGCCTTCCGCTTCTGCTCTTCGAGACGGAGCAGCGCGTCGATGTTCTCCTGCAGATCCTGCTGCTGGGCGATGGTCTGCCGGTAGAACTCTTGCGTGGTGATGTGGCGCGCCTCCGAACCGTCGATGCCGCGCTCCAGCCCGTATTTGGACATCGCTGCGGCATAGGTGTCCTGATACTGCTTGAGCCGGACGCGCGACATGACGTCGTCGGCGCAGAGGCGGGGCCGTGCGGCGGATTTCGGACGGTAGTGTCGCTTGCCCGGTGTTTCGGATGGGACGGTGCGGGCCTTGCGGCGCTCGCCCGTGACGATCGGCACCACGGCGGCGTGGATATGCGGGGTCGATTCGTCGCGATGTACGACGGCTGAGACGACATTCTCCGTTCCGAAGGTCTCGCGCAGCCAGGCGAGGTTGTCGGCACACCACTCCGGAAGCCGCCCCTCCTCCTCGATGCGCTTCATCGCGTCGTGCGAACCGGTCAGCATGACGCGGATCACCCGCACCTGGTTCGTTCCGATCTTGCGCGTGAGACCGGCGTGTTCGAGGCGGTAGCTGATCGCTTCCGTACGGTCGGCCACCTCCTCGGGGAACTCGACAAGCTCCTCGTTGAGGCAGGTGCGCTCGGGCGAGGCGTTGGTGGGTATCTTTGTGCGGGCAATGTGGGCGGTCATCGCCGCCTCGTTGCCCGGGGCTTTGTCGAGATGCAGGACGGCATATCCCATGGTACGGTCGTTTTTCGGAGGGTTGTGTGGTTGAAGAGGGGACCGCCTCGGCGGTCGGCGTGCGCAGCACGACAGGGGGTGTCCAGAGGGGCTTGACCCTTTGGCCTATTGGGGCTTTTTCAGCGTCGGCGGGCCGATGCGTTGGAAAAAGCCCTAATAGGCTATGGCTTTTTCCTCGGGGGAAAAGCCGCGGTCGCGAAGCGGCCGATGGGTGGGCGACGGTTCTGGCGTCATTCCGGGCGACGTTACAACTTGCGGCCGCGACGACGCGGCGTGCGGGAAACCTTTGCGGAGGGTCGGAGCGATTCGTTCAGATCCTTGTGGGCTCGGTAACTCTCCGCCCGGTCGATGACGGTCGCACCGGGCAGGGCGCTGCGCAGCCGTTCGAGGGTGAGGCGCCCCGCCTCGTCGTTGTCGAGGAAGGCGTGGATCGTCGTGTGGCGTGCGAGAAACGGAAGGGCGCGGGGAAGGTTGACCACGGAGTTGAGTACGGCGGTGTCGGCGGTTGGCGTCGCCTTGTGCTGCAATGTCAGGTAAGAGAGCAGGTCGAAGAAGCCCTCGAAGAGCAGCGCCGTGTCGCCGTGCCGGTCGAAGGTCGTGATGGATTTCGGGGCGCTGCTCCCCTTGAATTGCGGGCTGCGCAGCTCCCAGCCTCCGGCATCGTTGCGGAAGCCGATGGCGAAGAAACGCCGTTCGCCGACGGCGTAGTGGACCTCGCGGCACAGCGCTCCGGCCACGGCGGGGTCGATGCCGCGCTCGCGCAGATAGCCGATCAGCGCCGGGTGGCGAATCTCCCCGACGCCGAGGATCCGCAGCGGGGAGTCTTCGCGCGGCAAGGCGGTCGGGAGGGGCTGGAAGGGAACTTCGTCTGCGGATCCTTTGCGCAGGCTCCGGATGGCTTCTGCCATGCTGCACCCTTCGAGGCGCATGACCAGCTGGAGGAGCGTGCCCCCTTCGCCCAGCCCGAAGTCGTACCAAAGCCCCTTGTCGTAGCGGACGCTGAAGCTGGGGGTACGCTCCTCGCGCAGCGGCGAGAGGAACATGCCGTGGGTGGCGGTTTCGTGGTGGGGCTGCAGCCTTCGGCGGAGGAGATACTCCCGGATGCCGATGCAATCTGAGGTCGTCTTCATGGCTATCGGCTTTTGATGGGGACAATCCGGTGCAGTGCCGCCTCGACATCGCTGTCGCGGAAGAGCACGCGCCCGCCGATCTTGTGGGCGCGGATCCGGCCGCGGTTCACCCAGTCGTTGAGCGTCACGAGCGAGATACGAAGGCGGCGGGCCGTCTCGCGGCGGGTCAGATAATTTGGTGTCTCGGCGGAGGGTTCGGGGTGGAGCTGCCGCAACTCGTCGCGCAGCGATTCGCGAATCATCTCCGAGAGCTGGTCGGCGGTCATGCCGCTCAGAAAGATTTCCTTGGTCATAACGATTCGAATTTGGTTGATGACGCAAAGAAAGGCTTTCCGAACCCCTCCCGAAAACGGCGAATGGCGTTACAAATCAGCGCCAACCGATGCCAACCGGTGCCACACCGAAGACACGTCGTCGGCCGTTTCCGGGCTTTGGCATTCGTTTGCTTGGGTTGGCACTGCCGTGTAATCGGATTCCACCCGATGCAAAATAGGCCTTCTAATCATTTGGTTTCTTCCAAATAATTGTTTTTACCATTTTATATTCTTGTCTAATCTCTGCCATTGTTTTTCCATCTATTTTCCGGAATGCAGTGCAAGTGCGTGCATCTGATGGGTCTCGATATTTGTCAGTCCCGAGTTTTTTGTATAAGCAGCAAAAAATTGGACGTTTATCGATTCTTATGTCGAACAGATCGTCGAATAATATGTCTCGGGGTCTATAATAGCGGCAGAGGTTGCATACTTTGAGGTTAGGATCCAAATCGTATAGTTCTACGATTCCATAATCATATAGAGAATATTCTGGGAGAAAGTCGGGATGAAAGTCGGAGGTTAACTCGAAGATAGCTTTGTTTCTGTGACATGAGAATGTCTGACAGTCCGTATTCCCACAATACATTTTATAGCTTTCAAAAACTGAAAACTTCACCAATTGCTTGGGATGTTGAGGTGGACCGGTAAAGTCTCCTTTCGGTTTGAAATTATATAATCTGATAAGATCTCCGTCTTCTGTGATGATGGGGCTATTGATGATTGATTTTATATCATCTTCCGAGTTGATCTTTAGTTCTATGATTTTATTTCCTGAGTCAATCTTTTGATGTTCGCAAGGATGTGAAACATATATTTCGATAAAGACCGGTGTATACTTTTTAATGGAATTTGAAAGGAGAATGTCTGCACGAAAGTTATCGTAGAAGGCTTCAACTTCAAATGTGTTATAGAATTTTTTTAAATCATAATTTTTGTATCCAGTCCAGTTGCAAGATTCATCAAATGAATCTTCGTACCATATGCAGGTCTCTTTATTTCTACAAGTGAAAGGAACTTTAATTTCGACTCCGAAAGGTTGTTCACTTCTGAGTTTTTGTAGGATTAAAAGTTTTGCCAATGAATGTAAGTAACTTTCATAGCTGCAGTTAGGAGAAAGAGCCTTGTGCGCAAAGTGCCATTGCCGTATTTTCCCCTGCTTTGCAATCATTTGACGATGGCAAAAAAGACAAAAAAATTCGTCATTGCTTGGATTAGCATCTTTTATGTGTCTAATGTTTCCGGAAGAATCCAATGCATAGTGTTGATCTTTGTTTGACGAATTATTCATTGGAAAACGTTATTAGTACCTCCCGAACGGCGTTGGCTGCAAAGAGGGTGTCACCGCTGCTTGAGATCTGAACGCGGCACGGCTCCAGCCATCCGTTCGTAATCCATCGGTCGAGCGTCGGTCGTGCGACACCTAGCGCCTCGGCCAGCTCCTTTTTGTTGAAGAGCCGGCTGCCGTTTGCCATCAGATAGCGCTCGCCCTTGTGCACGCCCAGCCAGTAGTCGAAGCGGTGGAGGATTGCGTCGGCATCCTTCAGCTTCGGCTCATACCGTTCGTAAGCCCATACGTGCAGGCTCGACGGATCGAATCCGGCAAACTCCGGCCGCTGTTGCAGCTCCCGGACGAGTGTCTCGAAGCACTCCAGCTCGGAGGCCCGGATCGTTATTTTTCGGCGGCGCGGCATGGCTGGCTATCTCTTTTTTGCACGGTATCGCTGATGGGGATGTTTCGGCATATTGGGATATTCTCGTTCCAACAACCCTTCGGCAACCATGATAGGGATGGCTCTGTTTTTCAGGTATCGCAGACTTTTCCCTACTTTGTTAGCTATGGTTTCCAGTGATTCAAAATCAACACACGCGTGCAGAATAGCTGTGTGTAATTCGCTGGAAGATAATCTTCTGCGCCTTTCCTTATCTGGAGAGCTAGCAACATTACTAGCAACATTACTAGCAACATTACTAGCAACATTCCCGGGGAGTCCCCCCTCCCGGAATTTTTTATTGATTCTGTAGTGCGTGCCGCGGCCGATTCCCTCGGGAATAAGGTATCGGTCATTGCATAACTCTTTGAACAACTTTGTGATATCGGCACTGTGCTTGTCCAATACCAATTGCATCCGGTAGTTGGTGATCTCGCCCTCGCTGCAACAGGTCGCCAGGGTCATCAACTTATTGTGTTCTATGGACGTTATATCCTCACCGAACAGGGATTTCAGATAGGAGATGACCTCATCGGACAACAAACTGACAAGGGGCAATGTCAATACGACTTTGTCGGGATGAGTGATCTCCTCGATTCGCGGGTTGCGGTAATTTGCCTTTTTCCAACCTTGCATGATCTTGTCGGCACCGCTTCCGGCCTTTTCCGCTGAACCGATCAGCATGAACATCGTTTGCAGGGCCTTGTTGCGGCATACGCTGTTGCCTCCTTGATAATATTGGGCAATGGAGAGCAGCAGGGAACCTGGATTGGAGAATATGTAACAATCCTTGTGTAGTTCGATCGTAATGTTCGAGTCGACCGAATAGTCGCAATGGACCAGTGCATTGATAAATGCTTCGCGTAGAGCCGTATGTGTCGGTGTTTCGTCCTCTCTGATGCCGTCCTTCAGGGCGAAAGGCTTGGGCAGGGCTGCGGCCAGCTTGGGATAGACCCGGTAGTAGAATTGGAACAGATTCGCCTCCCAGGTGCCGTCCGGGCAGATGCGGTCTGTCCAGCGGTCGTCGGGGTTGGAACTGAAATATTCGCGGTAATCGGGAAAGTATTGCGGACATCCGTAGGCGTCGGTGATGCTGTCCGTTTTGCCGAACATCAGCAGACCGGCAAGTGTCAGTCCCTCGATCTTTTCTCGCCGATCGATCCGGTAACCCTTCAATTTCATTAGGAAATGTTTGTCGTCCAGCAGCAGCCACGGATGATCGGGGCTTTTGGTTGCGACCAGCCGGCGGTATTGCTCAAGAGTTGCCTTGTCAATATCCTGCTCGATGGTAAATTCGGGCAGAATTTTGTAATCGCGGGGATGTTCTGTGATATCAGCGTCGGCGAACATGCGTTGTATTTCGCTTGCATCGCACCGAAAGTCTCCTTCGTAATTCCGCTTGAATGTATTCTCGGGGTTGTTATGCAGATATACGGGTATCTTGTTGCGGGGAGCCCGTGGCACATTGAATACCAGGACATAGCTCCCGTTGTATTCGCCATCCTGCACGTCTTTCTCCTGCAGGACGTTTGCGCTGCAATGAGCCTTGTTGTTTACGTTGTCCCAAAACTCTTTTTTGTATTTGCGCGCCTGCTCCAGTGTGATGCCGTCAAGTGTGAATTTCCCGTCCTTCTCTTTGACGCCCAATACGATGACTCCACCTTGCGTATTGGCGAAAGCGGAGTAGGTTTCCCACAAGCTGCCCGGAAACCCTCCCCTGGCGGATTTGAACTCCACCTCGGCCGATTCACAGTCGGCCATCAGAGATTCGATTTTTTCTATAAAATCGTAGTTGTCGAACAGTGTTAATTCCTGCGTATCGTCTTTCATTGCATCAGTCTGTTTGAACAAAGTTAAGAAAATTCCCGGACAACACTCTTTAAGATTATCGTGTTGTGTTGCTTGCCCCCGAAAAATAGGGGTGGCTCATCAGCTCCAGGGCGGTCTGCTCCTCGGTGATCTTGATGTACTTCATAAACTCCCGTTCGGTCTTGTGGCCCGTAACCTTCATGATGGCGATGGTCGGGATCCCCGCCAGATACATGTTCGTTGCGCCGCTGCGGCGTGCCGTGTGGGTCTTCACCAGGTCGCACTTCTCGACCAGCCGGCTCTTCTTTTCGCCATTCTCGATGTAGGAGATCTCGACCTTCTCTGTGATGCCCGCCTCGCGTGCAATCTCCTTGATGAGGTGGTTCACCTTCTGCTCGTAGGTCCTCGGCAGCCGATTGTCGTACTTCTCCAGAATGGCCTGCAGCTCGGGTCGGATCGGAATGACGACGTGGTTGCCGGTCTTCTGCTGCTTGAGGTCGATGACCTGCTGTCCGTTCTCCAGCGTGCGGATGTTGCCTTCGTTGATGGTCGAGTAGTCGCTGAAGCGCTGCGCCGTGTAACACCCCACCAGAAAGATGTCGCGGGCAACATCCTTGTGCCGGTTTTTCGAGAGGTCGAGCGCGGCGATGGCCCGGATCTCCGACTCCGTCAGATAGATGTTCTCCACGTCGGCCGTCAGCACGCGGAACTTGCGGCTCTCGATCGCCCCGTTGTCGTGCAGACCCTCCTCGCGGGCCGCGCGCATGATGATCTTCAACTCCTTGACGTGGCGGCCAATCGTATTGACGGAGTAGTTCTTGGCGGTGAACCAGGCGACGAAGTCGTCGTAGAACTTCAGGTCGATGTCGGCAAAGTCGAACTGCTTGCGCCGGGCTTTGCAGTACTCGTCGAACTGCACGACGAACCCCTTGTAGTTCTTGATGGTCGAGGGGCCGTAGCGGAGTTTGTGGATGTTCAGCCGGGTGCCCTCCTCCATCTCGCGCGTGAAGCGGGCGATGTAGTCGCCGAGCGATTCGCGGCTGCGGACGCGGCGGCCTGTGGTGAGGCTGCGCGGGTGGTGGAAGCTGTAGATGATCTTCTCCAGCCGTGTCTTCGTCATTGCGTGCTCGGGATCCTTGGCAATCTCTCCGAGGATGTGGCTGCGCAGTTCGGAGAGATTCTTGGTCAGCTCGCGTCCCTGTTGCTCGGTGAAATCGTCGGTAAAGGTGAAGCGGCTCTTGACCGTCTGCCGCTTGTTGTCCCAAGCGTCCGTCAACACCATATATTGGCTGTCGACGTAGAACTGGTTGCCACGGCCAACCGTGAAGAGAATTTGGATTTTGACCAGTTTGTTTTTCTGGGTCGAGCGAATGCGATAGCAGAATGAGGCCATAGGTCAGGAGGTTTTGTCTGCTGCAAATGTAATCATTTTTGTCATACATTTGTCATACATCGGCCGAATTTTCGAAAACTTCCAGACCTCGCAGTTGTTGAAAAACAGCTGTAAAATATTGATATATAGATAAAATAAAATTAAAATCGGTAAAATTAGATTCAAATTTATGGCGTCCGCTTCAGACCTCAACTTTGATGTGAAAGTCCTTGGAAGCTAATAACTTCCGAGGACTTTTTCTTTGTCAGGGCCCTTATCAGCCTCGGTTGTTTCGTTATCGCTTGTAATTCAGCAATAACAAGGCGTCAGCCTGCTCGTCGGTATCTTCGAGCATGTCCCGCGCCAGCCCGTTGCCGCCAATTGAAAACCTCCGTATTCCGATTCCGGAATGCGGAGGTTTTTTGATCGGAGCCGGACGGCGGTTCCGGCATCCTTCGACGCAGTTTCGCCCTTACCTGTTCCCGGCGTACAGGCCGCTCATTATGTCGGTGATCTGTTTCCAGGAATTGCCGCCGTCGTTGGCCGCTTTGGCTCCGGGCGTCGATCGGCCGTCCTCGATGTACTTCTTCACCCGGGCGGCCATCTCCCTGATCCGGCCCGCGTATTCCGGATTGTTTATCTGGTTGACCTTCTCTTCGGGATCGTTGACCATGTCGTAGAATTGCAGCGGGGGCTGTCCGTCGATCCTGTACTCTTCGCCGGAACCGTTTCCCGCGTTGAATATCAGCTTGTACTGCGGTGTCCGGTAGGTGAAATAGCCGGCTCCCGACGTGGCGATCAGGTCGGTCCGGGCGGCGTTGCCCGAGCCGTCGAGTATCGGCCAGAAGCTGAAACTGTCTTCGGCCTCGTCGTCGGCTATCCGGTAGCCGAGCATGTCGGCGAACGTGGCGTACAGATCGGTCAGCGAGACGAGCGAATTATCGGTCACGTGTCCGTACCGGTCGCCCCACGACAGGATGAAGGGAATGCGGTGGCCGCCTTCCCAGCCGTGCGACTTGTAGCCCCGGTAAATATAGGACGGATAGTGCCCTTTCCTGTTTATCCTGTCCATGTTGATGTAACCGGCGCAGCCGTTGTCGGCGGCGAACATGACGATCGTGTTGTCGTATTTGCCGATCTCCTTCAGCTTTCGGATGGTCTGGATGCATTCCACCGTATTTCTTGCAAATCTTGTGATGGATTTCGTAAGGATCAGGTCGATGTTCCCATCCTCACAGTCTGAAATCATCATCTGGAACTCATCCCTGTGCTTTACGTTTGTTCCGCTGATTCCTTCATCCGCATACACCCCGGCAAACTCCCACAGGGGGTTGCTCTCGATCTTTTCCGTATAGTACTCGACCTGTGCAGTATAGGAAGTTGCCTGTGCCTGACTGCCGGTACTGACTCTGGCATATCCGCACACTTTCAGCCTGCGTTCTTCCTGTGTATGTTTCTGCGCTTTTGCTGCCTTTATGACAGTCACTTTTTTTGCCATGCTTTTTTCTCCTTTCCCAGTATTTTCAAGGGTTTGCACTACCTGTCAGCAACATACACTACCACATAGTCCTTTATATATCCAGTGTTATTACAGATATACTTTTGCTAATTCCGGGGAGAAAGTCTTGACATTCAAAACCCGGATTTTTTCCCATTCCTCCTCGGTTAACAGCTTATCTTCATGCA
>OHFQ01000919.1_pt1 | contig 12670 bp, 10 predicted proteins | sample 1567581 | NCBI WGS metagenome assembly OHFQ01 (sample SAMEA3879559, study PRJEB24766) | human gut metagenome | biome: human-associated habitat; feature: feces | place: USA | collected 1985/1987 | reverse complement strand
TTATACCTTTTTTTATAATAAAATAAAACTAATAAAAACCATATGTATATCTAATATTAATAGGTTTATTTTGTACAGCTGCAACATTTACTGTGACTGGACACTAACTCATTCAAGGGAGGAATTTCATGAAAAAATTTTTATTTTTATCTATCGTCTTCTGTTCTCTGTTCTGCTTTAATGGGGTATGCGCAATGGCGGATGAAGGGGATGGCCCCGACACTTACTATGTCACGCTTGATGCCGCAGGCGGCAATATATCCGGGGAAGAAAGCATCGAGCTTTCTCAGGCTAAAGAAGACTTTCAGGACATAGACTTGTCCGAATACATCCCTGAACGTGATGGATTTACTTTCACAGGATGGTACAACAAGTCTAAAAAAGTAACCAGCATAAAGAGCTCATATTTCACTGACAAATCAAGCAGGCTTGTCATCACTGCCATGTACACAAAGGACAGCTACTCCGGGGAAGGGCTTACATTCACCCTTGATGCAAACGGAGGAACCATCAGCGATGCAGAAAGCGGAACCTACGATTTTGACGTTGCCGGCAAATCATACGGCATCGCGTTGGCAGACTACACCCCCGAGAGGGAAGGATACGAGTTCACTGGCTGGAACACAAACGCTGACGGCTCTGGCAAAAATATAAGTATGATATACTACAGCGATTTTGAAAAGGCAGACGATAACGGCTACAATTATACTGATCCTGACGACAATACCAGCAAGAGAAACCTGACTTTCTATGCCCAGTGGGAAAGCGATTCTTCAAAGGGCAAGATCACCATTGGCAAGAAAAGCTGGGATTCCCTTCAGGCTGAGATCTCATTTGACACTTACTACAAAAAAGCCGTAAAGGTAACCATATCAGCAGACAAAGATGCAAAGATCGGCTACATCATAAGCGGGGAGCAGCTTTCCGAGGATGCTCTGGCAAACGGTTCATTTACCGAATACGGTGGCGCTTTCACCGTAGGCGATGACGGATCATATGTGATATATGCACAGATAAAGTCAGGCGATAAAACATCATACATATCATCAGAGGGCTTCACCATGGACACAAAGGCTCCTGCATTCAATGGGATAACCAACGACTCTGTTTACTGCTCAGCCGTAGATGTCACACTCATTGAGGATAACCTGGACAAACTGACAGTCAACGGCAAAGAAATTACTTTGGATGATTCAATGTCATTCAAGCTTTCACCTGCAAAGGGTGTGCAGTCATTGGTAGCCACGGATAAGGCCGGCAACAAGACGGAGATATCAGCGACAGTCAACAAAGATCACGTTGCAGCCCCGGACGACAGCAACTGCACAACTCCTATCGTCTGCAAATACTGTGGAAAAGAGCTGTCCAAGGCTCATTCTGAGCACAAGCTCAGCAAATGGAAGAACAACGGCAACGGAACCCATTCAGCGACCTGTCAAAACAAAGACTGCGGTTACAGAGTTACCCAAGACTGTTCTGGGGGAAAAGCAACCTGTACAGAAAAAGCTGTCTGTGCCGTCTGTGGCGCCAAATACGGTCACAAGAGCAAGACAAACCACACAGCCCTGAAGAAAGTAGACGCCGTTGCAGCCACTGCTTCAAAAAGCGGCAATATAGAATACTGGTACTGCTCGGCCTGCGGCAAATATTTCAGTGACAGCAAGGGCACTAAGAATATTAGCAAGGGTGACACAGTTATAAACAAACAGGCACCTAAGATTACAGGAGGCAATGACGTAAAATGGAAAAAATCCAGCAGCGACACGCTTAAGTTCCGCTCAGATGCTGATATTGCCGACTTTGTATGCGTACTTGTGGACAACAATGTTATATCCCCGACATACTACACCAAGAGCGAAGGAAGTACTATAATCGAGTTGAAATCCTCATATCTTGATACGCTCAGTGCCGGAAAGCACACGCTCACAATACGTTCAACCACGGGTGATGCGGTCGCAACTTTCTCTATAGAGGAGAAACCGACCACAACAACTCAAGCGACTACGCAGACAACCACAACCGCCACAACCCAGGCGACTACGCAGGCAACCACGGAAGCAACAACCGATTTCATGCCTTACACAACAGAGCGGACAACTACCGAATACACAATGCACGAGTACACTACAAGGGCAAAGCGCACCACTGAGACCACAACTGAAGTGACAACGGAGCGCAGTTCAAAACAGATAAACAACTATAAGTCAAGCGACACTGTGGATAAGAGAAAAAGCCGTGTCCGCAACCTTCAGCTTGTCATATTAATAACTGTACTTGCAACTATTCTTGCATCGTTCATTATCATACTCATTTCCGGCAGAAAGAAATAGGCAGCCGGAGCAATATAAAAGCCACCGGAGAATGGTACTTATCCACCTGTCGCGCAGACAGGCCCATCATTCACCAGTGGCTTTTATTATTATATCTTCTATCGATTCCCTATTATTCTGCACTCTCCGTCGTATCTGTGCCATTATCCACAGTTCCGCCAAGATACCACTCACCGTCTTTCTCGTAACATATAATGTCCATATCCATCTCATACGGAGAAGTCTGTCCGTCATATGTCAACATGATTGTTCCCCTAACAGGAACCACATATCCCTTTTTCACGTCCGCTTTATCAGCTGTCTTACTGTACAATGCCTGACTCACAGCATCAAGCTCCTTCGGCGATGCCTCCCGGCCTTCAGCCGTTGTGTACTCAAGAGTATACTGTATCCCATTTTCATTGTACGTCTCAAATATCTTGACAAGCGTATTTATAGAGTCGTCATCCACAGCTTTCCGATCCATGACACTCTTCACCTTATCGACATCCGTATTCTCAAGGCCCGACATATAAGTATCTACCAACTTTATGCTTTTTGACTTTCCTGTATTAAGTCTTGTCACTGCAAGATACACAACCACAACTATAACTGCCAGCAATACTGCAGACAGAGCTATCGCAACTTTCTTTTTCTTCTCCTTCGCAAGCTCATCCGCTACCTGGACGTCCCTGTCATCAAATCCCATATCCGATGCGCCGCTGCCGCCAACATACACACGTTCCTGCTTATTCCTTTCATTTTCATATGATATATTATTCTGATCACTAGCATTTCTCATACGCCAAAACTCCTGTTCTTTCTATTTTCCGGTGAACGATCCGCCTTATTTCCACCAAGCACCTCTACAGTATACCATAACAGGCAATATTCTCAACACATCAAAACCATGTTTCACTATATGATATGCAAAATGCCACCGGCCATCCCATGGCTAGTTTGTACAAATAGAACCATAACTTTGTTGTCTTTTTACGTCATTTATTATATAATCAAACTGTATGGCTGTCTTTTAAGGGAGAAATAGCACAAAGACGATACAGAAGACTTCAGAGGGGGCTTATGAGAGCTATCTGAAAGCGAACATAATACAATTGGAAGGAAGGTATATGCTACATGAAATTTGGTTATTTTGATGATGCCAACAAGGAGTATGTGATCACATCTCCTAGAACTCCTTATCCTTGGATCAACTACCTTGGAACACAGGATTTCTTTTCACTGATCTCCAACACTGCAGGAGGTTACAGCTTCTACAAGGATGCACGTCTTCGTAGAATCACAAGATATCGTTATAACAACGTGCCTATAGATATGGGCGGACGTTATTTCTATATCAACGACAACGGTACTATCTGGAATCCAGGCTGGTCACCAGTCAAGACAGAGCTTGATGAGTACCAGTGCCGTCATGGTATGGGATATACAATCATCACCGGTAAGAAGAACAACCTTAAGGCTGAGGTTACTTTCTTTGTTCCTCAGAACTACGCTGGAGAGGTTCAGCAGGTTGTCCTTACAAATGAAGGCTCAGAGGAGAAGACATTCTCATTCTTCTCATTTGAGGAGTGGTGTCTCTGGGATGCACAGGATGACTGCACCAACTTCCAGAGAAACTTCAGTACTGGCCGTGTGGAGGTTGTCGGTTCAACTATCTACCACAAGACAGAATACAGAGACAGACGTGACCATTTCGCATTCTACACAGTGAATGACGAGATCGATGGCTACGATACAGACAGAGATTCATTCATCGGACTTTACAATGGTTTCCACAACCCACAGGCTGTTGAGGCCGGCAAGGCAAATGATTCATTTGCTGATGGATGGTCACCTATCGCTTCACACTACAAGAAGATCACTCTTGCTCCAGGCGAGACAAAGACTCTTGTATTTATACTTGGATATGTTGAGATGCCTGTTGACCAGAAGTTCGAGGCTGATGGCAAGACTATCAACAAGGTAAAGGCTCTCGAGATGATCGAGAAGTACAACACACCTGAGAAGGTTGCTGCAGGTCTTAAGGAACTCAAGGAGCACTGGAACAGACTCTTAGGCATCCTCAACGTTAACACTCCTGATGACAAGGTAAACCGTATGGTAAATATCTGGAATCAGTATCAGTGTATGGTTACATTTAACCTTTCACGTTCAGCTTCATACTTCGAGTCAGGTATCGGCCGTGGTATGGGATTCCGTGATTCCAACCAGGATGTACTCGGATTTGTTCATCAGATCCCTGACCGTGCAAGAGAGAGAATCATCGATATAGCTTCAACACAGTTCCCAGACGGTGGATGCTACCATCAGTACCAGCCACTTACCAAGAAGGGTAACGCAGATATCGGTGGAGACTTCTCAGACGATCCATTATGGCTGATCCTTTCTGTATCAGCTTACATCAAGGAGACAGGCGACTACTCTATTCTTGACGAGTCAACACCATATGACAGCGATCCTTCAAAGGCAACTGACTTTATGGAGCATCTGCGCCGCTCCTTCAACTATACAATCAATCATCTCGGACCTCATGGTCTGCCACAGATTGGACGTGCTGACTGGAACGATTGTCTGAACTTAAACTGCTTCTCCGAGGAGCCTGGCGAGTCCTTCCAGACCTTTGGACCATCTGAAGGACCTAATGCCGAATCTGTTTTTATCGCGGGCATGTTTGTAAAATACGGAAAAGACTATGTGAAAATCTGCAGACACAGGGGACTTTGCGACGAGGCTGACACAGCCCAAAAGGCTATTGAACAGATGGAAAAAACCGTCATGGATGCCGGATGGGATGGCGAGTGGTATCTTCGTGCATACGACCACTACAAGCACAAGATTGGTTCCAAGGAATGTGAAGACGGAAAAATCTTTATTGAGCCACAGGGCTTTTGTGTTATCGCTGAAATCGGAAAGGATGAAGGACTCTGCCTTAAGGCAATGCAGTCTGTTGAGAAATATCTTGATACCAAATATGGCATCGTGCTCTTACAGCCGCCTTACCACAGATATCATGTGGAGCTTGGTGAAATCTCTTCTTATCCACCTGGATACAAGGAGAATGCCGGCATCTTCTGCCACAACAATCCTTGGATTTCTATAGCAGAGACTGTTATCGGCCGTGGAAACAGAGCATGGCAGGTATACACCAGAACATGTCCTGCATACATTGAGGATATCAGCGAGATTCACCGCACCGAGCCTTATGTATACAGCCAGATGATTGCCGGAAAAGATGCGCCTAACTTCGGTGAGGCAAAAAACAGCTGGCTGACCGGTACTGCTGCCTGGACCTTCCTGGATGTCTCACAGTACATCCTCGGTATCCGTCCTGACTACGATGGTCTTATCATAGATCCTTGTATTCCTGACACTATGGACGGCTTTACAGCTAAGCGTAAGTTCCGTGGCAATACTTACCACATTACGGTCAGAAATCCTGCTCACGTACAAAAGGGTGTGACAAAGCTCATCGTGGATGGCGCTACTATTGATGGCAATATGATTCCGGCTATTAACGGAACCGGACACGATGTTACAGTCGAGGTTACAATGGGTTAGAGATACCAGACAGGCCTCTATACTGCTTCAAATATGACCCGGAATACGAAAATGCCGCCGCAGAGCAAGCTCTACGGCGGCATTTAGACTGCTGGTGATGTTCTTCCCATGTCTTTATTTCTTCTCTAATGGATGCTGTTATGTAATTGAGACCTGCCACATATGCTCCTCGGTCTCTCCCATGTGAAACAGCTCTTTGGTCTGCTCATCATGAGTATCATCAGGCTCATAGTTGCCAAGAAGATGTATAAGATACTTCTCCTGCTCATCTGATGGCGAGACCTTATCAATGTGTTTTTGCAATTCCTCAAGAAGCTGCTTTGGCTCCATGTCGGCATCGACTGCGATTCCAAAGCACTTCTTCGCAAGACCTGCGGTATAATACAGCTCGTAGTTACTTACAAGCACTGATTTTTGGCGTAAGCATTTGAGTATGATGCTTTGTCTGGCTATTGATGTAATCATATTATTTCCTTTCCGAGTTAGCTGGAATACCTCTAAGTCCAAGTTATTTCCATTATACCCTATTTGCTTTTTGTTTCAAGAGTATAACATGATATAGCTAAAGATAACTTAAGAGAGTCCTATGAAGTGGCAACAAATCCCGTCAGGAAATAATAAAGTGCTCCCAGTGCCTTTCCAATAGCCATAGAAATCACTATAATCCCAAGACCGGCGCGAAGCTTCATGCGCTTATATATAATAGGGAATGTGTGCAGTATTTCTGCGAGTGCAACTGCAATACAGCCGACAAATATGCCGACACACAATCCATATATTGCAATAATTATATTCCCACAGATATTGCTTACAGGTACTTTGGGCATATTTGCAAAGCCCAGATTATATGCCGTATCAAGCACTGATGATATATTACCTGCCACCACACCACATATCATGACATTTTCTATAAGTATTATATTTTCTATCCTGCTGCACCGAAGTATGCGCGGCACCACTCCTATCACGAGCACGAATGCAAATACACCGGCTGACACTCCTGCCCCTGCTAAAAACGCTATCACTGACAAAAATATTTCACGCAATATATATTCAAACATCCTGCTTTTCCTTTACCTTGTCTATTATTGTGTTCCATGTATCCTTATTATGCTTATCCATCTCCACCTGAATCGGTGTGACATCGTCGGATAGCTTACGCTTTCCGATATGATTAAAAAACAGTATGATTCCGACCGCCAGACCAATGCAGTAAAACAACTCAAGCACCGACACCTGTGGCTTGTCCACACCCATTATCTGCTTATAAAAATGTTCAAACACACCTGATATCGAAATATCATTATTGAAAGCCATGATTGTAAAAGCTGAACCAAAAAATATAAGTATACACACCGCTGCAACCTTTAGTGCTTCAAGAATCTTATTTTTGCTGTTGTCGTCATACTCTACAAGTACCTCCGGCTCACCAATGCTTATAACCTGTGCATCATCATAGATTTCCGTGATTTGCTCTATTATTTTCATTACAGATATCACGCTCTTTTTACCGCGTATCTTATCCACGATTATTCCCTTTATCTGTCCCTCATAGCGTGAATATTTACAATACACACTTGCTATGTCATTGATACAAACCTGCCTGCGGTGAAGTGTTTTCTGCTGTTCTGCGCGTATATACACGAGAATTTTTTCTTTTGAGGTATCAGTATGCTCCGGCATCTTCATGCTCCCTTCGATTAATATTCATATGTATATAATTTCCATTTATTTTGATTTTATACACAAAATACACACATGTAATTAAATCAATATTTTTAGTGCGATATATTGTTTTTTTCGTGCAAACATCATAAAATAAATATAATTAATCTAAAGAGTGAGGTAACAAATGGCATACACTAAGGAAATACTGACTCTCGCCGTGGAAATTGGCGACTGTATGCTCAGAAACGGTGCAGAAATCTACAGAGTGGAGGACACTGTGGTTCATATACTAAGTTCATATGAGGTGGAGGAATTTGACGTATATGTGCTGTCAAACGGAATATTTGCAAGTGCAAATGAGAACAAGGAAGATGCCTGCAGCATCGTGCGCCACGTACCGCTTGGTGCTGTCAATCTGGCAAAGATCAGCGCGTTAAACCAGCTCGCAAGGGACATATGTGACCAGAAAATCTCCCTGATTGACTCATGGGACAGGCTTGAGCAGTGCAAAAATATTCCTAATTACAAAAAAAACGCACAGATTTTCTTCTGTGGACTCGGAAGTGCCTGCTTTTGCTATCTTTTTGGCGGAAGCTGGCTTGACTTTGTTTTTGCATTTGTTATAGGCTCACTGGAGCAGGTGCTTTTGTTTGGTCTTAAAAAATATAAGTTCACAAGGATTATAACCAATATTCTTGCCAGTCTTTTTGTGACACTGCTTGCCACCGCAAGTACACTTACAGGGCTTTCTCTTTTACCTGATAAAATCATTATAGGAGCTATCATGCCACTTGTTCCGGGAATAGCATTTACAACATCTATCAGGGATATATATAACGGGGATTATCTGTCCGGTACAATACATCTGCTCGATGCACTGATTACAGCCGTGTGTGTTGCTGTGGGAGCATGTCTGCCGTTTGTTGTGATGAAATATATTGGAGGGATTTAAGCTATGGAGTTTATAATACAATTTATTGTGGCTCTCTTTGCCACATTATCGTTTGCAGTTATTTTTTCCGCTCCAAAAAAGGAGCTGTTTTACTGCGGTTTTACAGGAGCGCTTGGCTGGATCATCTACTATATAATGGTTCAGTTTGATATGGGTGTTGTGTTTCCATCGCTTATCGCGACACTGTGCCTTACGATAATGGCGCGCATTTTTGCTGCGGCACGCTCTATGCCTGTGACAGTTTATCTGCTTTCAGGTATCTTTCCTCTTGTGCCGGGAGCAGGAATTTTTTACACGGCATATTATCTTTTTACTAACGACAGGGCACTTTCCTCCTCAAAGGGTATTGAAACCTTTGAGGTGGCGGGTGCCATCGTGCTCGGTATCATATTCGGATTTGGCATCCCGCAGAGTTTGTTTAATCTGTTGAAGCCTAAGAAAAAATGAATTACTTGAACTATGTCAAATTAGCAATTTTCTGCGCCAGATCCTCGAGATACTCCCAGCGCTCCATTTTCTCCATCAGCTGCCCCTCGAGGTCTTCCTTTTCCTTTGTGAGTTCGTTTAACTTACCAAAGTTAGTGGCATTCTTTACCATCTCATCATCTATCTCAGAAAGCCTGTTTTCCAGCTTTTCTATGTCAGCCTCTATCGTCTCGTACTCTTTTTGCTCTTTGTAGGTAAATTTGAGCTTTTTCTCATGCCCCCAGGTTTCCATGGATTTCTTCTTCCGGGCTTCTTTTGAGTCTGTACCATCTGATGCAGTATTTCCCTGTGCTCCTGAAGCGGATGCTCCTGTGGATGATGCATTTTCCGATACGGTTTTTCCTGATGCAGGCTGTGGACGTTTATTCATATAGTCGGTGTATCCGCCCTCATACTGTACGATTTTTCCGGCTCCCTCAAATGCAAAAATACGCTTTGCAATCCTGTCAAGGAAATACCTGTCATGGGATACCGTGATGACTATTCCGTCATAGCCATCCAGATAATCCTCTAAAATAGCCAGTGTCTCGACATCCAGGTCATTGGTCGGCTCGTCAAGTATCAGTACATTCGGTGCGCTCATCAGCACACGAAGCAGATAGAGTCTTCTCTTCTCTCCACCCGAGAGCTTGCCTACCGGGCTGTACTGCTGCTCCGGCGGGAATAAAAACCTCTCAAGCATGGCAGATGCTGACACAAGTCCGTCTGCCGTGCGCACAAACTCTGCAGCTTCTTTCACATAGTCTATCACTCGAAGCTCAGGCTCTATATCCACTTCCTGACCGAAATATCCTATCTTTATCGTCTGTCCTATCTCTACCTCACCTGAATCAGGCTCGATAAAACCGGCGATTATCTTCATGAGTGTGGACTTTCCGCAGCCGTTTTTGCCTACAAAACCGATACGGTCATTTTTCAGGAAAATATACGTGAAATCCTTTACACAGACGATATCTCCGTACGCCTTTGAAATATCATGAAGCTCTATGGTTGTCCTTCCCATACGTGATGAAACCGATGAAAGCTCAACCCTTGCGTCTGTCTGCGGTCCTTTCTGATCGCGTAAGGCCTCATATCTTTGGATGTGTGCCTTCTGCTTTGTGGAACGAGCTCTTGCGCCGCGCTGCATCCACTCTATTTCTTTTCTAAGGATGGACTGGCGCTTGCGTTCACTTGCCCTCTCACTCTCCTCCCTGGCTGCCTTAAGCTCAAGAAAGCCCGAGTAGTTTGTATCATAGCTGTAGGTCTGTCCCTTGTCCACCTCCACGATTCTGTTGCAGACACTGTCTAGAAAATAGCGGTCATGCGTAATCATGATGATTGCACCCCTGAAACGGCGCAGATAATCCTCCAGCCACTCCACCATCTCGTAGTCTAAGTGGTTGGTCGGCTCGTCCAATATAAGCACATCACACGGCTTGAGTACGACTGTTGCAAGCGCAAGCCTCTTTCTCTGCCCTCCTGAAAGCTCACCGGTCTTTTGCGTCATATCTGTGATATCAAGCTTCATAAGAAGTGACTTTGCATCACTTTCTATACTCCAGCGCATGTCCTCATCCAGCTGCGAGGTAACCACACGGCTCATCACATGTTCAAGTGCTGTCTCGTCCGGGTCAAACTCTGGATTCTGCGGCAGATAGTTTATCACTATATGATTTGCTGTGGTGACAGTTCCCTCATCCGGCTCTTCATCACCAGCCACAATCTTTAAAAGTGTAGACTTTCCTGTACCATTTATACCTATGATACCGATTTTTTCATTTTCCTGTACATAAAAGGAAGCTTTAGAAAAAAGCTTCCTTCCAGTATATGACTTTGTTATATTTTCGACATTAATGATGTTCATCTTCTCGTATTTTCTCCTCCCTCTCATGCTCCTGCTTCTCCTTGGCCTCAAGGATTGCCTCATTAAGCGAAAGCATCTTTGCATCAAGCTGTCCTACGATACCTGCACACTCACGCAGATCGCGGCTGATATACTCAGGTGCATTGCCCTCGAACTTGTAATATATCTTGTGCTCAAGGCTTGCCCAAAAATCCATAGCTATTGTACGAATCTGTATCTCAACCTTTGTATCTTCCACCTTGTTTGAAAGGAAAATAGGCACCGAAACAATCATGTGGTAGCTCTTGTAGCCGCTCGCCTTCGGATGCTTCATATAGTCCTTTACCGATATGACGGTCAAATCATTCTGCCTGCCAATCATCTCAGCAAGCCTGTATATATCAGATGTGAACGAGCACACGATTCTGATGCCCGCTATGTCCTTTACATATGTGACCATATTCTCTATGGTGCTCTCGTAGCCACCCTTTTTGAGCTTCTTAACTATGCTTTCAGGAGTCTTTATACGCGACTTTATGTACTCTATCGGATTGTAATTATGTATGTGAACAAACTCGTCATTTAGTATCTCGAGCTTAGTATTGACCTCTTTCAGTGCAGAATTGTATAGAAACATCATAGTCTCCCAGCTATCAATGCCCTCCGCAAACTCTTGTTCCATTAAAAACCTCCCTGTGATCTATTCGCCTGTATATTTATCAGACTCTCTTAATCAATTATAGCATATTTATTCGCATGATTGGCAAATTATACCTATTATTTATATATTTTTTATTCTTGTTATTTTATATGTTGTTTATTTTGTATGTGCACAGGTCCGCACGCTGCAGGCACAGCGTGCGGATATTATCCGCATGGATAAAGAGTATCAGGATATCCGCAAAATCCGCCACGATATGGTGAAACATCTTAATATTTATATGCACCTGTTAAATGATGGAGATTACGAAGGATTAAGGCAGGCAATCGGTGAACATATTGAAGACTGTGGACAGAATAAGTATGTTTATGTGGCGGGAAACAATCTGGTCAATTCCGTGTTAAATGAAAAAAAAGTATTATGCGAACATGAAAATATTAAAATGCAGGTAGAAGTGACGGCTTCCGTGGACGGAGAGCGGGAACTGGATATTGCGGTGATGCTTTCAAATCTGCTGGATAATGCGGTAGAAGCACAGAAAAAAATCACACCGGATAAGCCGCGCAGCATTTTTCTTAAAATTTTCTCATATGAGAATAAATATTCAATTCTTATAAAGAACACCGTTGCAAAATCAGTGTTGCAGAATAACCCGCGTTTTATTACTGATAAAGCCAATCGCTATCTGCATGGAATCGGCATGAAAAGCATTGAACATACAGTAGATAAAAATGGCGGATATATCCAGCGGTATGAGGAAGACGGGATGTTCTGCGTACATATTTTGCTGTAAAACAACGCAGATTATGCCAAAATAACGTGAATTATGCCACCTGACTTGAATAAAAATGCACAGTAAATTATAGTATAAGTGACAGGAACACATATGAAGGACTTTTCTTTTCCGTTAATATTCACTGGGGAGAGTAAGAATATGAACAGCAGCCGGAATGCGGGTTTAGGCTGCTGGGATAAGTATCGTGAGAGAGTTTTAACTTTATACGAATTGAGTTTGTGCGGTTGTTATAAAGATAGGTGTTTGCAAGAACATACAAAGAGGGATTGTAATAAGAATACAAACGATAAGAGAAAGAATTGGTAAGTGTCTTCAGTCATAAATGTATGGGATATTGGTGGTTGTGAAAATAGGAACGTGTATAATTTAGTGTGTTAACAAAAAAGGATTAGCA
>OHFQ01000917.1_pt1 | contig 12724 bp, 9 predicted proteins | sample 1567581 | NCBI WGS metagenome assembly OHFQ01 (sample SAMEA3879559, study PRJEB24766) | human gut metagenome | biome: human-associated habitat; feature: feces | place: USA | collected 1985/1987 | reverse complement strand
AGACCGACGCGCACAATATTTTCTTGCCGACAGCTGGTTTAGCTCCGGCGATTTGAGCAAAGCCGAATATTGGGCACAGAAAGCCGCCGACAGCGGTGATGCTGATGCCTGCGCGCTGTTGGCGCAGATCAAAATCACCAATCCGGTCAGTCTGGACTATCCACAAGCAAAAGTTCTTGCAGAGAAAGCGGCGCAAGCGGGCAGTAAAGAAGGTGAAGTAACGCTGGCGCATATTCTGGTAAATACGCAAGCGGGTAAACCGGATTATCCAAAGGCAATTTCGCTGTTAGAAAACGCCTCGGAAGATCTGGAGAACGACTCTGCCGTCGATGCCCAAATGCTGCTTGGTTTGATTTACGCCAACGGCGTGGGCATTAAGGCCGACGATGACAAGGCAACCTGGTATTTCAAACGCAGCTCTGCGATTTCACGAACCGGTTATTCCGAGTACTGGGCGGGAATGATGTTCTTAAACGGTGAAGAAGGTTTTATCGAGAAGAACAAACAAAAGGCGCTGCACTGGCTGAACCTGAGCTGTATGGAAGGGTTTGATACCGGGTGTGAAGAGTTTGAAAAATTAACTAACGGTTAAGGTAGGCCTGATAAGACGCGTTAAGCGTCGCATCAGGCATCCACACATTGCCGGGTGGATATCCCCGGCAATCTTCAATTATTGATCCGCAGTTTTATCAAATTTGCCCAGCACTTCGCGCTCATAAGCCAGCGCTTTCTTACGGTCAAATTTGTGTTCCCACTTGGCAATCACCAGCACCGCCAGCGCATTACCCACCACGTTCAGCGCAGTACGCGCCATGTCGAGGATACGGTCAACACCGGCAATAAACGCCAGACCTTCCAGCGGGATACCCACGCTACCCAGCGTTGCCAGCAGTACGACAAACGAAACCCCCGGCACGCCAGCAATCCCTTTCGAGGTCACCATCAGCGTCAATACCAGAATGATTTCCTGCCAGATGGACAGGTCAATGCCATACAACTGGGCGATGAAGATAGCGGCAATACTTTGATACAGCGTCGAACCATCGAGGTTAAAGGAGTAACCGGTCGGCACCACGAAACTGGTGATCGACGCTGGTGCGCCGTAGGCTTCCATCTTCTCGATAATTCGCGGCAGCACACTTTCAGAGCTGGCAGTGGAGTACGCCAGAATCAGCTCATCTTTCAGAATGCGAATCAGGATCCAGACGCTTAACCCGCACAGACGCGCCACAATTCCCAGCACCACCAGCGCGAAGAACAGAATAGCGAAATGCACCAGCAGCACCAGTTTCGCCAGTGGCCACAGAGAAGAGAAACCAAAGTTAGCCACCGTCACCGCAATCAGCGCAAACACACCCACCGGCGCATAACGCATCACCATGTGAGTCACTTTAAACATGGTTTCAGAGATGGAGCGGAACACGGTCACCAGCGGTTCACGATGCGTCGCGGGCAGGGAGGAAAGCCCCAGACCAAACAGCACCGAGAAGAAGATGATCGGCAGCATTTCGCCTTTCGCCATCGACGCCACAATGTTCGTCGGCACCAGCGACAAAATCGTGCCCATAATGCCGTGGGAACTGCTTTGTACCGCTTCCGTAGTGCTCTGATATTTCGAGATATCGACGGTCGCCAGCTGCGACATATCCACCCCGGCACCGGGCTGGAAGACGTTCGCCAGAGTGATCCCCAAAATGATGGCGACGGTGGTGATCACCTCGAAGTAAATAATGGTTTTCGCACCAATACGCCCGAGCTGTTTGGCATCACCAACACCCGCGATACCCACCACCAGCGTGGAGATCACAATCGGCACAACAATCATTTTAATCAGATGGATGAAGATATCACCCGCCGGAGAGAGCAAATTGACGACCAGCCAGTCGCGGCTGTCGCTATGGTAGTGCAGGTAGCTTCCCAGGAGAATGCCCAGCACCATAGCAAACAGAATCTGCCAGGCCAGGCTGAATTTTATATTTTTCATCAGAATAACTTCCTCAATGGAGCGCCGTTCCCCGTTCAGAAACGCGAGAACGTGACATACTGCCAGGGCATGAATTGTGTTGCGTTGGTTTGTAGATTTTTTTAACGCTTATGATCAGTATCATTTGCGCGGTATGTTGCGCAACCCTTTAACAACAGAGCTTTTCGCTGCATTAATGCATAATAACGCGAGTTTATGGCAGGATTAATGAATAACCATTTGTTATGGAAAGATTTTTATTTGTTTAATCTGCAATAATACTGATTGGTGATTATTTTTGGCATATGTTCATTCGATTATTTTTTATGCAGCTCAATAACATAATCTTCATCACCAGATGATTAATCTGATCTCCGCTGCAACAATTTCGCCATATTAATCGACTCGACCAGCTGTGTCCTGTTGATCCGGGGTGAGTTGAGATCCATCACTTTTTGCCATAGTTCGATGGCTTGCGCGTAATTCGCCTGCATAAACGCATCGGAAGCCAGCAGCATCAGAGCGGTGATTTCGTTAGAGTCCAGCGCGAGGGCTCTGTCGATCATTGCGCGAGTCTGGGCGGTCATATGCTGGCTGGCCTGGTAATAAAGCACCGTCGCCAGCGCCGCATACAGTTCAGCGTTCTCACCACGTAGTTGCAACGCCTGACGGTACGCCAGCAGCGAATTGCTGTAATCGTTTTGCCATAGATAATACTCGCCCAGTAACGCCCATTGTTCGCTGTTTTGTGGATTAGCGCGGATTTTATCCTGCAATGCCTGAAGCTGCGCTTCCGGGGTTTGCTGGCTGGCAAACTGATGTAGCGGATCGCGCTGACGCTGATACTCCGCACGCACCGCCTGCCATTTTGGACTTAGCAGATAACTGCCGACACAGAGAAATACCATCAAAATCGTGAGTGTTGTCAGCATTTTCACCGGTATTTGAGGCTGTTTCATCGCTTCGCCCTCACTCGCCAGAGTATCAGTGCCATCAGCAGTAACAACACCACTGGCAGAGCCCACAATACCAGCGTCTGACCCGTTAACGGTGGGTTATAGCGAACAAAATCTCCGTAGCGTTCGGTCATCCAGTCAATGATTTCGACTTCACTTTTCCCCTCTTCCACCATGGTGTAAACCTGATGGCGCATACTGACTGCCACCGGCGCATTGGATTCCAGTAAGTTCTGATTCTGGCACTGCGGACAACGTAACTGGCTGGCAATATTTAACGCCTGTTGCTGTTGTTGCGGATTGGCGAATTGCCAGGTGTCTACAACCTGAGCGCGCGCAAAACAGGTAAATAACAGCAGTAGCGTGAGAAGCCCTTTATTCATCGCGCTTCCTTCCCCGCCATCCGCTTAACAATGCGCCCGCAATCATCAACAATCCTCCCCCCCAGATCCAGCGCACACCGCATTGTACATACAAACGAAAAGCGTAACGATCCGGCCCAGTTTTCTCCCCCATGACCGCATACCAGTCATGGATGCCGTTCCAGCGAATTGACGGTTCCATCATTTGCTGACGGCGTGCTTCGTAAAAACGCCGCTCCGGCGTCAGTTCACCAATACGTTGCTGATGGTCAAACAGTGCCACTATCGCTTTTTCGCTGGTGTAATTGCCTCTGGCTTGCAGATCGAGGCGCTCAAAACGGAAGGTGTATCCTGCCAGCGTCACCTGCTGACCCGGCTGTAAATTCAGGCTGATCTCCTGACGGCTGACGCTGGAGACCACGATCCCTGCGGCAAATAACAGCACGCCCGCATGAGCTACCAGCGCCGGAAGCTGCACGCGTTTGCCAGAGACAAACGTCGCCAGCACAATCACCACCAGCATCAACAGACCAAACGGTAACGTCGCGCGGTTAAAATACGGCGCGCCAACGGAGAGGCGTCCCCAGCCCAGCAGGCCGTAAATCATCGGATAAAGCGTTCCCACCAGCACGATCAGTAGCACTGCGCAAAACAGCAACAGCGTAGCGAGGATTAACATTTCCCGCGATAACCCCGAAAAACGCACCGCCGGGCCACCGTCCCGCGCTCGCCAGCCATACAGAGCCAGAGACGCAAGGCTAATCAGTGCAAAAAGGCTGAACAACGGCACGGCGCGGACGTTATCCAGCGCGAACGCATGAACCGAAACCAGAATGCCAGAACGGACAATCAACGTGCCCAACAGCGACAACATCAGAGTAACTATTGCCAGCAGCAGCGACCAGTGACGGAAAATCCCCCGCTGGCGTGTCAGGGACAAACTGTGCAGCAGTGCAGTGGCAGAAAGCCAGGGTAGTAAAGAGGCGTTTTCCACCGGATCCCAGAACCACCAGCCGCCCCAGCCCAGTTCGCAATAGGCCCACCAGGAACCGAGGATGATCCCCGCCGTTAATGCACTCCAGCCAGGTAACGCCCAGCGCCAGCAAATTCGGGCGCAGGCACCATCAAACTCGCCGCGCAGTAGACTCCCCAGCGCCACGCTCGCTGCCACCATCAAACCGCCATAGCCGAGATAAAGCAGCGGCGGATGGAAGATAAGACCGGGATGTTGCAGCATCGGATTGAGATCGCGGCCTTCGATTGCTGGTGGAAATATCCGCACGAAGGGATCGGACCACAGCACTACAAACAGTAGCAGTGCGGCGAGCATGAGAGATAAAACGGCTAGCGTCAGCGGAAATAGCGGATCGGTTTGCTGCCGATAATGCCAGGCAAACAGCGCGCTCCAGGCGGAAAGCAACAGCACCCAAAGCAGCAGCGAACCTTCATGACCGCCCCACACCGCCGCCAGTTTGAGTTCCCACGACAGCAGGCTGTAGCTATGTTGGGCGACATAAATGACCGAGAAATCGCTGATGAGAAAACAATACGTCAGTACGCCAAAGGCGAGCAGCAGGAGCGCGAACTGCGCCAGAATGCCGATGCAAGTGAGTCGCATCATGGCAGGCCAGCGCAACCGCACTCCCGCGAAGGCCGTCAACGGGGTCAACACGTTGACCCCGAGACTTAACAACAACGCCAGAAAACTGACTTCAGGAAGGAATACGTCCAGAAACCACCTCTGTTCTGGCTTACGCCACCGTTAACTGCCCGGCGTAGAGAATGAAAAAACGCAGCATCAACACGCCGACCAGGCTGGCCCCACACGCCGCCAGCACAGCAGGAATGCCGGAACTGCGATTGACCCACGGTTTGAGCAACATTGGCACAATCAGCCCCAGCCCGGCGACACCAAGCCAGAACCACCACGTCCAGAAACCGCCGCCCAATGCCGCCACCAGCGCACGCACTTTACCGTCATCGCCCAGGGCCAGTCCGACAAAAAACGCCACCAGCAGGAAGATTTCGCCCCATACCACAGGGATCTCCATACGGTGTACAAAGTGCGCTTCCGTGGAATGCGGGTTACTGCGTTGGCGTATCGCCATGGCGATCAGCGCCACCGCCGCACCGGACGAGATGCCGGAGAAGAGGAACAACACCGGCAGGATCGGGTTATTGAGGAACGGATACGATTTCAGCGCCGATAGCAGAAAGCCGGTATAAGCCCCCAGCATTACCGCCAGCACCAGCATCAATGTTTCCAGTCCGCGATGAACGGGCGTTAGCAGGCTCAGAACCTTTTGTACGATCCCCAGCTTCGGCAACCAGCGTTGTTGCAGGGCAAGCAAATCATGTTCAAAGATTTTCGCCAGCCATAGCACCAGCACCACCATGTAGAGCTGAAACAGCATCACCCCCATCGACATCACCGAGGTAAAACTGTAGTGGAACATCAGCTTCCAGAAGGTCCACGGCTTTGTCAGGTGGAAGACGAGGATCAACAGACCGAGGATCACCGCGCCAGGCCCGACAATCAGCGTGGTGCGCAGCAACGTGCTGTCTGCACCGCCCGCCTGCGGGTAGACGCGACGTAACAGCACGGCCAGCGTCACCAGACCAGCAGAAATACCAATCAAAAACAGGTAGATGGCAATCGGCCAGTCCCACACCAGCGATTCGAAATGAAATGCGGAAGTCTGCGTCATTGGCTCACCTCCCCGTATTTAAACGGTACGCGGTACAGCTTCGGCTTGGTTCCCAGCGCCAGCTTGTAGCGGTAAGTGGGCTTCTGGCGCAGCAGTTGCGAAATCTCACTGTTGGGATCGTCCAGATTGCCAAACGTCAGCGCCTTCGTCGGGCAAGCCTCAACGCACGCGGGCAGCTTACCGGCCTGCAAATTGGTCTTACGGCAGAAATCGCATTTGTCCGCTGTCTTCGTGACCGGATGGATAAAGCGCACGCGGTACGGACAGGCGGCGATGCAGTACTGACAACCGACGCAGAGATCCGGATTTACATCGACAATCCCACTGGCAGCATCGCGAAAAGACGCACCGGTCGGGCAGACGTCAACGCACGGCGCATGATCACAGTGCTGGCAAGACTTACGGAAGAAGCGATATTTCACATCAGGAAATTCGCCCTGTGGCTCGCTACGAATAATTGTCAGGCGCGAGACGCCTTCCGGCACCTTGTTCACTTCCCGACAAGCATCCATACAGGCGGTACAGCCGATGCATAACGACTCGTCATGCACCATGCCGTAACGCACCCCATTGATATTCAACGTTTTCGCCACCACGCGCCCTGCGGTGCCGCTGACGGCTGCCAGCACGCCGACGCCGGTGAGAAACTGGCGACGAGACCAGGTCATGGCTGCTCCTTAAGCAACGGAACAGACGCCGGGTTAAAGTTCGGATTGGTACGCTGATCGCTGTGGCAATCGACGCAAATCTTAATCCGTCCTTTGTCACTTAACGTCTGCATCGTATCTTGCTGTGGATGCAGGGAATGGCAGCTGGCGCACGCCACTTTGGTTACGTGGACATCGTGTGGCCAGAACGCTTTTTGCAACTGTTCCGGCAAATGGCAGGACATACAGACGCTGTTCTGCTCTCCAACCTTGTACATCGGCTCACCCCTTCGCGGTGTTGCGGTGATGGCTGGCCGTGACAGTTGGTGCAGGTGACCGGCAGTTTGTTATTCGGGTTGATAACGGAAGCATGTTTGCCATGCATACCTTCGGTATCTGGCTTATGACAGTCCAGACAGGCGGCATCCGGGTTACGCTGCTGGGTAACTTCGTAGCGATCACCAGATGCCTGCGCCGCAGGGGTAGCGGTAATTCCGTTCAGGCTCCACAACAGGCCCGACGCCAGCACCCCGGCAGTTAATAACGAACGTAATACGCTCATATTCACTCCATTGTGTTTTCCGCCCCTTGCGAGGCGGAACGGGGTTATTGGCTTAACAGACCGTTTTTACGTGCCTGCTCTTCCCACTGCGGGATCACCGTTTTGATGAAGTCCTGCTTCTCGGCCTTGATTTGTTCCATGTTCAGGCCAATGGCCTGCTGGGCTTTCTCTTTGGTCGAGATATCCGGGATCTGGATTTCATGGGTGATGCCTTTGGTCGCCAGCAGTCGCGCCAGTTTGGTGCGTGCATCCGCCGCTTTATCCATCGCCGTACCGAGCATCCTCAGACCTTCTTCCGGTGCGTGCATATGAATGCCGTGGGAAGCGATCGCCAGATCCCAACGCCACTGGGCATGACGGATATCGTCCTGAATAGGCTTCATTTCGGCTTCCGTCGCGCCTGCATCCAGCGCCGCTTTCGCTTCGAAGTGAGCGTGAACCAGTTGATCTTCAACCTTGATTTTCAGGTCGTTAATCGACTGCTTACGTTCCGCGACCACTTTTTGCAAGGCAGCTTTGTCCTGGGTATGGCAGTTCGCACAAGTCTGGGCGAAGTTATCAAACGGATTACCAATTTTATGGTCGGTGTAGAGTTTGCCTTCGGCGTTCTGCACTTTTGGCATATGGCAATCGATACAGGTCACGTTGTTTTTGCCATGAATGCCCGCTGTCCAGGTTTCATATTCCGGGTGCTGCGCTTTCAGCATTGGCGTTTTCGACAGGGAGTTAGTCCAGTCAGAGAAGGCAATTTTGTCGTAATACTGCTCCATATTTTCGACTTTCATGCCGTCATCCCACGGGAATTTAACCGCTTTGTTTTTGCCGTCGAAGTAATACTCCACATGGCACTGACCGCAAACCATCGATTGCTGGTCGAAACGTCCGGCTTTCTCAAAAGGTTTACCAATGGCTTCCATCGCGCGAGCCGCATACGGACGGGAAAGGGTTAACTCCGGTTTGCCTTTGGCGAACTCTGGTGAGGCGGTGTTATGGCAATCGGCACAACCTAAGTTGTTGACGATTTCCGGGCCGCCGCGCGCCCATTTTCCGTGGAAGTAGCCATCTTCGCCGTCTTTCTGGATCAGACGCGCCACATCCGGGCTTTTACAACTCCAGCATGCCATCGGTAGCGGACCATCTTCAGCGTTTTTCGGCGCACCGGTACGCAGGGTTTCACGCACATCGGTCACAGCAAAGGCATGTCCACGCGGCTTGTTGTAATCGCGCGAGAAGGGATACCCCGCCCACAGGATCACCAGCCGTGGATCTTCCGCCAGGGCGTCAACACGCTCTGACTGTTCCGAGGTGGCTTTCCAGGAGAGATATTGATCGGGATGTTGCGGGGCAAAGGTTTCATTCTTCGCTTCCACAGTTACAGGTTTTGCGGGAGCAGCCGTTTGTTCAGCGTGAACAGAAGTGAAAAAGAAAAAAGGAATCAATAAGCTGAAGATACGGCGTGCGTTTATTTTTATCCTTGTCATAGGGGCTTCATCCGAATTGCGCCATTGTTGCAATGGCGGTTTTTATTGTTTTTCACGACAGTAACCGCACCTACACTGTCATGACATTGCTCGCCCCTATGTGTAACAAATAACCACACTGTGAATGTTGTCTTTAATCAATTGTAAGTGCATGTAAAATACCACTTTAGAGTTAGTCAGTATCTTCCTCTTTTTCAACAGCATGCATAACTGCATGTTCCTCAAAGAATTAATCAACTTTTGTTGCTGACCTTCAAAAATTACCCTGCCGTTTATTTGCACAATTCTACTTTTGCGTGATCTGTCGCCCAAATACTAAACAAAACTGCCAATACCCCTACATTTAACGCTTATGCCACATATTATTAACATCCTACAAGGAGAACAAAAGCATGAGTCAAATTCACAAACACACCATTCCTGCCAACATCGCAGACCGTTGCCTGATAAACCCTCAGCAGTACGAGGCGATGTATCAACAATCTATTAACGCACCAGATACCTTCTGGGGCGAACAGGGAAAAATTCTCGACTGGATCAAACCTTACCAGAAGGTGAAAAACACCTCCTTTGCCCCCGGTAATGTGTCCATTAAATGGTACGAGGACGGCACGCTGAATCTGGCGGCAAACTGCCTTGACCGCCATCTGCAAGAAAACGGCGATCGTACCGCCATCATCTGGGAAGGCGACGACGCCAGCCAGAGCAAACATATCAGCTATAAAGAGCTGCACCGCGACGTCTGCCGCTTCGCCAATACCCTGCTCGAACTGGGCATTAAAAAAGGTGACGTAGTTGCGATTTATATGCCGATGGTACCGGAAGCCGCGGTCGCGATGCTGGCCTGCGCCCGCATTGGCGCGGTGCATTCGGTAATTTTCGGCGGCTTCTCGCCGGAAGCCGTTGCCGGGCGCATTATCGATTCTAACTCACGGTTGGTGATCACTTCCGACGAAGGCGTGCGCGCCGGGCGTAGTATTCCGCTGAAGAAAAACGTTGATGACGCGCTGAAAAACCCGAACGTCACCAGCGTAGAGCATGTGGTGGTACTGAAGCGTACTGGCGGAAAAATCGACTGGCAGGAAGGGCGCGACCTGTGGTGGCACGACCTGGTTGAGCAAGCCAGCGATCAGCACCAGGCGGAAGAGATGAACGCCGAAGATCCGCTGTTTATTCTCTACACCTCCGGTTCTACCGGGAAGCCGAAAGGCGTGCTGCACACTACCGGCGGTTATCTGGTGTACGCGGCGCTGACCTTTAAATATGTCTTTGATTATCATCCGGGTGATATCTACTGGTGCACCGCCGATGTGGGCTGGGTTACCGGACACAGTTATTTGCTGTACGGCCCGCTGGCCTGCGGCGCGACCACGCTGATGTTTGAAGGCGTACCGAACTGGCCGACGCCTGCCCGTATGGCGCAGGTGGTGGACAAGCATCAGGTCAATATTCTCTATACCGCGCCCACGGCGATTCGTGCGCTGATGGCGGAAGGCGATAAAGCGATCGAAGGTACCGACCGTTCGTCACTGCGCATTCTCGGTTCCGTGGGCGAGCCAATTAACCCGGAAGCGTGGGAGTGGTACTGGAAAAAAATCGGCAACGAGAAATGTCCGGTGGTCGACACCTGGTGGCAGACAGAAACTGGCGGTTTCATGATCACGCCGCTGCCTGGCGCTACCGAGCTAAAAGCCGGTTCGGCAACACGTCCGTTCTTCGGCGTGCAACCGGCGCTGGTCGATAACGAAGGTAACCCGCTGGAGGGGGCCACCGAAGGCAGTCTGGTGATCACCGACTCCTGGCCGGGTCAGGCGCGTACGCTGTTTGGCGATCACGAACGTTTTGAACAGACCTACTTCTCCACCTTCAAAAATATGTATTTCAGCGGCGACGGCGCGCGTCGCGATGAAGATGGCTATTACTGGATCACCGGGCGCGTGGACGACGTGCTGAACGTCTCCGGTCACCGTCTGGGAACGGCTGAGATTGAGTCGGCGCTGGTGGCGCATCCGAAGATTGCCGAAGCCGCCGTAGTAGGTATTCCGCACAATATTAAAGGTCAGGCGATCTACGCCTACGTCACGCTTAATCACGGGGAGGAACCGTCACCAGAACTGTACGCAGAAGTCCGCAACTGGGTGCGTAAAGAGATTGGCCCGCTGGCGACGCCAGACGTGCTGCACTGGACCGACTCCCTGCCTAAAACCCGCTCCGGCAAAATTATGCGCCGTATTCTGCGCAAAATTGCGGCGGGCGATACCAGCAACCTGGGCGATACCTCGACGCTTGCCGATCCAGGCGTGGTCGAGAAGCTGCTTGAAGAGAAGCAGGCTATCGCGATGCCATCGTAACCCACAATTGCCGGATGCGAGTCAGTAACGGTTTGTAGGCCTGATAAGACGCGACAGCGTTGCATCAGGCATTGATTGCCGGATGCGGCGGATAACGCCTTATCCGGCCTACATTCGGCAAGGGTTACCCGAGCGTTAACCTTCTCCCATAAGGGAGCGGGAATTAAAACAATCCCTACATTACCTCTGGAGAATCTGTGATGAATGGTACGATTTATCAGCGGATAGAAGACAATGCGCATTTCAGGGAGTTAGTCGAAAAACGGCAACGGTTTGCCACCATCCTGTCGATTATTATGCTGGCAGTTTATATCGGCTTTATTTTACTGATCGCCTTCGCGCCCGGCTGGCTGGGCACTCCGCTGAATCCGAACACCAGCGTCACACGCGGTATTCCGATTGGTGTTGGGGTAATTGTGATCTCCTTTGTTCTCACTGGTATCTACATCTGGCGGGCGAACGGCGAATTCGACCGTCTTAATAATGAAGTCCTGCATGAGGTACAAGCATCATGAAAAGAGTTCTGACGGCGCTTGCCGCCACACTCCCTTTCGCAGCTAACGCCGCGGATGCTATTAGCGGGGCCGTAGAGCGCCAGCCAACGAACTGGCAGGCGATTATTATGTTCCTGATTTTCGTCGTGTTTACGCTCGGCATTACCTATTGGGCGTCAAAACGCGTACGTTCTCGTAGCGACTACTACACCGCAGGCGGCAATATCACCGGTTTCCAGAACGGGCTGGCGATTGCCGGGGACTATATGTCCGCCGCCTCATTTTTGGGTATCTCCGCGCTGGTGTTTACCTCCGGCTATGACGGCTTAATTTACTCGCTGGGCTTCCTGGTGGGCTGGCCGATCATTCTGTTCCTGATTGCCGAACGTCTGCGTAACCTGGGTCGCTACACCTTTGCCGATGTAGCCTCTTACCGCCTGAAACAGGGGCCAATCCGTATTCTTTCGGCCTGTGGTTCTCTGGTGGTGGTGGCGCTTTACCTTATCGCTCAGATGGTAGGCGCAGGTAAACTGATCGAGCTGCTGTTTGGCCTTAACTATCATATTGCGGTGGTACTGGTCGGCGTGCTGATGATGATGTACGTCCTGTTCGGCGGCATGCTGGCGACCACCTGGGTACAAATTATTAAAGCCGTGCTGTTGCTGTTCGGTGCCAGCTTTATGGCCTTTATGGTGATGAAACACGTCGGCTTTAGCTTCAACAATCTGTTCAGCGAAGCGATGGCGGTACACCCGAAAGGTGTCGACATCATGAAGCCGGGCGGGCTGGTGAAAGATCCCATCTCCGCGCTCTCTCTGGGGCTAGGGCTGATGTTTGGTACGGCTGGCTTGCCGCACATTCTGATGCGCTTCTTTACGGTCAGCGATGCCCGCGAAGCGCGTAAGAGCGTGTTCTACGCCACCGGATTTATGGGTTACTTCTATATTCTGACCTTTATTATCGGCTTCGGCGCGATCATGCTGGTTGGTGCGAATCCGGAATATAAAGACGCGGCGGGCCATCTGATTGGTGGTAACAACATGGCGGCAGTTCACCTGGCGAATGCAGTGGGCGGCAACCTGTTCCTCGGTTTTATTTCAGCGGTTGCTTTCGCCACTATCCTCGCGGTGGTTGCGGGTCTGACACTGGCGGGCGCATCCGCGGTTTCGCATGACCTGTACGCTAACGTCTTTAAAAAAG
>OHFQ01000913.1_pt1 | contig 12765 bp, 9 predicted proteins | sample 1567581 | NCBI WGS metagenome assembly OHFQ01 (sample SAMEA3879559, study PRJEB24766) | human gut metagenome | biome: human-associated habitat; feature: feces | place: USA | collected 1985/1987 | reverse complement strand
CCCTTAAAGCCGAAAAATTGCGGTGACGTTTCCGTTACCGCATCCGTAAAATGCATTTCCGTCGAAGGGATTGCGAAAATACGAAAACTTTTCGAAATATCCAAAAAATTCTACCGGATGTAAATGAATACCGGAAGCGAATAACCGTAGCCGCCGCGATAAACCCCGCGGGAGTAGGTCGTGAGGGGGTTACCGCTCTTTTGGTCAACCAGATAGCGGCGTGCGAAAACGTCGCCCTCCGAGGTGGTCAGCGCCGTGTCCGCGAGGATACGGTCGCGCATCTGCCACCGTCCGCCGCGCCGTACCGTGCCCCGTCCGGCCTGTTCGGCGCGCCGGGTCGCGTCGCGCAGTCCCCAGCGTCCGGGGTCGGGGAGATCCGAGCGTCCCAGCACGATCAGTTTCACGTGCGGACGCTCCGCACGCAGGTCGCGCACGACCCATTGGGCCATGCGTGCGTCGCCGCACAGCGCCAGCCCCACGGTGTCGCGTCCGAGTTCGCCCTCGACGTAGAGGTAGCGGCGTCCCGGCTCGTCGCGGGTCGGGTAGAAGAGGTCCCCGTAGTAGAGCAGCGCAAAATCCATTCCGTCGAGCGAATTGAGCGTGCGGTGGAGGTAGGAGTAGTCGCCCCGGCAGGCGGCGGCGATGTCGCGCACGACCTGTTCGTTTTCGACGCCCCACAGGGCGACCAGGGGCAGGGCCATCGAGTCGATCACGGCAGCCGTGTTGCGGATTTTACGCGCGTAACGCTCTGCGGTCCAATGCAGACGGCCTTCGGGCGTGTAGTCTGCGTCGTCGTAGAAAAGCGCCGGGACGGTGTCGTAAATCCGGTCCACGTCGTAGAAAGCGATTCCTATGGGGCGTTGCCCGTAAGAGTGGCAATTAAAAATTAAGAATGAAAAATTGAGAATTATCAGCAGACGCAGCCACATGGTTCCGCTGGTTTAGAGAGGTTGTTCGGGCAGGAAATCGCGGGGCGAGCAGCCGAGGAATTTGGCGATTTCGTTGATGTGGTTGAGGTTGTATTTCGAAGGACTTTTGGGGCTTTCCACTTGGCTGATAAATCCGTCGCTCACCCCGATTCCGTAGGCTAAAGTCGCTTGTGAAACACGTTGAGCCATCCGCTCTTTGCGGACAGCTGCACTGACGTATTTATCGAACGCGCTTTTCGGTTTCACAAACATCTGTTTAAATATTGTAAAACTAAAAAAGATGCCAGAGTGAAAGTTTAGTTATAACTTAAATTCGCTTACGTATAGGTAGATGTTTTATCTCTTTTATCGGATTTATGGACATTTTGTGTTTCGTTCGCCCCAGCCTCCCCCCTGGGGGCGAACGACGGGCGCGGTGCGCCCGGAAGATTATCCGCACCGGGAGGGATGCGTCCGGGACAAGTGGGAAGCACAGAAGCCTACGACCGCCCTTGCGAGCGGTTTAAACCGCCGCATTCTCGCTTGGAGCGGAAAAAGAACGTTGTGCAGGCGGAGCGTTAAAAAACGGGGCCGGTTTGCTTGCAAACCCGCGAAGGCGCCCGTTTTAGCGATGCCAAACAACGTTCCCGCGAAAGCGACATGCGGATGGTTTTGGGTACCTTTTGCCACCAAAAGTACAACAAATCCTCAAAACGGGCAAATAAGCGTAGTGGTATTGACAATCAGGCTGTTTTTCGTTTCGGTTCGCCCTGTAGAAGCTTTCGAATGGCCAGCCGGCGGCATCGTCGAACGAGGGTTAGGTTTCCAAAACGTTACCTTGTTCGGGAATGCCTCTCATTTCATAAAACGGTGATTTTCCGTCTATTGCATTTTTGTTCATCTTGATCGGAGACTCTGCTGAAATTAGTTTTGTACCCCTCAAAAAGCAGAGTTTATGCGCAGCACGTTCAAGGTTCTGTTCTACCTGAAAAGGAACAAGGAAAAAACACAGTCGGTGGTTCCCCTCATGGGCCGCATCACAGTCAACGGTACTATTTCGCAGTTCAGTGCGAAGCTCTCGGTTCCGGAGCGTTTGTGGGAAGTCCGCGGGGGCCGTGCCAAGGGCCGAAGCCTCGAAGCGGACCGTATCAACCGGTATCTGGACGATATTCGCTCTCAAATCGACCGTCATTATCGAGACATCCGCGACCGGGAAAGCTATGTGACGGCCGAGAAGGTGAAGAACGCCTGGCTGGGGTTCGGGAAGCGTTACCGCACCCTGCTGTCCACTTTCCGCAGCTTCACGGAGGATCTGCACGGGCGTATCGGCGTCGACCGCTCGAAAAACACATGGTACCGCTATCTTGCGACGATGAAACACCTGCAAGCGTTCCTTACGGCGAAATACCGTGTGAGCGACATCGCCCTTGCCGAACTGGAACAGTCGTTCATCGAACAGTTCCATGTCTACCTGAAGACGGAACGGGCACTTAAACTCACGAGCATCTGCCGTTATCTGGACTGCCTGATCAATGTGGTCAAGGTCTCTTTCAACGACGGGATCATGCCCCGCAACCCGTTCGCCTCGTACCGATACAACGAACCCACGCCGGAACGTGCCTTCCTGAACGAGGCAGAGATCCTCACGCTCCAGCACGCTGCGCTCCGCACGAAGAAACAGCGCATCATCCGCGACCTGTTCCTCTTCTCCTGTTTTACGGGTATCTGCTACGCGGATATGAAATCCCTTGTTTGGAAACAGTTCGAACAGGATGCGCACGGCGACTGGTGGGTCACAGGCAACCGTTGCAAGACGGACACGCAGTATGTCGTCAAACTGCTGCCTGCGGCCCTGTCCATTCTGGAACGCTGCCGGGACGATGGTGCGGAGCGCGTCTTTTCGTTCATACCGCATCTGAATACGGTGGACCGCTCCCTGAAACGGATCGCAGTCTTATGCGGCATCGACAAGAAGCTGACCTTCCATGTCGGACGCCATACCTATGCCACGACGATCTGCCTGATGAACGGCGTGTCGCTGGAAACGCTCTCGAAGATGCTGGGGCACAAACGCATCACCACGACGCAGACCTATGCGAAGGTGACCCAGCCGATGATCGACCGGGAGGTGGAGATGCTCAAGGAGAAGCTGGCGGATAAATTTATGGCTGTATAGAAATAGCAGACAGTTGGGAAAAACGATACGGAGCCATGTGAGAACAGCATATATCGTCTCACCCTTCAAAACAAAAAAGTCTGATATATCCCTGTAATCTCTTTCCGCCGGCAGGGAATTAAACGCCGGAGATGAAAATCCGCAAGGCCATGCGAATCGCCCGAGGGGCGAGCCTTGCGTATTTCCATCCCCGGCATTTTGCTGAACGCTACCGTCGGAAAAGGAGGCTTTCTGCGCCCCGGACGGCACCTAACGGGTATTTGCTCCACAGCACGCATATCTGAACTCTGATAGTCGCAGTCTACGACAAGCACGTCATGCCTCAAAGTGTAATGCAGGTAACTGGCGAGCAGTACCGTGAAGGTTGATTTCCCACGCCGCCTTTTGGATGGCAGATTGAAATACTCGGATTGGCAGAAATATAGAAATATTTCTCTAAGCATCGCTTTATCCCTTTATCTGAAAAATCGCCTGCATCCATAATTGACTGTCTGTCCATCTGCCGGAATAACTCTTTCTGCCGTTCCAATTCGCATTGTCTGTTCAAAACGGTCGTCTATTGTTCTTCTTCTCGTGGAGATAATTCAGCTCGTCGCGGTAAATGTCCATGACAAATCGCAGCATATTGTCGACCAAGGCCGTAAGCCTTGTACTCTCATTCCCTAACAGGTGGAGTATTTCCGATACTTTGTGCTTGGTTCGGGTACTGACATAGATCGCCGATCGGTTGCGGCAATCCACCGGCGCGAAGAAGGTGCGTTCGAAATCCGGCAGCGCGAGCTTTTTACGACGGAATCCGGCCGGTTCCTTTACGCCACTCGTTTGGGTGTCGACATCTGTTTTTCAGCAACCGCTACCGATGCTACGGATGCAGTTGCCGATGTCTTTTCCTCGGGATCGTCCGTATTTTCCTCTTCCGGTTCGGAAATCCGGCGGACGACTTTCGAATCCAAAGAAGCTTGTCCGGCGATCATCTGACGCATCAATTCTTCGTCGACTTCGATACGGGAACGTTTCGGAGGTTCTGTTGCGGATTTGTCAGTTTCTTTTAATGAATCCATGGTACAACGTTTTTAAGATTGATTGTCAGCCATACGGGCATAGAGCATGTATGTCTGGTTTATTGGGTTAAACCATTCAAAATACCGTGTTTTATTTCGTGTGGTTTATAGCGGGATAACGACTTTTGAATCCAAAGAGGCCAGTCCGATAATCATACGGCGCACCATCTCTTCGTCGACTTCGATGCGGGGAGGCTTCGAAGACTTGGTGGCGGGTCTGGTTTGTTCTTTTAATGAATCCATGATACAACGTTTTTAAGATTGAATGTTCGTTTTGCAGTCGTAAAGCATGTGTGTGCGGTTTTATGTTTTAAACCATTCAAAATACCGTTTTCTGTTTAATGCGGTTTATATCGGAATAATGAACGGAATAAGAAAACCGACCTTTCATGCTGCAAGATACAACCGGGTGAAATACCTCGGTTCCGCTGTCCGCTCACGACCGCTCCAGTCCGTACCGAGGGTTTGTTTTGGCGCCCGCATGGTTGTAATATTGCAGAGGGAAACGACCCACCCTCGGAAGCCGTAGCGGAGGTTTGGCATAGATTTTTCGAAAATTTTTCCGCCGCGGATTTTTCGCCTCACTTGAGGCGAGCGAGCTGTACCTTTGTATGCCGAAAAACTTTTCGGCATACGAAAGGTGCTCGCTCTGCGAGGCCGGGATCGCTCCCGAGTCGAACGCCTTTTTAACCGATGTCATGAATACCGACCGAAAACTGACAAACGGGATTATTTTATCTGCTGAACTGAATCAGAGATTGACTGCTTGAATATTCCGATTAATGCATGTCTTCCAAAAAATCCAATATTTCCCGGCGAATCTGCCGGAATCTGGACACTGACGTGTCGTACCGGTCGAAATCGAATATGATTGCATTGACGAAAGCCTGCGCACGGATTGAATCCCGGGCCTCAACCATTTTCAGTAGGTCGTAGTCGCGAATGCCGTCACGCATGGCAGTCAGCCGGATCGAAGGATAGAGTTTCCGGTAACCGGGGTAGACGATATGCGAGTCACCGCCGGGCCAGTCATTGGCGGGGGCGGAAACATCCCCGAAAGGATCGCCGTTCGCTCCCCATGCATTGAAGCCCCAGTGAAGGTATCCCGGAGAGCCGTATTTGTAGTTTATCCAATGCAGCAGGCGTGTCTTAATGAGCGGCAGTGTTACGTAACGGTTTGCGAAATTCCCCCGGGGATACATGCAAGTGTAAAACCAGCAACTATGTCCGGCAGGCATTGTCCGATAGATTTCCCAAGCGAATTCGTCGAGTTGCGGCACCAGAATGTCGATCAGCGCCGGGTCGTAGGACGAAGAGCGGTAAGCTTCGATGATTCGGATATCGGGGGCAGCCTGTTTTACCTGGTGGGCCAATCCTTCCCAGGAGGTCTTATTTTCGTCGAGCGGTTCGTCGGCAATGTGTTGTGTGTAGATGTCAAGCCAGCTGCGGCCGCTTCCGTCATTGATCGTTTTGGAACGCAAGTGTTCCTGCAGAGCCGGGAAATACGCTGCGATGTATTGTTGCACGCGCGGGTCGTCATAAGGCAGACGCTGGTAAACATAGGAGCCCTCGCCGTCGGGGACCGGTACGTTGGCCCAGAAAGGATCGGTCCATCCGTTGTGGGATCGCTTGGCGAAATGGTTGGCCTCGATCAGCCGTACGTCGGCATGTTGGAGCAGGAATTCGATCGTTTTGTCCATCCGTGAGAAATCGAACGTCAGTCCTTTGCCATCGGCTGTCGGAACCGGCGTTCCCGTTTCGTAGAGCAACCAGACGTTCTGACCATAGGCCGAGGCGGTTTCGACGAGCTGCCGCATACATTCCCAATAGGCCGGTGAATCGTCCTCCACGTATTCGTTGTCGTTCATAAAAGAGAATTTATCGGGGAAATACCAGTTGGTAACCAATAACGACTGCTTGGGAAGCGTGACCGGATAAACTTGTATGGTGAATTGTCGGTCGGCAACGATCCGTTTTCCGTTCTTTAGCCCGGAAATGCGTACCGATCCTTCGTAAAGCCCCGCTTCGGCATCGGCCGGAATCGGAATGTCCAACCAGAGAGAAGCGGTCCCGCCTGCGGCGATAGATACGGTGGTGTCGGTCAGAATGGGATCGGGATATTCTCCGGACGGTGATTGCAGGGCGTCGGGGGCCGCCGGCACGTAGGCGTGGGAAGCCTGTACGTTCCGGACCCAGCCCAGAACGGCTTTGTCGAGCGAAGCTCCCTGCTTTGTTTTGAGACTCCGGAGGACAGGATTCATTGCCGCGACGGAGTCGTCTGCGGAGATAACGAATTGCAGAACGGCGTTCTCGCCGCGGGCCACGCGGACGGTATCGTCCCCGGCAGGAGGGCAAACGATTCCGGGAAGAACATTGGTCAAAGGATCGATGACGCGGATCGTGAGTCCGCTTTCATTACAGGCTATCGGTAGCAGCAGGAGTGCAGGACAAAGGGTTCGGATCGTCCGGTTGACGAGAAGTCGGAGCGGGAAAATGTTCATTTCGGGTTCGGTTTGAATTCTTAATTGCATTGCGGGAACACAGTAAGCCGGAGTTCCGTGCATCCGTAGGGAATCAGTTCGAGGTATTCGATACAGTCGGATACGGCGCAGGCTATCCCTTTGGTCGGAAGACGCGGCGTGTAGCGTCCTTTTTCCAATTCCCAGTCGATCTGTTTGACGGGAACCGAGATTTTCACGGGCGTATGTTTCGGATCGAACGGATAGCTTCCTGTGGCTGCGGATTTTGTCCGAACGACCTTCAGGGGTATGACCGGATCGGAGCAAAGGGCATAGTTCCAGGATCCGGCTGGCTCGATGTTCCAGCATTCGAATTCGGGGTTGCCGGGAACTTTGCCGTTCATATTCGCATAGACCGTCCGGTCGGCTGTTTTCCGTTGAGGAACAGGATAGGAGAAGAGCAAAGGTCCGCGCTGCACATAGATTCCCTGTCCGGGAACGGTGTTCATGGCGGGTTGCATGCCGAGACACAACCGAATCCGGTCGCCGTTCCTGAATTTGCGCCGGAGAGTCACGAACGTGCCGGCAGGACATGCGTCTCGCCACAGTTTGCCGTTAACATATATTTTGGCATCCCTGCACCATGTGGGAATGCGCAGCAGAAACGAAATATTCGTCCTGTTTTTCAGACCGAAGGAGAACTCGATCTCTCCGTCGAACGGGTATGAGGTTTGCTGTACGATACGGCATTGTTGGCCGTTCGGCAGTTTGAATGTTGCGGCCGAAGGTCCGTAGAGCGCGGCGGCAATAGAGCCGTCTTTTCCGCGTATCCACATATGTGCGACGTAATTGGGCATGAAACGATGAACGTTTCCGGCGCAGCACTCCGTTTCATGCGTCGGCCGGAAGGCCATCCAGGTCGAACCGTGAAAGAATTCGTTGTGATTTGAACGCCCCGTTGCGATTACCTGATTGACGGACGAAAAATACTGCAACGATCGGAAATCCTTGGTAACGGCTCCCGGTCCGGCATTGAAGACCGCTTTTTCTATTTTGTCAGCCCACCGGACTTCGCCCGTGGTCAGGAGAAATTGCTCCAGCGTCCAGGTGTAGTCGGAAATGTCGCAGGTTTCGTGACTGTTGATAACGTTCCCGTTTCCGACGAGCGCTTCTGCACTGGCCGGAACGCCGTCGGGGAGCATGTGGTCGCGGGTGAGTTTGCGTTCGGCGTTGAGTGCAAGGTCCAGGTAATATCGTTTGCCCGTATAAGCATAGAGCAGCATCGGGAGTTTCAGTTCTTCCATGCAGGTGACGCCATGCATGACGAACCGTTCGTCGCCGGCCGCGACTGCGGGCGTCAGGTCCCCGAATTTTCTGCCATTGTAGGCTCTTTCGCAAATATCCAGCAACTTCGCATTGCCGGTTTTGCCATAAGTCCACAACATTCCCTCGATGCTGACGATGTTGCGCCATTTCTCGACCTGCTCCTGCGTAAAGTTCATGTAGTGCCTTTCCAAGGCTGCGGGGATCGCCGGATCGCCCGTGCGCTCGTAATAGGCTTGCAGCACCCGGAAGTAGACACACATGGGCCACATCGACTCAATCGCTTTGTTGCCCAAAACACCTGTGGACGATGCGTTGGCCAGCGTGTAGCGAATCCCCTCCTCGGCTTTGGCGATCATCTCCCGATCACCGAGCAGGTAACCCAGGCGGAGCAGACCGTCGGTGTAATAGGCTGTCTGCTCGTAGCGCCACCAGTCGCTTCCGTAGGTTTCGGTGTTACGTCCGATCTCACCCGCCCAAAGGCAGGAGTCGTACGGATAGGACATCGCCTCGGGATGTCCCGTAAGTCCCGTTTGTTGGCGGTGGAGGAATTCCTCGATCCAGCCCTGCGGCTCTATGCAGCCGATCATGCCGCCCTGAAACTGGGCATAAGGGGCCTGGGCGTTCGTCGCGGTACCGACGAGGCAAAGTGCAATAATTGAAAACAGCTTCTTCATGCGATTTCTTGACTATTTGTATTTTTCGACTCTTGCATCCCGGATGACACCTTTCCAGTCGAGCCCGAAAGCGAAATCATATGTATTTCCTTCCGAGTCCGTATAACAAACCATATCTTTCGGAACGTCTTCATGCTGCTGTTCCACGGTTTTCATGTCTGCGGGCAATTGCATCGGCAGAAGTGCCGACGGTTCCCGCCGGCCGGAGATAATATCCAGCACGGCCTGACGCTGTACCCCGAAAGCAAGCAGTATGGCATCGGCCGAAGGTTCGAATTCGGCCGGAACGAACGGTCTGGTCGTGGAAACGACAGCCACGACGGGCTTGTCTCCCATCTGCCGTTTCGTTCCGAGTACCCGTTTCAACTCTTCCCGGTTGGAACTCCGGACGGTTTTCCCGCGGTAACTCCGGTCGATGGACGGTTCTTTCGGGTCCCCGCCGGCAATACTCTCGGGGCGTGCGTGGCGGGCCGTGTAGTCGCCGTATTGCAGGCTGATCGGGACATAACCGTTGCCGCCCTTTTCCCGATCGGCCGCATCGTATCCGCAGCCTCCGTCGGGTTCGTCGATAAAAACGATCGCGAAGTCGGCATTTTCGGGGCTTTCTGCCAATTCGTAATATTGTTTGACCAAAGAGGTGTCTACAGGTAGGCGGGATTGTCCGCATTCGGGCAGATATACGCTCCGGCGGGTCGATGCGGGCAGGGTTCCCGCCCGGTTTTTCAGCAGGACGACCGACCGGAGCTGCGCTTCGTAACCGGCTTGCATAAATTCCGGATTCCCGACCGTCGCTTCCGTCCGGTCCGGGTCTACATAGGGATTTTCGAACAGACCGGTTCGAAAAATATTGAGCAGCAACCTTATGGCGGAACGTTCGAACCGCTCCCGGGCAGATTTTTCGCCGAATTCGGCGGTCCACATTCGGTAGGCTTCCAGCACGGGACCTTTGTCGTTGTTGCCGCCGAACTGGTCTACTCCGGCTTTGAGCGCTTCGTAATGCCGCTGCGGGATGCTCAATGCCTCCACTCCCCAGCATTTGCCGTCAGCCTCCTCGATGCTGGAATAGTCGTGCGTGATGCCCCAATCCGTGCAGACGACGCCGTTGTATCCGTATCTGTTCCGCAGCAGATCGGTGACGATATATTTGCTAAAACCGTTGCCGACCTTTTTTCCCGAGGGGTCCACCCCGTGGGAAACCGTATAATAGGGCATGACGGCTGCGGCCTTTCGTGTCTTGCCGTTGAGGCGGAAAGCTCCTTCCACAAAGGGCCGGATGTGTTGCTCGAAATTTCCGCCGGGGTAAACAGTGTATTTCCCGAAGCTGAAATGGGCATCCCGTCCGCCTTCTTCCGGGCCGCCGCCCGGCCAATGTTTGACCATGGCATTGACGCTTTCATACCCCCAGCCGTCCGCAATCTCGGCAGCTCCGACGGAGGTCTGGAATCCGTCGATATAGGCCCGCGCCATATCGGTGTCCAGATCGGGGTCTTCGCCGAAGGTACCGTAGAACCGGTTCCACCGGGGTTCGGTCGCCAGATCGATCTGCGGCGACAGCGCTGTGGCGATACCCAAGGCGCGGTATTCGGCGGATGCGATCCGTCCGAACTTTTCGACCAGTTCGGGGTCGAACGTAGCGGCCAGCCCGAGCGGACTGGGCCACAACGAAATCTTTCCTCCTGACCCTGCGTTGTATTCGGCCCAGGCTCGGGTTTCATTCCGGGGATCGGAACTGATATTGACCGGAATGCCTTGTCCGAGGCCTTCGACGAAGGCCTGCATGTTGTTGTTCCATTCGGCTGCAATGCGGGGACTTTCAACCCGGACGACGAGCACGGCCCGGAGATTGTCGTCCCGGAGGAACTTCCGCTGTTTGTCCGAAACAGCCGAGTGGGGAAGTCCGCTTTCCCGGAGTGAGGTCCCGTTGTAGGTCGAGGACCAGTAACCTACCGAATCCGTCGGGACGGCCTGATGGGAACTGTATAACATCAATCCGGCAATCTCTTCGACGGAGAGTCGCTTTGCAAGGTCTTCCGCCCGTTCTTCCGGGGTGTACCGCCAATCTTCGTAGCAGTCGAGAATCCCGTTTCGGTTCAGGTCTTTGAAAGCGTATCCGTCGGAATATAAGATACGGACGCCGGATCCGGGGAAATAGCCCAGAGTCTGTCCTCCGTCTTGCCGAATCAGACAGTAGGTGTCATGCGGCTCGACCGTCCATTTTCGGCCGCAGGCACAGAGTATCGGCAACATAAACGCCAAAGATACTATTCGACGTACAAGATCTGTTTTTGTTGTCATATCGTTATCAGGGTCGGTTCGTTCTTTAGGGGACTTGGGAAAGCAGTTACAAAAGAATGAATTTTTATCGGCCGCGGGGTTGAATATTTTCCGGAAAGATTCTTTCCCGTATACGGATACCTTATTGAAATAAAGGCGAAATTGCAGTTGTCCGGACGTTTTGAGCCGTATTGCGCCGTTCTCTTTCGGCCAAATGATCGTACAATTCGGCGGGATGCAGTTGTGTTTCCCGAAAAAAATGTATACTTTAGTTTCCGAAAATACCCGTTATGCATCGTCGCTTTCTTATATCCCGTTTTTTCATAGTCTGCATCGGATTTGTCCTTTCCGAGATACAGATCGTTGCTGCCGAGTCTTTTCCTCAGGTGCGTTTCACCCCGTTACCTTCCGACATTCTGCCGTCGAACGAAGTGCGCAAACTTTATCAGGATTCCGATGGATATATCTGGATTCCAACTTATAACGGATTGGCCCGCTACGATGGATACGGAGCCATCACCTACGGTATGCGTGATGTTTCGAACGGGTTGTTCAACACGTTCGTCAATGTCGTTGCCGAGGACCACGACAAGAACCTGTGGATCGGAACCGAGCACGGCCTTTTTCGGCTCGACAAGGTTTCGGGAAACATCGTGGCCGACGAATATCCAGAGTTGGCGGATTGCAACATCGCAGTCATTCTGTGCGATACGGGCAACGGCATCTGGATCGGCGGCGACAAGGGCCTTTTCCGCAAAAATGCGCTCGACCGTAATTTTCATCCCGTCCCGATCTCCAATTCGGCGGGTCGTCCCGTCAAGGCGGTCACCTCCATCATCAAGGATGACAAACTGAACCTGTGGATCGCCGCTTTCGATCAGGGTTTGTTGCGTTATGATATCCGTGAGGATCGCGCCTATGCTTGCGACGATGCCGTGCTGCGTAAAGCACATGTTTTGGCACGTGATGTCGCGGGTAATATCTGGGTGGGTACGTGGGGCGCCGGAGTGGTGCGGCTGGTTAATCCTCTGGCCCCGGGACCGACCCGTTACGTGCATTATAAACACGTGCCGGGCAGAACGCACTCGCTGCTCGACGATATTATTTACGATATTGAGGAAAATCCCGAGCAGAATACCATCTGGATCGGTGGTCGCAGCGGGTTGAGCATCCTCCACGACATCGACAATCCCGATTCGTTCCAGAATTTCTTTCCCGGCGACAACGCGGGAGACCTGCCCTATAACGAGGTGAATTCGATCCTTCGAACCCGTGACGGACTGATGTGGATCGGTTTGTTGGGTGGCGGCGTCTGCAAGGTCCAGACCAGCGGAACCAAATTCGAGTCCGATCGGCTGGAACCGATCAGAACCCGTTACAACACGAGTTCTGTTCGAAGTATGTATTACGCCGGAAACGGCGACTTCTGGTTCGGGCTGCTTGATTTCGGCCTTATAAAATACAACATTCGAAGCGGTAAAATCGTCGATTACCACGAGCATCCCGATTTGAAGTCGCTTCCTTACACTTCGACCGTCAATACGATCATCCGCCGCTCGACTACCGGGGAACTGTATTTCGGAACGCAAAACGCCGGTATTTGGGTGTATAACGAAACGCAGCACAAGGTTCGGCAGATCAATCATTTCAACCAGCCGAACTTTCTGGACGACTGCGTGATTGCTCTGTGTGAGGATACGCACGGCAATCTGTGGATAGGCTCCCGGTTAGGTATTTACGTCGAATCGACAGACGGGCGTTTCCACACCGCTGCTGAATGGCTCGGATACGCTACGCCATTCGATCAGACTTATGTGTTCGACATCTGTTGCGACAAAGCAGGCGATGTCTGGATCGCTTCCAACGGTCAGGGCATTCTGCATATCC
>OHFQ01000900.1_pt1 | contig 12890 bp, 9 predicted proteins | sample 1567581 | NCBI WGS metagenome assembly OHFQ01 (sample SAMEA3879559, study PRJEB24766) | human gut metagenome | biome: human-associated habitat; feature: feces | place: USA | collected 1985/1987 | reverse complement strand
GTAGTCGGTCGGAATGCCTCGGCCGTTGTCCCTGACGGTGATGGAGTTGTCCTCGTTGATCGTCACGTCGATGTCGGTGCAGTAGCCCGCCAGCGCCTCGTCGATCGAGTTGTCCACGACCTCGTAAACCAGGTGGTGGAGACCCTTCTCGCCGATGTCGCCGATGTACATGGCGGGACGCTTGCGCACCGCTTCGAGACCTTCAAGGACCTGAATGTTCGACGCGGAGTATTCTTCTTCTTGTTTTTTAACGTTTTCTAATTCGGTACTCATCGTAGTCTTTAAATATCGTACAAATATACGGAAATTTTCCGTATAAAACAAGAAAGATGCGGTATTGGATTTGGTTAAAATGTAATGGATTCACTTTTGTAAAAAAATGCCGTATATATGAAATTTATTCGTATTTTACACTCGGGTAGTTAAAAAAAATGGAAAATTATGAAAAATTATTGGAAAAGTTATGCAATTATTGCGTGCTCTGCGATTTTAATTACATGTTCAACCAATGAAGGTATCCGAGATGTGGATTCCGGAAATGTACAAAATACAGGGAATATCGAATCAGAGATAAATGCCAATCTGATTTTGGTAAATTACATGCACGTTGTCGATAGCTGCGTCGTATTGAACCTATCTCAAAAAGAGGCTGAAGCACTCGGGGTTTCTGATTATTATTATCAAAAAGCGCAAAAAACCGTGCTGGAGGTTAATAAAGCGATGAAAGAATCCATAAAGGAGCATCCCGATTGGCCCGTTTACTTGAAAGGGCCAAAGGAACTTCGCGAAGAAAATGATTCAATAGCGGTTTCTCAAACCCGCTCTGAAGAGCCGCTGTCTTCCGGTAGATTGAATGCCCCTGATCAGGCAGAGGTATCCAAGTTTTTTTCGCTCCTTCCACGGTTAATGCGGTGGAGTTCTTGTGCTTGAATCGGGTCGCTCCTTGCCGGTTCGTTTGTAAGACCAAAGCCCAAGGGCAAATCTCAGGTCAACAGGGCTTTGGATATCTTGGGATAAATAAGAAATTACGTGCTATGCTTGCCGCAAGCAATACGAGAGCATATGTATATTTTCAAACGACCGATCCTTTTGGGGGTACATGTTCTTGGAAAAGTTATTATCAAGGTATAGATTGACTTGTTGTTTCGTGTGTTTACGCCAGTTCGGCCTTGAGGTCCACCTCGCGGATTTTGCCCTTGGAGAAGAGGACGGCGCGGGCGGGGTAGTTCTCGATCAGGGCCGTGTTGTGCGTCGACATCACCACGGCGCAGCCCTGCGAGGCGATCTTCTGGAACAGCTGCATGATGCCGTCGGCCGTTACCGGGTCGAGGTTGCCCGTGGGCTCGTCGGCCAGCAGCACCTGCGGGTCGTTCAGCAGTGCGCGGGCGATCACCAGCCGCTGCTGCTCGCCGCCCGACAGCTCGCCGGGCTTATGATCGCGGCGTTGGGTCAGCCCCACGAGCGCCAGCAGCTCTCCGGCACGCCGCTCCACTTCAGCTTTCGGACGCCGTCCGATCAGGCCAGGGATACAGACATTCTCGAAAGCCGTAAATTCGGGCAGCAGGTGGTGGAACTGGAAAACGAATCCGATCTTCTCGTTACGGAACCGCGACAAAGCCCGATCACCGAGCGATGAAACATCCTGTCCGTCGATCTCGACGCTGCCACGATCCGCTTTGGAAAGCGTACCCAGTATCTGAAGCAAGGTCGTCTTGCCGGCGCCGCTGGCACCGACGATCGAAACCACCTCGCCGCGCGACACCTCGAGCGATACTCCCCGGAGCACCTCCAGCGCACCGTAACTCTTATGGATATCCGTAGCTTTTATCATGGGCGGAATGCTTTGAAAATACGTACCGTATCGACCGCTTCCTGCACATCGTGCACCCGCAGGATCGCGGCACCCTGCCTCAAACACTCCCAGCCCAGAGCGATCGTCCCGGCGAGCGCCCGGTCGGGCGTCGTATCGAGCACTTTATAGATCATGGACTTGCGCGACACTCCGGCCAGTACGGGATAGCCCAGCGAGCAAAGGTTGTGCAGCCCCCGAAGCAGATCGTAGTTCTGTTCGAGGGTTTTGGCGAACCCGAAGCCCGGATCGAAAATCAACCGACGCACGCCGCAGCGACGCAACTGCTCGGCACGGAGCCGGAAATAGGAAACGACCTCCTCCACCACATCGCGGTAAGAGGTCATCCCCTGCATCGTCGCAGGAGTACCCCGCATGTGCATAGCGATATAGGGAACGTCGTACTCGGCGACCACATCGACGATGGCCGGATCCATCTCTCCGGCCGAGATGTCATTGACGATCACCGGGCCGAATGTTTCGAGCACCCGCCGGGCCACCTCAGCACGGAACGTATCGACCGAAACGGGCAGTGTGGGAGCGATCCGCCGCACGGCGGCCACCCCCGCTTCCACACGACGCCACTCCTCCTCGGGCGTCACCTCGGCGGCTCCGGGCCGGGAGGAGTAGCCTCCGACGTCGAACAGATCGCAACCGGCATCGGCCGCTTCGCGGACACGCCGTTCGATAGCCTCGGCATCCGGTGTGCGGCTGCCGGCGAAAAAGGAGTCGGGCGTGACATTGACGATCGCCATAACGCGCGGCGTGGTCAAATCAGGCAGAATGTTTTCGGTTTTCATCGCGTAACAATTTATCCAGACGGGCAACCTCGTATTCGAGCTCCCCGAGATTTATATTGACAAGGGTATAGTCGGCCCGCCGGCGCAACTCCTCTTCGTCGAGCTGGACCGCGATACGGCGCCGTACCTCCTCGGCCGAAGCCCCGTCACGCAGGCAGGTGCGTGCAATACGCACGTCGATAGGAGCCGTGACCGCGATCGTACGGTCCACATACCCCTCCAATCCGGCCTCGAAAAGGATGGCGCTCTCCAAAACCACATAGTCGGCGCCGGACTGCCGCCCGCACCACCGTTCGAAATCCTCCATCACGGCGGGGTGCACCAGCGCGTTGAGCGCCGAAAGCTCCGCAGGATCGGAAAAGACACGGCCGGCCAGCAACTTGCGATTCAAACGTCCGCCCGCATAGACCTCCTCCCCGAAGCGTGCGGCGAGCCGCCTCCGTAACGGCCCATCCTCCTCCATAAGGCGTTTGGCCTGCGTATCGGAATCATAGACAGGGGCGCCGCAAGCGGCAAAAAGCCGGCAGACGGTCGATTTACCGCTGCCGATACCTCCTGTTATACCTACCTTAATCATTTTTCTTGCTGACGGGGATCCGGAATTTCGGGAACCGATCCGACGGAGATGACCTTGATATCGCTCAACCGGACGGAAATGGCGTTGTGCAGAGAGAGAGAATCTATCTTCAGGAATTTCTCTCCGTCCTCGGCCTTCACGGAGCGGAATTTCAACTCCGACAGGGGAATCCGGAGCCGCTTACTCATATAGACTCGATAGCCGAACAAGTTGGTACCGACTCCTTCCACCACACAGGAAACTTTGAAACGCTCGCCGTCCACATTCACGGTGAAGGGCTGCTCGGTCGTATAGGTATAGTTCAACTTGGCGATATACCACAGGATGAACGACGCGACGAGCAAAGCCAGAAAGACCGGAGATACATAACGACGCAGCCAACCGAAACGCTCCATGACAGACAATTTTTAAGTCAGGCAAAGTTAAAAATAAAATAGGCCGCAACAATACGTTGCAGCCTATTTTATTCAAAAAGCGGACCTTTATTTCTTGCCGAGGCCCTCGCGCTTCATCAGACCGTAAGCGATCGGAGTCGCCACGAACAGGGTCGAAAGCGTACCGACAACCACACCCAAAGCCAATGCGAAGATAAACCCGCGAATCGTCTCGCCGCCGAAGAAGAGGATGGCGAGCAGAGTAACCAATGTCGTACCCGACGTATTGATCGTACGCGACAGGGTCGCATTGAGCGCATTGTTCACGTTCTCGCGCAGATCGCGCTTGGGATAGAGCACCAGATATTCACGGATACGGTCGAAAACCACCACCGTATCGTTGATCGTATAACCGATGATCGTCAGAATCGCCGCGATGAAGGCCTGGTTCACCTCCAGGTTGAAGGGCAGCCAGCCGTAGCAGAGCGAGAAGACGCCGATCACCACCAGGGCATTGAATGCCAGCGCGGTCGTAGCGCCGGTCGCATACTGCCATTTCTTGAAGCGGAGCGAAATGTAGAGGCCGATGGCGATCAGCGAGAAGAGCACCGACCAAATAGCGCCCCAAGTCATATCCTTGGCGATCGAAGGACCGATCTTGTCTGCCGTAAGAATACCGTTGATATCGTTTTGCGTATTGCGGAAATTCTCGAAGGTGATGGGATAACCGTACAGACCATGCAGCGCGTCGTACAGAATCCGATCCACTTCCGAAGTAGCCTCGTCCGAAGTGTCGTCGTACTTGTACTGCGTCACGATACGCATCTGGTTCTCATTGCCGTACTGCTTCACCTCGAAGCTGACATTAGCGGCATCCTCGTAACCGGAGAAGACATCCTGCAACTTCATACGTACCTCCTCTGCCTGTACCGGGCGGTCGAAACGAATCACGTATGCACGGCCGCCGGTGAACTCAGCACCCATGTTCAGACCGCGTACCGCGAACGAAACGCACGAAACGGCCAAAACGACGATCATAACGATGTAGGAGATCTTACTCTTGCCCAGGAAGTCGAAATGAGCGTTGCCCATAAGATTCTCCGACCACTTGCGCGAGAAGGAGATCTTTCCCCATTTATTGACTACGCCCTCGATCAGCAGGCGGGTAATGAAGATCGAACAGAAGAGCGAGGTCAGAATACCGATAATCAACGTAGTGGCGAAACCCTGCACCGGACCGTTTCCGAAGATGAACAGAACGATACCGGTGATGATCGTGGTAAGGTTACCGTCGATGATCGCGGAGTATGCTTTCGAGAAACCGTCCTTGATAGCCAGGCTCAAACCCTTACCGCCGCGAAGCTCCTCCTTGATGCGTTCGTAAATAATCACGTTGGCATCCACGGCCATACCCATCGTCAGCACGATACCCGCGATACCGGGCAGCGTCAGCACGGCACCGAACGAAACCAGAACACCGAGCAGCAGGAATACGTTGCACAACAAGGCGATATCGGACAACCAGCCGGCTGTCTTATAGTAGAGGCCCATATAGAGAAGCACCAGCACGAACGCGAGTACAAACGAAAGAATACCCGCATTGATCGACTCCTGCCCCAGCGACGGACCTACGACGGTATCCTGAATAATACGTGCCGGAGCGGGCACCTTACCCGACTTGAGCACGTTGGCGAGGTCTTTCGCCTCCTGAATGGTGAAGTTACCCGAGATTTCCGAACTTCCGCCTTCGATCTTCTGGCGAACGACCGGAGCGGAATAGACATAACCGTCGAGCACGATGGCGATGCAGCGGCCGATATTGTCGCCCGTCAGACGCGCCCAGTCCTGAATACCTTCCGAGTTCATCGACATCGAAACCTTGGCTTCGGCACCGCGCTCGGCATAGGTTTCACGCGCATCCACGATCACGCTGCCGTCCAGCGGAGCCTTGCCGTCGGGCGTGCTGACCTTGAGCGCATAAAGAGAGAAACGCCCGTTGTTCTGCGGTTCGCCCTTGATACCCCACTCGAAACGAACGTCCGAAGGCAGCAACTCGCGCACGGCATCCATACGCAGGTAGCCGGCAACGGTCGCCGTATCGGCAACGGCTACGGAACCCACGACAGCGCCTCCGCCATCATAGGGATTGAGCAGCGAGAAGAGCGGATTTTCCTCGCGGGTATAGCGGGATGCCCCCGAAGCCGAGGCAGCCTCCTCCGCAGCCGGAGCATTGTTCTGCACCTCTGCGATCAGGCTTTCGGTCGTATCTTCGGTACCGGCAGCAGTCGGCTGCTCCTCAGTAAGCGTTTCCTCCACGGCCGCATCGGTCGCCCCGGCAGCCAATTCGTCGCGCAAAAGCTGATCGGCCTGCTCCAGGGCACGCACCAACTCGGTGTTATTATAAGTCGTCCAGAACTCGAGCGAAGCGGTACCCTGCAACAGCTTGCGTACGCGCTCCGGCTCCTTCACGCCCGGCAGCTCGACCAGAATACGGTGCGAATTGGGCAGGCGCTGGATGTTGGGCTGCGTAACGCCGAAATGGTCGATACGACTGCGCAGGATGTTGAACGAAGCGTCGATCGCAGCGTCGGTTTCCTCCTGCAAGATCTTCTCGACCTCGCTGTCCGAGCTGTTCGGCGTGATATCCTTACGATCCGGACTTACGAAAAGCGCAGCCAGCGGAGCACCGCCGGAAACCTCACGATAAGCCTTGGCGAACTCGCCGATGTAGTTGTTGGTACCCTCTTTAAGCGCCTTGTTGGCACGGGCGATGGCCTCCTCGAACATCGGATCGTGTGCGCTGTCACCTGCCAGGGCTTTCAGCACGTCCTCCACCTGCACCTCGAGCATGACATTCATACCGCCCTTCAGGTCGAGACCCAAGTTGATCTCCTTCTCCTTGACCTCCTTGTAGGTGAATGAAATGAATCCGAGATCATAAACGGGCCTGTTCTGCACGGAGTCCAGGTAATAGATCTCCGCCGCCTGACGGAGCGAATCCGACTCCGAAACTTTCGCGGCATACTCGGCCGCCTTTTTCTCCACGCTTCTCGCTTTCAGTGAGAAGGAGAGCTGGTAGATACAAGCAATCGCCAGCAGGATTGCAAGTAACTTGATTACGCCTTTACTTTGCATTGGGTATAAATTAGTTTGTTATAATTTGTTTGTTTCTTTTCCGTTACCCGAAACGGGATTTCAGAAATCCCAATAAACGCACAAAAATAGAAAAAATTGCGGGAAACAAAAAAGGAATAGACAAAAAAACGCTGGAAACCATCCGATTTCACCGTTGAAACCGAAAATCGAAGGAGTGCGATTTCATTTCCGGGCGGCACCCCGACAGCAAAGACCGCACACCGGACGCGCGGGAAAACACCGAAGGAGTCCGACCGTCCCGACCGGCAACAAGGGCGCTGAAAAGCGGTATCGAAGCACCTGTTCCCCGAAACCGCAGCCCGCAATCCGCCCTACAGACAAAAAAGCCAGGGCCGACATACTGCCGACCCTGGCTCTTCTACCGGAAAGTCCGCAAACCGAACCTTCCCTCCAACTTTTTATTTAACCTCTTCGAACTCTACATCTTCGGGCTGATTGGATCCACCCTGCTGCTGACCGTTCGTACCGGCTCCTGCATCGGCATGGGGAGCACCCTGCTGGGCACCGCCCTGCTGCTGTTGCGCGGCATAGATATCCTGCGAAGCAGCCTGCCATGCTGCATTGAGCTCGGCCAAAGCCGTATCGATAGCGGCTACGTCAGCGTTCTTATGCGCTTCCTTCAACTTGCCCAGCGCCGTTTCGATGGCAGCCTTCTTGTCGGCCGGCAACTTGTCGCCGTACTCTTTGAGCTGTTTCTCGGTAGCGAAGATGTTCGAATCGGCGGCGTTGATCTTGTCGATACGCTCCTTCTCCTCTTTGTCCTTCGCCTCGTTAGCCTTGGCTTCGTCGCGCATACGCTGGATCTCCTGCTCGGTAAGACCCGACGAAGCCTCGATGCGGATCTTCTGCTCCTTACCCGTACCCTTATCTTTAGCCGATACGTTCAGGATGCCGTTGGCGTCGATGTCGAAGGTCACCTCGATCTGCGGCACACCGCGCGGAGCGGCCGGAATACCGTCCAGGTGGAAGCGGCCGATCGACTTGTTGTCGCGGGCCAGCGGACGCTCGCCCTGGCAGACGTTGATCTCCACCGAAGGCTGGTTGTCGGCCGCCGTCGAGAAGACCTCGCTCTTACGGGTCGGGATCGTCGTATTGGCCTCGATCAGCTTGGTCATCACACCGCCCAGGGTTTCGATACCCAGCGACAGCGGAGTGACATCCAGCAGCAGCACGTCCTTCACCTCACCGGTCAGGACACCGCCCTGGATCGCAGCGCCGATGGCAACGACTTCGTCGGGGTTCACTCCCTTGCTGGGCACCTTACCGAAGAAATCCTCGACGACCTTCTGGATCGCGGGAATACGGGTCGAACCGCCCACGAGGATCACCTCGTCGATCTGCTTGGCATCGAGCCCGGCATCACGCAGAGCTACCTTGCAAGGCTCGATGGTCTTGTGGATCAGGTGATCGCACAACTGCTCGAATTTGGCACGCGTAAGCGTCATAACCAGGTGCTGCGGAATACCGTCGATCGGCATGATGTACGGAAGGTTGATCTCTGTCGTAGTCGAAGACGACAATTCGATCTTCGCCTTCTCGGCAGCCTCCTTCAGACGCTGCAATGCCATCGGGTCCTTGCGCAGATCCACGTTGTGTTCGGCTTTGAATGCCTCGGCCATATAGTCGATCAACACGTGGTCGAAATCGTCACCGCCCAGGTGCGTATCGCCGTTGGTCGATTTCACTTCGAACACGCCGTCGCCCAGCTCCAGGATCGAAATATCGAACGTACCGCCGCCCAGGTCGAAGACAGCGACTTTCATGTCATTGCCTTTTTTATCCAAACCGTAAGCCAATGCAGCGGCCGTCGGCTCGTTGATGATACGACGCACTTTCAGTCCCGCAATCTCACCGGCCTCCTTCGTGGCCTGACGCTGCGAGTCGGAGAAATAGGCCGGAACGGTAATCACCGCTTCCGAAACCTCCTGCCCCAGGTAATCCTCGGCCGTCTTTTTCATCTTTTGAAGAATGATCGCCGAAATCTCCTGCGGCGTGTACTGCCGTCCGTCGATATCCACACGCGGCGTATTGTTGTCGCCGCGTACTACCTTATAAGGAGCACGCTCGATCTCCGACTGTACCTGATCGTAGGTCTCGCCCATGAAACGTTTGATCGAGAAAATCGTACGTTTAGGATTAGTAATTGCCTGACGTTTAGCCGGATCTCCCACTTTACGTTCTCCATTGTCGGTGAATGCGACGATCGAAGGAGTCGTACGATGCCCTTCGGAATTAGGAATTACGATGGGTTCGTTACCTTCCATCACTGCGACGCAAGAGTTCGTCGTACCTAAATCAATACCAATAATCTTTGCCATAATATCGTTGCTTTATAGTTTAATAATTTCTTTTTCAGCTCCGCTTCCACAGCCCTGCCGCTGCCGTGCGGACGATCGTTTAGTGAACAAAGGTTGTACCAAATGTTCTTTTCGCACCATCCTGCTTTTCCGGAGCGTAAAATCTGACAAACCGCCGGAAGGACTGACATTCCGACTGTCACAATGGCAGCCCGAAACTCCCTTTCGGACATCGCTGTCATTCCGCAGCCTGCCTGCCCCCGATCCGCACGACGATACGGAATGCAACAGAAAACCCCGGCCTCTGGAGCCGGGGTGCCATAATCGGGGATTCCGATCCTATTTTTCATTCAGAATACGCATCGCCGCATCCAGGATCGTCGTATCGTCCAACGTCACAACGCCGCCGTCGGGCCCTTGTTCGATATGAATGCCTACGCCTTCCTTCGCCTCGGGGTGCCGTCCGCCGAAATAATTACGAACCGAATCGACCGAGATTCCCAATTCGTCTGCAATCCGTTGCGAGCTGCCGCTGGGCAGTCTGTCCTTGATACGACGCAACTCATTAAATGTGATAATCATACTGCTAATTATTTAGGTTGAATTTATTTTTCGTCTTCTCCGCTTCCGACAAAGTCCGACCCTGTTCGGCACCCATTTGTCGGCAGACCGGAGATGGCCTCTTTTTCTTTCCTCTAAATTAAATCCTTTTCCGATAATTTCAAAATTTTCCGGAACAAAAAGTTGAAAAAATCGTCAATTACACCCAATTTACCGACAGAATCCGTCTTACAATCGAAATGTTCCAAATCCAATGCCGGGAATGAGTCGGGAATGAAAAGCCCCGCAGCCAAAGGAATAAAAACCGAAGCCGCCCGCAGGAATCCTGCAGACGGCCAGAAAACAAAACCGGCAACGGACTATTGAGCCGGCTCGATATAAAATTCGATCAACAGCGGCGTATAGGGCAAAACCTCGGTGATCGTCGTACTGGTCGATGTGGAGTTGTCCACGTAGTAAGGATTATAGACCGAACCGCCGTAAAGACCGTTCATATAGCTGCCATAATAATCGTCGTAATAGTTGCCCATGTAATTATTACCGTAGTAATTGTTCATCATGCCGTAATAATTCATCATAGCGTACGTAGCGGCGTAATTCGTAGAAGAACTGGTCTGGGTTGTCCCGGTAATGCCGACCACACCGTACGCATTGCTCGAAACGGTCAGCAAAGCGCCCCAGCTTCCGTAGCGGAAGTGCGGCAAGGCGTAATACCAGGCCAGAATCTGTTTGTCCTTATTCAGCGAAGGAGTGTAGCTCATGTACGTACCGGTGGATTCCACCTCGCCGTAAACGATTCGTTTCACCTCGTCGATATTGGTACTCTGTACGAACCCGTCCAGGAATCGGGCGATGTACCAGACCCGGACATTCTTCTCGGGATCGATCAGTTCGCCCGGTTCGTCCGTACCGAAGCGCTCGACCAAAGCCTTGTTGATCTTACGATCGATCTCGTCCGCCTTCTGCTGCGATCCCACATAAACATTCGAATAGGTGAAAAGTCCGGTCGCATCGTCCGCAGGATTGAAACTCTCGTTCACATAGATTTGAGGCGCCTCCGACGTGGCGATTTTCCAACGATACGACGAGGCCGGCTCTCCGGCTTTGACCGAAGCCGTTTCGGAATCGTCGTCCTGCGGAGGAGCCGTCGGGTCCAGTCCGCCGTTCGCCGCCGCAAAATCATCGACCGCGACGCTCTCCGTTTCAATCGGCTGACTCGATCTTCCGACCAGCTTGATCCGGGCGATCATCGGGTGGTTGGCACTCAATGCATACTGCCCCTCGTAACCTCCGTCGCCATTGGCTTCGGTGGATATGATCGTCGCAGGCATATACAGCACGACCTCGGCCCCCACGCGCAATTCGACCTCACGGGGAAATCCCTTCTGCGCGGCATACGTTTCACCCAGCTTCAACGGGTTCCGCATAGCCAGATAAGTCCCCTCCTTGAAAGTTCCGCTCGCCAGCTCACCGTAGAACTGATAGTAAGGAACGTAATGTGTATAAGGAGTAAAAGTTCCCTGCTGAAGCGCATAAACGGAATCCCGGGCCACACTGATATTCCCCTGCAAATCCCGCCCCGTGATATCGTACCACACCCAGCTCTCCGTCTCCAGAATCGCACTGTCCGCCAGATCGCCCAGCGAAATGACATCCACGTAATACTCCCCTTCCTCCTGGTAATTCTCCAGCAGATCGGGACGATTCTGCGTCATCCAGGCTTTCAGAGCTTTGTTCTGGGTATTCCCCGGATAAGCATTGTCAGGCTCCTCAGCGCAGGAGCAGAGCGTCGTCAGACCGAAAAGGAGTATCGCAGGCAACCAACGTCCCATACTATTCATTGTTTTCTTATTTACGAACCGAATCAATCGTATAAAAAACGGCGATCGGACTCTGCTCCGGAATGAAATTGATCAGCGCATCGCCGTAAGCCATATTGTATGTCATATATACTTCGACCGTATCTTTCTCGCGGCAGCCCGGCAGCGACAATTCGACCCCTTCGACGAAAGAACCGCCGCCCACACGGACGGGACGGGGTTCGAAACTCCAGTATTTCGTATCGAGTCCCTGCTCCTGAAGTTTTTCGGCCCACTTTCTGTCGTTGGTGTAGATCGGCATCGTACTCGCAGTGATTGCCCGATTCTCGAACAGATAGACCCAGAAAACAAGATCCACCTCATCGCCGATCTCCGCTTCAGGACGCGTCTGACGTTCCGAATCGTAATAATGGTAAATATATCGATACGACCAGCGCCCGAACGTGGAGTAAAAATCGAGGTCTTCATCCGAACTCATAGCCTCCTGCTCGGTCACCAGACGGGGCTGGTGGCTACCGGAAAGGAAACTCTCGAACTGCTGCTGCTGTTCGGGAAGAACCTTGTCATCCTCGCCGCAGCCGGTAACAACCAGCAACGCAGCAAGCAAAATATGGAAACGGATTTTCGACATACAATCGCGCAAATTTAACAAATCCTGCGGGACTTGCAAAATTTACCGGGCTTCATTCTTCGTTTTCCCGACCGACATCGCTCGGACAGTCCCGAAGTCCGGAAACCCGGAATCATTCGCATCGCGTCCCCGGCCCGGCAACTCCACACACCGAAGCCCGCCTCGCCCGCCGGTGCTCTTCTTAACAATACGGCAGACCGGACGATTTTAGTATTCGTACAGAGATAAAAAACGACGATTACACCCCGAACGTATCGCGGCTCGGCTATACACTGCATCGCTTACGGCGGCGATACCACGCCCACACACCCCGCGAACCGCGATTGCAAATCCGCTGCAGCGACTGCGAGGCCGGATGCTGCCAACGCAGACGCCGCAGTCAGCCCCCCCGAAAAACAATGTTTCCCTCTCTGGCAAAGAAACCCGACGGTCCGGCGACCGGTTTTCCTGCGCTCCCGACACAGAACCGGAGCTGCACACGAAAGCCCGCGTCGCGACAAAACGATATAAAGTCCGATCTTCCGAACGTTCGGACCATCCGAAACGTCCGGAAACGAACCGAACAAAAAAATCGACTGCCGGAGCGATTCTTTCGCTCCGGCAGCTCCAATAACTTTTTTACAAAACAAAATCAGACTCTACGCTGTCCGTCCTGAAGCCACTCCCTGCGATGCCTCTTAACGGCACATACGACCAGGGTTATGATGACCGATAAAACAACAAGACCAAACATAAGGCCGACAAAGCCTGCAAATCCTTCCATTTTTACGATAAACATTTTGGGGGTTCGTTTACTCTTTTCGGCGCAAAACTAATATAAAAAAA
>OHFQ01000896.1_pt1 | contig 12943 bp, 10 predicted proteins | sample 1567581 | NCBI WGS metagenome assembly OHFQ01 (sample SAMEA3879559, study PRJEB24766) | human gut metagenome | biome: human-associated habitat; feature: feces | place: USA | collected 1985/1987 | reverse complement strand
ATGCCATGGAGTTCCTCCTCTTGTCCCACAGGCTGGGGACGCTTCGTTGTATCCAATACTATCATTATGATACACCGAACCGCTGCCGGGATACAAGTGTGGAAATGTAAAAATTTCAGGAGAAAATTTTGCTATTTCGTCAAAAAGATAATTTTTTGACGAAGTGCGCTCCCCATCGGCTCCGGCTTTTTACGACACAGCGCGCCAAAATCACAGGCTCGCAGCTGTGCATCCACCACCGCCCGGCAGGGGGTGTTCTGCTCGGCCAGCCGCGCAAGGGAGTGGGACACCGGCAGTGAGGCAGCCTTCAGGAGGGGAAGGGCATCCTTCTGCGCCCCCAGCAGGTGGAGATAGGGCGGAAGGGCGGGGAAGGCATCGGCAGAATAGTCCAGAGCGGCATCCATGGCCAGGCGGCGCATCCGTGCCCGGGGGTAGCGCACGGTGGTCAGGCTGTCCAGCAGTTCCGCATGGGTGGTGCTGGAACGCACGGCGGCTTCCAGCCGGTGCTCCAGACCTTCCGAAATGCCCCGCACCTGGGCAAACGGCGCGGTTCCTGCGCACCGGCTGCGCAGAAGCGCCAGCTGACAGCGCTGGGCGGCCGCAAGATCGGTGTACTGCCCGGCGGCAAAGGCTTCCCGGTAGAGCGGCAGGACTTCCGCCGGAACATAGGGAGCAGCGGCATCAGCTCCGCCGTTCTGCCAGAGCGTGCGCAGGGCGCTGGCACTGGCAAACTGTCCCCCTGTTTCGGTCAGGGCCTGCCCATGACCGGCACCCTGCCGGGGCAGGGGGATCGGCACCAGAGAAGCCCCCAGCTCCAAGATGGCCTTGCAGTATTCCACGGCCAGATTGTTGTTGGGCTTGTCCAGCAGGGCGGCAAGGCCGGTGCCCGGGCAGACTGCTTCCGCAAAGCTGCGGGCCTCGGCAGCAAGCCGGGCCTTGAGGGCGTTGCGGTATTCCGCACCGGAGAGCACCCGGGCGGCTTCCATCAGAAGCGCCGCATCCGGGGTCTCGGCTCCGAACACCAGAGCGTCGCACCCGGCGGCGGCCAGCAGCTGCACCCCGGCCCGGGCAAAGCATTCCGCCCCGGAACAGGCATAAGGGGCGGGCAGGGCGAACACGAGGTCGGCCCCGCAGGTCAGCGCAGCCTGCACCCGCACGCTTTCGGGCAGCAGGGGCAGCGCGCCCCGCTGGGTCAGCCCGCAGCTCATGGCCACCGCCACCCGCTGAGCACCCAGTGCCTTTGCCTGCTGCAGCTGCCAGGCGTGGCCGTTGTGGAAGGGATCGTATTCGGCAATGATCCCGGCGAGCTTGTACATTGTGAAATTTATATCGTTCATACAGAAATAACCTGTGTCTCTTTCCATTTGTGGGCAGGGTGTACAAAAAAGCATGGATACTTTGTGGAACCCTTTGCCCGGTTGCGGCTTGAAAACCCTTGGAACCTATTATATAATATTTCTAGGAATCTGTAAAATTCTGTCCGCATCTGCGAACCGAAAAGAATATGGAGGCACAAGAAGATGAAAGTTCTGGTTATTAACTGCGGCTCTTCTTCCCTGAAGTATCAGCTGATCGATATGGACGGCGAGAAGGTGCTGTGCAAGGGCCTGTGCGAGCGCATTGGCATGGAAAGCAGCATGATCACTCACGAGGCCAACGGCACCAAGGCTACCACCCCGGCGATCTTCCCCACCCACACCGAGGCTTTTGCTGAGGTCGTGAAGAAGATGACCACCGGCGAGGGCAAGTGCATCGACGATGTCAGCGAGATCAACGCCATCGGCCACCGCGTTGTCCACGGCGGCGAGAAGTTCAAGGCCAGCTGCCTGATCACCGATGAAGTCATCAATACCCTCCGGGAGCTGAGCCCCCTGGCCCCCCTGCACAACCCCGCAGGCATTCTGGGCATTGAGGCTGCACGCAAGGTGTTCGGCAACATTCCCATGGTAGCCGTGTTCGACACCGCTTTCCACAGCACCATGCCGCCGAAGGCTTATATGTACGCCATCCCCTACGAGTACTACGAGAAGTACGGCGTGCGCCGCTATGGCTTCCACGGCACCAGCCACAAGTATGTTGCCCACAAGGCAGCCGAGTATCTGGAGGAGCCCATTGAGCGCCTGAAGCTGATCACCTGCCATCTGGGCAACGGTTCTTCCATTGCCGCAGTCGATCAGGGCAAGGTGGTGGATACCTCCATGGGCATGACCCCGCTGGCCGGCCTGATGATGGGCACCCGCTGCGGCGATCTGGACCCCTCTGTGGTCAACTACCTGAAGTACACCCTGAACATCACCGGCCACGAGCTGGACGAGATCCTGAACAAGAAGTCCGGCCTGCTGGGCATCTCCGGTGTTTCCAGCGACAAGCGTGACGTCGAGGAGGCTGCTCTCCACGGCAACAAGCGCGCTCAGCTGGCTTCTGACATGCTGAACTACCAGATCAAGAAGACCATCGGCAGCTACATTGCCGCTATGGGCGGTGTTGACGCCATCGTGTTCACCGGCGGTATCGGCGAGCATGACGCTGACTCCCGCGCCAAGATCTGCCACCACATGGATTGGCTGGGCATCCGCATCGATACCGAGAAGAACGAGCATCCCGTGGGCGATGTCTGCGACATCACCGCCTGGGGCGCCAAGGTCCGCACTCTGGTCATCGCTACCGACGAGGAGCTGATGATCGCCCGCGACACCAAGGAAGTCATCGAAGAGAAGTAAGCTTTTCCCAAAGGGCTTTGCAGGGGCTGCTGCACAGAATGTGCAGCAGCCCCTTTTCTCTCCTTCCGGCGGTGATTTTACCCAAATATATGCTGTCGGTTTGTGCCATGTGTACAAATAAAAGGGCGAACGGTTGTTTTTTGGTTGACAAATCTTAAAAATAACGGTACAATAGGAAAGTCCTCAATCCGAGGGCGTTTATCTATTCAAGCCCCTGGTAAGCTTACTGATCAGCGCGATGGTCCCAAAACCAAAGGTATGGTTACAATCCTTCCGTGGGCAAGAACTAACTAAAGAGGAGATACTACTATGTTTGAAGACAAGACTCTGGTCTGCAAGGACTGCGGTAAGGAATTTGTTTGGACTGCCGGCGAGCAGGAGTTCTACGCTTCTCGCGGCTTCGAGAACCAGCCCCAGCGCTGCAAGCCCTGCCGTGACGCCCGCAAGAACGGCGGCGCACGCAGCAACAGCGGCGAGCGTCAGATGTTCGACGCTGTCTGCGCAGCTTGCGGCAAGACCTGCAAGGTTCCCTTCCAGCCCCGTGAGGACCGTCCGGTCTACTGCTCTGACTGCTTCGCTCGCATGAAGCAGAACTAAGCGCTGATTTTCATTTAAATCGGTAACAAATCCCCCCGCTGCCTGCTTGGCAGCGGGGGGATTTTTGCGTTCCTCTTCAGGTATTCTTGCGCTGATTTACACCCGAAAGCATCAGCACCGTGCGGTACAGCCGCAGCTTGAGCAGCAGCAGCTTGACCCGGTCGTTCCGGCTCTGCATGGCGTGCAGCGGGGTGCTGCGCACCGCTGTGCGCACCCGGGGCTTTTGCAATGCACTGCGCAGCCAAGCAGTCTGCTCGGCAAGAGAAAGCGGGCTGCAGCCAAGGTTCTTGACTCCCATCATCAGGTCGCGGACGGTGCAGTAGTTGGCCTTTGCGCGGTGCATAGGGCTGTCCAGCAAGCCCCACGCGGCAATGGTGTCCCACACCGCATCGCTCAGGTAGAAGTTATCCTCCAGCCGCTCCGGGTGGTAGCGGTTGGACAGACTGCCCCGCCGGGCGATGACATAATGGTACAGCGGCTTTTCCAGCACCACCAGACAGCCGGGGTTCTGGCGATAGAATGCTACGAAGAACATTCCATCCTCACCCAGCTGATGGGGAGGAAAGCGCAGATGGTGCTGTTCCAGAAACGCTCTGCGGTACATTTTGTTTGCAGCCAGATACGAGGATGCCATCTTGTCGAAATGCTCCTTGAAGGGCTCGCCCCGGTACACGCCGGAAAAGGTACAGTGGTCGGTTTCAGAGTGCAGCAGCTTTCCGTTTTCATCGCAGGTGTCGTAAAACATCCCAAACTGCACGCAGTCTGCATCCGCATCCCGGGCGGCACGGTACAGCACCTCTGCCGCATCCGGTTCCACCCAATCGTCCGGGTCCAGAAAGAAGATATACTCTCCCCGGGCGGCATCCAGACCCGCATTGCGGGCAGCGGCTACACCGCCGTTGGGCTGGTCAATAAAACGAAACCGCGCATCCTCGGCAGCAGCCTGTGCACACAGCGCAGCGCTGCCGTCCTTGGAGCCATCGTTGATGAGGATGGCCTCAAAGTCGGTCAGGGTCTGTGCCTGCAGTGAGCGCAGCGCCCGGGGCAGCAGGCGTTCCATATTATAAATGGGCACTATAAACGAAATACAGGGCATGATTCCAACTCCTTGAAATGATTATCCCGGCAGGCCAAGCCGCTGCAGCAGCGGCCGCAGATGCAAACGACCGGCAAGCTGGTAGAACAGATACGGCATTACCAGACTGGCTGCAAAGCAGGCAAGAACCGTCCCGCCCGCAGAGACACCCAGCTTTTCATACAGCACAAGCCCCGGCACTGCACAGCAAAAGGGCTGGTGATACAGATAGAACAGCATGGTGTTCTGCCCCAGCGGAACCAGCCGCCGCAGGGGCTTTTGCAGCAGCACACACGCCGCCCAGATGCCCACACAGAACCCGCTGACCTTAAAATAGTCCACCCATGTGCACACAGCCTCTGCAAGCAGGCCGTCAGGCCAGACCATAGTAGGGAACAGCAGTCCCCACACCACCCACAGGCCGCACAATGCGCCAAAAAGCATCAGCGGCTTTGCGTGCTGTTCAGCCTTTTCACGCGGGAGCACACAGCCCAGAAAGAAAAACGCGCCCTGCTGGAAATAACTTTTCACTGCCCAGAACCATTCGGTGAAAAGCAGCTGATAGCACGCGGGCAGCGCTACCACCAGCACCAGCTTTGCCGCCCGGGCTGCCGCCGGGGACAAGGCTTTGTCCAACAGCCATGCCGTGAGGACAAACCAGAACAGCGTAGGCAGATACCACAGATGAAAACCATAGGGGTTCTCGTTGCGTAGCACCAACCAGAGATATTCCGCAGGCTGTTTTAGCTGGTATGCGCTGCCGGACAGCAGCGCCCGCACCGGCGGCACCAGATTCGCCAGATAAAACAAAAAGTACAAAAAAGCTGAATATATACCCCAGGGCAGCAGCAGGCTGTGCGCCTTTTTGCGCACGAACTGCCGGGCAGAAAGGCTGCGGTTCTTCTGCGCGGTCAGGGTGCAGCCCATACCGGAGAGCAGGAACAGCAGCGGGACGTGGAACCGGTAAACAAAGGTATACGAGAACGCACACCATGGATGTGCGGCACGCATGGACATCCGAAAGGTATGACCGTAGATCACCAGCAGCAGACCAACTGCCTTGGCGATGTCGATGTGATCCAGACGTTTGGTGGTTTGTTGCATTCCGTCGCCTTACCTTTCGCCCAGCTGCAAATACTGCTGCTGTAAGCGGGCGGCGGCGATGTTGATATCGTAGCCCGCCTGCCGGATCAGCTCTGCACCGGCAGAGCGGTCACAGGGCTGTTGGAGCATCCGCTGCAAGCCTGCCGCCCAGTCTGCATTGCTGGCAGAAAGCGGGATCTGGATGGCGTGGGGCGAAAGCAGCACTTCCTCCGGCACTGCGTCCGAAAATACGCACCCCAGCCCGGCAGCCTGTGCCTCGATGCCCACCACCGGCAGGCCCTCGAAGCGGGAGGGCATGACGAAGAGATCCATCAGCTGGTACCAGTCTGCCACATTGCTTTGCAGCCCGGCAAACAGGATATGGTCTGTGATGCCCAGTGTCTGTGCCTGTGCGCGGACAGCCTGCTCCAGCCTGCCGGTGCCGATAAGCACCAGCATCGCCCGGGGCTCCAGCTGCAAAAAGGCGGCAAAGATCTCCAACAGACGCTCGTGGTTCTTGCGGACGTCAAAGCGTCCTACATGGCCCAGCACCACCCGGTCTTCCAGCCCGTAGCGCGCCCGCATTTCGGCGCGGACGGCGGAGTCGAACCGGAAAGTCTCCGGCTCGATGGCGTTGGGAATGATCTGTCCCCGGCGCTCCCAGTCTGCTTTTCCAAAGTAGTAGATGCCCGCATCCCGTCCGCAGGCCCACAGGTGGGTGGCGGCACCGGGCAGCAGCCGCTTGCAGAACATCTTCAGCGGCCACTTGTAGTCCCGGACGATCCAGATATTATGGGCGTGGGCAATGCGCACGGGCAGCCCCGCCTTCTCGGCGCCCTTCAGGGCGTACAGCCCCATCGCCTCGTTGTGGGCGTGCAGGATGCGGATGCGGGGATCTGTGGCCACGGTCTGCTGCACAAAGCGCAGATACGCCGGGTAATGCAGCGGGTCAAGTCCCGGGCTTTGGTAGATGTGCCCGCCCAGACGGCGGATCTCGTCATCGTAGTCGCCGGGCTTTTTCTTGTTGACGATAAAATCAAACTGAACCTTGCTGCGGTCGATATGCCGGTAGTAGTTCATCAGCATGGTCTCGATCCCGCCGCGGTCCATATTGCTGACCGAATGCAGCACTCGTATCATGGGGTACTCCTCACATTATAACAACTGAAATCTTCTGCCGTAGCGGCACCACAGCCCAAAGTCCTGCTGCCGCAGCGCACGGGCGCCCCAGCGAGCACGGCGGGGCAGTGCGCTCTCCTGCGGCAGCGCCTTGGCATACAGTGCGCAGCACAGCCGGAAAACGGCCAGCTGCGTTTCCTGCGGCAATCCAGATATGGTGGCATAGCAAAAAGCCGAAAGCTGCAGCGTCAGGCTGCAGCGGTACAGGGCATCGTGGGGCAAGCCCAGCACGGCATCCTGCGCCAGCAGCTGCTCCATGATCCAGTAGCTCTGCACGGCTGCAGGGCGGTGCTGGCTGGTGGCGGTAAGTCCCTTGGGGTTTTTGCGCCACAGGTAGACGACCTCCGGCACAGAGACCACTGCTTTTGCCTGACGGAACACCAGAAAATGGATGATGGTATCCTCAAAGCAGGTATAGTAAGCCGGAAAGCGCACCTGTGCAAACAGCTCCCGCCGGTAGATTTTACCCCATGGCATTCCGGGCAGCTCAAATCGCTCCGGCGCAGCGTTACCGATGTAGACCGCCGCCGGGTAGCACTGCACCGGACCGTAGCTGCCATCCGTGTACAGGTACTGCCAGCCGCCCTGCACCACATCGGCATCAAGGCGCTGTGCGGCCTCCAGCAGGGTACGGATTGCACCGGGCAATAACAGATCATCGCTGTCCACGAACATCAGCCAGCGCCCCACGGCATGGCGCAGCCCTTCGTTGCGGGCGGCAGCAGCACTGCGGGGTGCGATGCAATTGCACAGCACCACCCCGGGCTGTGCCCGGTAGCGTTCCAGCACAGCGGCTGTACCATCGGTGGAATCGCTGTCCACCACGATCAGCTGCACGGTGCAGTCGGTATCCTGCTGCAAAATGCTGTCCAGACAAGCAGCAATGGTGGCTTCGCCGTTATACACCGGCACGATGACCGAAAGCGTCACCGCCGGGTCCTGCGGCGGCAGCGGCGGGCATTTCCCCTCCGCTGCGGGCTTCGGACACAATGCTGTCAGCGCAGCACGGTCGGCCTGTGTGCTGTCCGGCAGCGGTGCACCGCCCCGGTGCAGCAGATGATACAACGCAAGGTCTGCGTGGCCGCAGGCGGCGGCGCACACGGCGGCAGCACCCGCCAGCAGACGGCTGTGGGTGCGGCATTGGATCAACTGGTAAGCGCGTCGGTTGCGGATCATACTCCACCTCTTTCGATCCCGGCAAGGGCAGAGCCGCCCTCCTCTGCGATCAGGGACATCTTTTTCTGCGCCGTGCGCACCAGATCCCGCACATTATAGATATCATCCTCCGAGGAGGTCGCCCATGCGGCGGTGAACAGGATGGGATACTCCGGGTTCAGCTTGTTGTACTCGTCCACCTGACTTTGCAGGATGCGGATCATGACCTCTGCCTTCCGGCTGCTGCACTCACCAAAGAAGGCAAGGAACTTGCCCACGCCGTTGTAGCCAACCACGCCGTCGGTATCACCCATCAGCTGCAGCAGACCGGAAAAATCCTTCAGGATGCCATCGCCTACATGGTAGCCGAAGCGGCGGCTCATATCGGACAGATTATCCAGCTGCAAAGCAAAGCAGGTATAATCTTCCGGCAGGATGCGGTCTGCCATACTGCTGATATAAACATTGAGCTTTTCGCGGTTGGGCAGCCCGGTCTTTTTGTCCACATACAGCAGGTAATCCACAATATCGGAGATACGGCCCAGCAGAACGGCACCGCAGCAGCCGATGACGAAGAACAGCACCAGCGCCAGCATCAGATACAGCTTGACGTTGATAGCGGCAGCCACCTGCACAGAGCTGATCATCTTCAGATAATCCGCGCTGATGTACAGGTTCAGTTCCTTGCTGCTGGTATTGATGATCTCGTAGTATTTTTTCAGCTCTGTCTCGTAATCATTGATCAGGCTTTCCATCTTGGCGTGCTGCTCGTCTGTGCCGCCAAAATCCATATTGCGGAAGCTTTGCAGGATCTCCTCCTGGAACTGCCGGTCGATCTGGCTGGCAACCACCTGCTGTTCCAGCGACACCAGCTTCAGCACCAGACCATCATAGGTGGTCTGCGCCTTTTCGCCTGCGCCCTCCAGCTCGATGTTGTTCAGGATGTATTCTGCGGACACCACCTCGCCCCGGTCGGTAAAGTAGTTTTTCAGCAGGTCGGCGTTCTTGTACACATACTGATCCGTCAGTCCCCACAGGCTGTCCCGCTGCTCGGTGGTGATCTGTTCGGTCTGCTTTGCGGTCTCAATGCAGTTGGCCAGATACTCCTGCAGCACTGTGCCGTCCCGCACCTGCGGGCCATTGAGCACATAGGCGTACAGTTCCGGAATGGTGTATTTTTTGAAATCGGTATAGATATCGCACAGGTCTGCATAGGTGTAGCCGGTGCGGGAAGAACGGAAGTCCGGGTAACTTTCCTGCTTGTTCTGCAGATAGGCCTGCATCTCATTGGTATCGTTTTCCAGAATGCGAATGCACTCGTAGTAGTCGTAGCCGTTGTCCAGCAAGCCGGAGGATGGGTTGAGCGAAAGCTTCTGCTCCACATATTTTTCCGTATAATAGGTACAGTAGCTCTGGATGATGGCATCCAGCATATTGCGGGCGTAGCCTGCACCCTGTGACCCGTCCACCACAAGGCTCACCTTGTAAGTATCGGGGAAATAGGTCACCTCTTCGCCCTTATCCAGCAGTGCATCATTGATGGTCTGCTGCTCGTCCGAGATCACCGGGGTCACCGAGATGTTGGAGCGGATGGTGCTCAGCCGCCCGGAAGCGCCCAGCGCGTCCATGGCCTGCGAGATGACCGTGGAGGAATAGATCTCGTTGACATCCAGATCGCTGCCGTCCGGGGTGTAGCCGTCGGAAATGCCGTCGTTGGTATAGCGGATGATGACCGACGCGGTGTACTGTTGCTTGCCATCCGCATACAGATAGATGGCGGCGGCACCTGCCAGCGACACCAGAAAGATCAGGATGCTGAAACGCTTCAGATAGCGCAGGATCTCAAACTTTTTCATTTGCGTTTTCCTGCCTTTCTGCGTTTGCGCTGCTGGAGCAGCCATGCGCCGCCCAGCATGACGGCAACGGACTCCATCAGCGTCTTTTTCAGGCTCAGGCGCTGCAGGAAGGAGACTGCGCCATAGCTAAAGGTGATATAGTTCTGGGATTTGTACTTGATATACGCTTTATCCAGTACAAACAGCTCCTCCGAGATCTCGTTGATGGCGTTTTCCAGCTTGTTCACCATGGCCTGTGCCTCGGCCAGACGCGGCTGTCCGGCATCCAGCTCCCGGATCTTCTGGATCACATAGTTCGTGCTCACAATCTCGGACTGGTAATCGGTGGCATCGGACAGAGAAGCGTCTGCCGAGCGCGCCAGCGCGTCCATGGCGGTCTTGGTACGGGACATATAGTATTCGCTGTCCTCATCCACGGTGGGGATCATCATGATGGAAGTCATGGATTTTTCGTAGATGGAAATTCCCTTTTTGTCTGCATCATAATAGGCTTGTTTCTTGCGCATGGCAATATCGCCGATCTTGTTCTTGTATTCCAGAATACTGGTCAGCATGGACGGATCCCGGGCAACGCCGCCTTCGATCACAAAGGCCATGGCATTGGGCAGATCGTAATCCACCAGATTGTTGATCTTTTTGCCCATCGTAGTAAAGTTGTTGGTGGAGGAATCCGGGTTCGCCTCGTCCGTAAAGCTTTTGTTCTCCTGCAGGCGGGTGTTCAGGTAGCGGTTCAGCCCCTCAGCGCGCACCTCCAGCTCGTTCAGCCGCAGGTAAGGCTCGCAATCGGTGGTCACTTCCAGCTTTTCCTTCAGCAGACTCTGGTTATCGCAGTAGCTGCTCTGAAAGATCTCCCGGTAGGACTCGCACACGCTCTGCAAAAGATCCATGGGCTTGCGGCTGCCAAGCTCCAGCTTGCGGGTATTGATGGAAAGATAGTAGTTGGTGCTGATATACTCGCTGCCATTGGCGCTGCCGGTGCCTTCCGGGGACAGATAGAGACACTCCGCCAGCTGAGATGCAGTCAGGCTGTCCTGCAAGCCCACCCGCCGGATGGCGCGTTCCATCACCTCGTCCGAAACGATCTCGTAGGCGTTGAAGCGGGTCTTGTTGGGGTTCATGCCAAGCGCCGCCTCGGAGTAATTGAAGGAGATGCTGGCAGTGGCGCTGTCCGCACTTTTGAAATAGTGAACCAGCCCGAACAGACAGCACAAGGTCAGCAGGCAGAAAAACAGACGGTATTTATTGATCCAGATATGGCGCAGCGCCTGTTTGATCTTTTCTTTGATGTCATCCATGGCATTCTACCCTTTTGCAGCGGCCTGCACGCGCGGTGCAGACTGCTTAGTCGATGTCAATGACCGAAAGCTCCGGCACGTTATTGATGCGGGGCACCCAGCTGGAATCGCCCAGTCCCCGGCTTACAATGAGGGTGGCGTTGTTGGCAAGCCCATAGCTGCCACCGGCATAGTCGGGAAGAAAGCCCTCCTCGGCGCTATAAAGCGGGCCGATCTTTGGCAGACGGACGATGCCGCCGTGGGTGTGCCCGGCCAGACCCAGTTCAAAGGAATAATTTTCCAGATGCTCAGGAAAGTAGGTGGGAACGTGTGCCAGACAGATGCGCAGATCGTAGTCTGTCTGCGGCTCCACGCTGTCCATAAAGGTGCTTGCTCCGTAATTATAAAAGTCCTCCGGGCTGCCCTCCACACCCAGAATGCTGATGACATTGTCGCGGACGGTATAGCGCGCTTCCTGATTGCGCAGGATGGTCACCCCGGCGGCGGTGAACTTTTCCACCAGAGCCTGATCGCCGTCCAGAAAATACAGCTCGTCCTCATGGTTGCCCAGCACCCCGCATACCGGCGCGATCTCGCTCAGCTGACTGCACAGGGAAAGCATATTATCATAGCTGGAACCTTCGCCGTAGGTCACAAGGTCGCCGCCCAGCAGGATCAGATCCGGGGCAAGGCTGTGGATATCCTGCACCAGCTCGCAGTTATCCTGCCCGTACTCCCGCAGATGTAAATCGGTGAGAAAAACGACCCGGCAGCTCTGGGTCAGCTTGCGGGAATGGATCTGATAAAACTCTGCGGTATAGTGGGTACGGTTATAGCAGATGTTCTGCCACAGCGCCCCGCCGATCAGAGCGAGCAGAGCAATAAAGATCAGCAGGGTCAGCAGCACCTGCTTCCACCGGGAAGCCGGCGCCTGTGCGCAGCTGCCGCTGTGTCTGCCGTTTTGCGCTGCGCCTTTTCCGTGCTTTGCTTTGATAAAGGCCACATCCTTTCTGCCGGGAATGGAATTGAGCGGATACAAAAACTGATATATGAATAAATTATAACATATTTAGAGTAAAAAGCAAAGAGTGCATCTCTGCCATGAGCGGATTTCACATTTGGGAGTTTCCCATAAAAAAGGGATGCCGCAGCGCAGCATCCCTTTTTTGCATATTTGCGGATCAATCGTCGTCGCTGTCCAGCTTGAGCACGGCGGTAAAAGCTTCGCTGGGCAGGGAAACGCTGCCCAGCTGACGCATCTTCTTTTTGCCTTCCTTCTGCTTTTCCAGCAGCTTCTTTTTGCGGGAGATGTCGCCGCCGTAGCACTTGGCAAGCACGTCCTTGCGCAGGGCCTTGACGGTCTCGCGCGCGATGATCTTGCCGCCGATCGCGGCCTGCACCGGGACCTCGAACAGCTGCCGCGGGATGTTCTCCTTGAGCTTCTCGCACAGCTTGCGCGCCCGGCCGTAGGCCTTGTCCTTGTGGGCGATGAAGCTCAGCGCGTCGACGATCTCGCCGTTCAGGAGAATGTCGAGCTTGACGAGCTTCGACGGGCGGTAGCCCTCCAACTCGTAGTCCAGCGAGCCATAGCCGCGCGTGCGGCTCTTGAGCGCGTCGAAGAAGTCATAGATGATCTCGTTGAGCGGCATGGAATAGTGCAGCTCAACGCGCGTGGGGTCGAGGTACTGCATATCCTTGAATTCGCCGCGTCGGTTCTGGCACAGATCCATGATCGCGCCGACGTATTCGGGCGGGGCGATGAGGTTTGCCTTCGCATACGGCTCCTGCGCCTCGGCAATTTCGGCGGGGTCGGGATAGTTGAGCGGGGTATAGACGTCGAGCTGCGTGCCGTCGGTCTTGGTGATCTTATAGACGACGTTCGGGGCCGTCGTGATGAGGTCCATGTTGTATTCGCGTTCAAGGCGCTCCTGGACGATGTCCATGTGCAGGAGGCCGAGGAAGCCGGCGCGGAAGCCGAAGCCGAGCGCCACGGAGGTCTCCGGC
>OHFQ01000893.1_pt1 | contig 13002 bp, 14 predicted proteins | sample 1567581 | NCBI WGS metagenome assembly OHFQ01 (sample SAMEA3879559, study PRJEB24766) | human gut metagenome | biome: human-associated habitat; feature: feces | place: USA | collected 1985/1987 | reverse complement strand
CGACATCGTCCAGATCCAGGCCGACACATTCCGAGACACGGATTCCTGTCCCAAGCATAAGCGTCAGAAGGGCCAAATCACGCACTTTTGTGCGGTCATGGAACATTTGTTGCTTTTTGGTTAAATTTTCGCCAGATTCGACTTCATCAAGCAGATTGGCAACTTCATCCGCATCTAACCTGATTATATTTTTGTCGTGGATTTTCGGGGTGCTTACTTTGGATGCTGGATTCGACTGTATAAACTCATTTTTGTACAGATATTTGTAAAAGGAGCGGAGAGAGGAGAGTTTCCGCTTGATTCCCCGTTCCTCGTTGGTATGTGCCATACCGTCCTTTTCATATACTTTTAAATTATACAGATATTCTTCCAGATCCATGGGTTTTAGGCTTTCCAGAATGCTCAGAGGAATCTCCGTAATGTTCATTTTTTTGCAAATTGGGTTGTTTTCATGCAGATAATCAAAAAAACAGGAAAGGTCATAGGCATAGGCAAGTCTTGTCCGCGACTGGGTTTTGGATTCGATTGCTATAAAATACTGTTTGCAGTAGGGTGGAAGAGCAGCAAGCTGCTTTCGCAGTTTTAATTCGTTATCAATATCTACTTTTTCGTAATATGCTTTTTCATGGTTTTCCATTGATATTCCACCCTTCTATTTTTCCGGTGCATATTGCATGAAAAATGCGTTTTTTGACACCGGGATTTTCTAAATTGATCTGCCGGACCAGTTGTTTGATATATTCACGTTTGGTTTCCCCATCTGCCGGACACGGATTTTTCACAAGGGGAAGATGATATTTATGAAGAAATCCGATGACATTTGCTTCCGGAACATACATCAGTGGCCGGATGACAGTGATTCCGCTGCGGTCTAAATGGGTGACAGGGGCAAACGAATAAAACTGTCCTTCATAAAACATTGATAAAAACATGGTTTCTATGATATCGTCCATGTGATGCGCATAGGCAACTTTATTGCATCCCAATTCCTTAATTTTCTGGTTCAGTGCACCTTTGCGGAGTTTTGCACAGAGAGAGCAGGGTGACGCCTCATTTTTATCACTGAAAATGATTTTTGCGATTTCAGTGGAAACGATATGATATTCAACCTGTAAATGTTCACATAATAGTTTTACCGGTGTCAGATCAAAGCCTTCATAGCCCAGGTCTACCGTAATTGCGATCAGGGAAAATTTTTTCGGATAAAACCGCCTCAAATTTGCCATTGCATACAAAAGAGTGAGAGAGTCTTTTCCACCGGAAATCCCCACTGCAATTTTATCGCCTTCCTGGATCATCTGATAATCGTCCACGGCTTTTCTTGTTAAACTCAGTAATCTTTGTAATTCCATTTCTAATTGCCTTCCCAAATAAAAGACTGTATTTCAACACTGAAATCTATTATAATAAATTTGTATGTAAATTACAAATGAATCGCTCATTTGACTTATAAAATTTGTATGATTGAATACTTCATATTTTATGAGTAAATAAATTGCATACAATTTATCATCAAAGGAGATTAACACACATGAAATTTGTAATACAGCGTGTTACAAACGCATCCTGCACCGTAGAAGGTAACATTACCGGAAGCATTCAAAAGGGTTTTCTTGTCCTTATCGGAATATCAGATCAGGATACCATACAGATTGCCGATAAAATGATCAAAAAGCTGCTAGGAATGCGTATTTTCGAAGATTCTGATGGAAAAACAAATCTGTCTCTGAATGATGTAATTTCCCAATTTACGTTATATGCAGATTGCAAGAAAGGAAACCGTCCATCCTTTACAAACGCAGGAAAACCTGATATGGCAAAGCAAATGTACGAATATATCATTGATCAGTGTAAAAAAGAAATTCCGGTTGTTGAACAGGGAATCTTTGGCGCTGATATGAAAATTTCGCTTTTAAACGATGGACCATTTACAATCATATTAGATTCCGCTGAAATATGTTAACCCCTTGAAAACAGGACGATGCAAAGCATTTTGTGATATTTATTTTATCACCTGTTGGTGGCAGTATTGAGGCTCTGTAAATCCATTTATTCGCAAAACACAAGTTTAACGAATAGTTGTGTTTAGAAATAATCCTATAATACGCCTTTCGAAAGCTATTTTTAACAGATTTCCTCGGAATCCAGCAATATGGTAAAAGGCCCGTCATTTAACAGAGATACTTTCATATCGGCGCCAAAGATTCCTTTTTCCACGGTGGCGATGCTTTCACGGCATCTGTCGATAATGTATTCGTATAGTTCATTGGCTATATCCGGATTACCGGCTTTGATAAAGGATGGACGATTGCCTTTTTTGCAATCCGCATACAGAGTAAATTGTGACACCAGTAACAATTCGCCCTCCACCGCATGCAGATCCAGATTGGTCTTGCCCTGAGCGTCTTCAAAGATCCGCAGCCCCAGAAGCTTCTTGATCATTTTGTCGGCAATCTCTCTGGTATCTGTTTCGGCCACGCCGATCAGTACCAGAAAACCTTTGCCGATGCTGCCTGTTACCTCTCCATCTACTTTTACCTCTGCATGCTGTACCCGTTGTATTACAAATCGCATTTGTCTACTTCTCTCCTACGTTTTTCTCTTCTTGATCTTTTTTATCCTGGCTGAAATCAGTTTGATCTTTAAGCTCATGATCCTTTTGCAGTCTGGAATTCAGTGTATGGAATCCCTCTTCATCAATATTTTTCAGATAAGAATATTGTTCTGTCTCTACCGGCAGATCCTTTTTCCGAAGGAACGTATTAACTACTGCCTTGATAGCCGCATAGATCACTGCAAAGATAGGCACCCCGACGATCATGCCGAGAATACCGAATAATCCACCGAATACCGTGATGGCGAAAATCACCCAGAAACCGGTAAGCCCGGTGGAATTGCCCAGAATTTTGGGTCCCAGGAAATTTCCGTCAAACTGCTGTAACACCAGAATGAACAGGACGAAATAAACACAGTTTAAAGGGTGCATCGGATCCACCACAAGGATCAGGATGGCACTGGGAATAGCTCCCAGATAAGGACCAAAGAAGGGAATAATATTGGTCACACCCACAATCACGCTGACCAGTGCCGCATACGGTGTCTGCAATAACGTGGTTCCGATAAAGCACAGGCATCCGATGATAAAGGAATCTACAATCTTGCCGCCGATAAATCCGATGAAAGTGCTATGGGTAAAGCGAAAACTCTTGATCAGGCGGTTGGCTGTTTTCTGTTCAAAGAAAGCATAGGCCATTTTTTTCGCTTGTCCGGCAAATTTTTCCTTACTTGCCAGTACATAAATGGAAATAACGAATCCGATGATAAAATCCCAAAGACTCTTCAGAATATTGATTACGCTCAAAGATACTGTCATGATCACCTGACTGGTCTTGGTCAGTACTGTGTTATTTAACCAATTCTCCAGTTCTACGGAATACTTATCAATCAGAAAAGTGATCTGACTGCCCAGCTCCGGATTGTCATCCATAAGCTTGCTGATCCATTTTGTAAAATTGCTGATGTAGGTGTCAAAATTGGAAGCAATATTTACAATACTGGGAACAATCTGGGAAAGCATCATGGCAACCAGACTATAAATCAGGGTGACGAACAAAAATGCCGTGATCAGTATGCCAATACCACGGACAATGGAATTGCGCTTCCTGCTCTCCTTCACCTTCATTTTCCGGCACAAAGGAAATAGCAGTTTGGTTTCTATAAAATTAAGTACCGGGGTCAGCAGATATGCCGTCACCAGTCCGAATACCACCGGCATCAGAATCCCGATGATCGTATGAAAGCCTGTCTTGATACTGCTTCCGTGGAATAACAGATAATAGAAACAAATACTGGCGGCAATGGTCAGAAATGCGGTCAGACCCCAGCGAAAATACTTATTGTTTTTTAAGTCGTATTTCATTCAACTACACCTTTCTTCATAAAATCTTATCTCTTTTAATATACTATGGTTTTTCGCTCACCACAAGAAGAAATCTGTCGTTTTTGTTGAAAAAGAATTCCCGGCAGTATAAAATAGATACCAGTAAAAGAATGGAGTGAACAATGACATTACAAAAAGTATTGAGCCGTGTCAGACAGGCTGTGGCTGACTATCATATGATCGAAGAAGGCGACCGGATCGCTGTGGGGATTTCCGGAGGCAAGGACAGTCTTACTCTCCTGCTGGCTTTATATGAACTCAGCAAGTTTTATCCGAAGCATTTTACAGTTATTGCAGTCACAGTCAATCTTGGATTTCAGAATCTGAATCTGAATGAAATCCGTACACTTTGTTCTGACAGAAATATCCCATATACCGTAGTGGAGACTTCTATTGCCCAAATCGTATTTGAAGACCGCAAGGAGGACAATCCCTGTTCTCTTTGTGCGAAAATGCGTAAAGGTGCACTGAACGATGCGATTAAGGAGCTGGGGTGCAATAAGATTGCCTATGCACATCACGAAGATGATGTAGTAGAGACCATGTTGCTCTCCCTCTTCTACGAGGGCCGACTGCATACCTTTTCTCCGGTAACGCATCTGGATAAAACCGGTCTGACCGTGATCCGGCCGCTGATCTATATGCGGGAAGCCGAAGTTATCGGTTTTGTGAACAAATATCAGGTACCCGTGGTCAAAAGTCCCTGTCCTGCAGATGGGCATACCACGCGGGAATACATAAAAGAACTATTGCAACAGATTCATCGGGAAAATCCCGGTGTCAAGGATCGTATCTTTACCGCGATCCAGCGAGGAAATATGGAAGGTTGGTAAGAATACTTTGGCAGTCATTAAAGAAGAAAATTATCATGACGAACAAAATAAGAATAACATTTTAAAACTTCGTAAGATTCTGGATACTCTCCCCAGCTTCTGCAAAGATTTTTTTCGCGGAATCGAGCCCTATACTTCTACCAGAACCAGACTTGCCTATGCCTATGATATTCGACTTTTCTTTGAATTTCTCCATGAGAAAAACAGTTGCTGCAACAAAATGGAAATCACAAAATTTCCTCTTTCCATCCTTGATATGGTACAAAAAACGGATATTGAAGAATTTCTGGATTACATGAATCTATATCAAAAAGACGGAAAAGAAATCACAAATGAAGAACGCGGAAAGGCAAGAAAGTTATCTGCCTTGAGAAGTTTTTACAATTACTTTTTCCAAAATGAACAAATTGAAAAAAATACAGCTGCGTTGGTACCTTTGCCCAAACGTCATGAGAAAGAAATCATCCGTCTGGAACCCAATGAAGTAGCTATCCTGTTGGATCAGGTAGAGGACGGAAGCAAGCTTACAAAAAAAGAACTGGAATATCATAAAAAGACGAAAATCCGGGATGTTGCCCTGCTTACGCTCCTCTTGGGAACAGGTATCCGTGTATCGGAATGTGTCGGACTGGATATCAACGATGTAGATTTTGATAATTGCTGCATCAAAATCCGCAGAAAAGGAGGATATGAGGCAATCGTATACTTCGGTGAGGAAGTAGAGACAGCTCTGTTAGATTACAAGGAACAACGGGAGCATATGATACCGGCTGAAGGTCATGAAAACGCATTGTTCCTGTCCTTACAGAATCGACGTATGGCTGTTCGTTCGGTAGAAAATCTTGTGAAAAAATATACCTCTCGCGTTACACCATTAAAAAGAATCACTCCGCATAAATTACGCAGTACCTATGGTACAGAGCTTTACAAAGAGACTGGTGATATTTATTTAGTAGCTGATGTTCTCGGCCATAAAGATGTCAACACTACGCGCAAACATTACGCAAATATTGATGAATACAGACGTTACCAGGCAAGCAGCGCAGTCCATTTGCGTGAAAAAAATCCATTCCATAAGGATAAACCGTCTGAGTAATACTATTTTAATAAAAATCGGATTACATAGTAGTGATTTGATTTCTATGCAATCCGGTTTATTCGTCTGAAAACATCTTTCATTGATAAGGCAGTGAAAAAATCCTTTATTTTACAAAATCATAAGAATAATAAGGAACGATCAAAGTCTGTCCGGCTCTGACACCATTTTCATCCGACAGATGATTAATGCTCCGAACTTCTGCGATATATGCATTCTTATCCTTATATTCTTCATAATCAATATAACTGTCAGACAAATCCCATAAGGTTTCCCCGTAAGCGACCGTTACCTGTGTATAATATTTAAACTTCAGCTGATTCTCACCATTGCTTGCTACAGAACGGATTCCGTGGAAGGATACCGCACAAACCACAATCATGCAAATCGTTGCAATCATAGTGTAAATTCTACGCTGAATCTGCTTTCTTCTCTTCTGCTGTCTCTTATATGCTCTTAATTCTCTGTCTGTCATTCTATAGATACTCTTCTGTTCTCTCATAACCCTATACCTCATATCAGAAAATTTGTTCGGGAACGCTTGTTCTTTATGCTTGCATTATATCGAACATGCATTCTAATGTCAAGACAAAAATCGAACATATTTTTGGAATATATGTTTGCTTTTTGATTTTTGCTATGCTATAATCTCTTTATAATAAAAGTTATGAAAGTCAGATTTTCCTTTCTGTTTTCATATATATTGACGTAATATCATAGAAAAAAGTTGCGTTATAAACTACAATCTCAGAAAACATTAAGCATGGAGGATATCATATGGGTTATGGCAAGATTACTGCCAAGCAGCAGGAAATATTAGATTATATCAAAGATGAGATTTTGAAGAGAGGCTATCCCCCTACCGTTCGTGAGATCTGTGAGACAGTGAATCTAAAGTCTACTTCTTCCGTGCATTCTCATTTAGAGACTCTGGAGAAGAACGGCTACATCCGCAGAGACCCGACCAAGCCCCGTGCCATTGAGATCTGCGACGACAGCTTCCAGATGGTGCGTACCGAGATGGTCAGCCTCCCCGTGATCGGTAATGTTGCTGCCGGGCAGCCTATTCTGGCCGAAGAGAACATTCAGGACTACTTCCCTGTTCCCGCCGATGTAGTACCCAAGGGAGAATCCTTCATTCTGAATGTCCGCGGAGAGTCCATGATCAATGCCGGTATTTTCAACGGTGACCGTGTCTTCGTTCATGTCCAGAACACGGCGAATAACGGAGAGATCGTTGTGGCCCTGATCGATGATTCCGCTACCGTCAAGACTTTCTATAAGGAGAAGGGACATATCCGTCTCCAGCCGGAGAACGACACCATGGATCCCATCATAGTAGATAATTGCCAGATCCTTGGCACCGTGTTCGGCGTATTCCGCTTTTACAGATAAGCAAAACAGCCTGCAGCATGATTTGCTGCAGGCTGTTTTTAACTATATTTTACATTTAGTTCTCTGGGAATCTTACTTTCATATAAGAAATGATCTCATCCACGCATCTTTCATATCCCAGCTTGGAGCTGTCCAGGCATAGATCGTAGTTCCTCGCATCTGTCCATTCCCGTCCGGTATGATATTTATAGTATTCCGCACGGTGTTTATCTGTCTTGGTTACAAAGCGTTCCAGTTCCTTAGGACTCATACTGTGTTTTCTCGCAGCACCCTCCAGGCAATATTCCTTCGGCGCATGAATAAATACGCTGAGAACATTGGGATAATCCTTCAGGACATAATCCGCACAACGGCCGATAATGACACAGGATTCCTCCTTAGCCAGATCCCGAATGATCTTTGCCTGATAATTAAACAGATTATCTGTAGAGGTAAAATCATCACTTTCCGGAGGAATCAGTTCTCCGTGATACTCATTTTTTGCAATATGGAACAGCTTCGTGCTCTTCACTTTTTCATCTGCATTTACGAACAGCGCTTCATTGATGCCACTGTCATCACTTGCCAGCTTCATCAGCTCCTTGTCATAGTAATGAACATTCAGCTTCTTCGCCAACATCTCACCGATGGTTCGCCCGCCGCTTCCATACTGTCTTGCAATGGTAATGACTACATTATTCATTTCGATCACCATACCTTTCTGTCTTTGCTGCTTCCACCCGCAACGACTTAAATCAAGAGTTATTCACCCAGATATGCTTTCTTAATGGAATCATTATTCAGAAGGTCGCTTGCCTTGCCTTCCAGAACAATCTTACCGGTCTCCAATACATAAGCTCTGTCTGCGATGGACAATGCCTTCTTCGCATTCTGCTCTACCAGCAGAACTGTAGTGCCGCTCTTGCTTACTTCCTGGATAATATCAAAAATCTCATTTACAAAAATAGGGGACAGTCCCATGGACGGCTCATCCATTAAAATAATCTTGGGATGAGACATTAATGCTCTACCCATGGCCAGCATCTGCTGTTCACCACCACTCAAGGTACCCGCCATCTGATTCTGACGTTCCTTCAAACGGGGGAAGCGGTCAAATACGGTCTCCAGAGTCTGTGCGATCTCTTCTTTATCTTTTCTGGTGTAGGCACCCATCATCAGATTCTGTAATACGGAAAGCTGTGCGAAAACACGTCTTCCTTCCGGAACATGCGCCATACCCATGGATACAATCTTATGTCCGGGAATCTTGACCAGATCCTGACCTTCAAAAGTAATGGTTCCTTCCTTCGGTGTCAGCAGACCGGATACGGTGTGCAGGATCGTTGTCTTACCGGCACCGTTGGCGCCGATCAGTGCAATGATCTCACCCTCATCTACATGGAAGGACACACCCTTTATGGCCTGTATCATGCCGTAATATACTTTAATATCATTTACTTCTAACATTGCCATAGCCGTTGTCCTCCTATTCACCCAGATAAGCCTTGATGACTTCCGGATTATTCAGCACGTCACTGGTCTTGCCCTGACACAGGACACGGCCGAAGTTCAGAACCGTAAGTTCCTCACAGATTCCGCCTACCAGTTTCATATCATGCTCGATCAGAAGGATCGTCATATCAAAATGCTCTCTGACAAAACGGATGGTCTCCATCAGTTCCAGCGTCTCGTTAGGGTTCATACCTGCAGCAGGCTCATCTAACAGAAGGAGCTTGGGCTTGGTAGCCAGTGCTCTCGCAATCTCCAACTTTCTCTGCTTACCATAGGGAAGATTGTCCGCCAGTGTTTCCGCTTCCTCTTCCAATCCGAATACCTTCAGAAGCTCCATGGCCTCCTCCGTCATCTGCTTTTCTACTTTATAATATTTCGGCAGACGTAAAATACCGGTAACCGTGCTGTAGCTCATATGATTATGCAGACCTACTTTTACATTGTCTATCACAGACAGATCCTTGAACAGTCGAATATTCTGGAAGGTTCTTGCAATTCCTGCCTGATTGATTTCGATGGTCTTTTTACCGGTAACATCCTTTCCATCCAGCGTAATAATACCCTCTGTGGGCTTATATACACCTGTCAAAAGGTTGAATACGGTGGTCTTACCTGCACCGTTGGGACCGATCAGTCCGTACAGGGAACCTTTTTCAATCTTAATATTGAAATCATCTACCGCACGAAGTCCGCCGAAAGAAATGCCTAAATTTTTTGCCTCTAATAATGCCATGATTATTCAGCCTCCTTTTTCACAGACTTCTTGAATCTGGCTGCCACTTTTTCTCTCCATTCAATACACTTCGGAGCCCAGTTGAACAGCATCATTACGATCAGTACGATGGAATAGATCAGCATACGATAATCGTTCAGACCACGCAGTAACTCCGGTAACAGGGTAAGGATTACAGAAGCAATAATGGAACCGCGAATATTACCGATGCCACCCAGTACAACGAATACCAGTATCATAATAGACATGTTATATCCAAAGTTCTTGGGTAATGCCGTCAGTGTGGACAGATTATGCGCATACAGTACGCCTGCTACACCTGCAAGTGCCGCAGAAATGGAGAATGCCATCAGTTTATACTTTGTAATATGAATTCCTACGGATTCCGCCGCAATGGTATTGTCACGAATTGCCATGATGGCACGTCCGTCTCTGGAATGGATCAGGTTCAATACAATAAACAATGTGATCAGCAATAACACAATACCAATGGTAAAGCTGGAATCATGAGGGGTTCCGGTGATACCCTGTGCACCTTTGATAATAACGTCTCCGTCCTCTGACATGTTCAGATCCATGGTGTTGGTAAAGGAAATGTGGAAGCCATTCTCATCCAGTCCCACAAACAGAATATTGACAAGATTCTTAATGATCTCGCCAAATGCCAGCGTTACGATGGCAAGATAGTCACCCTTCAGTCGAAGTACGGGAATGCCGATCAGCAGACCGAAAATACCCGCAAATGCAGCGCCGATCAATAGCGCGACGAAAAAACGAAGCCCGGAAGGCATTGCGCTATTCTCCATGACTTTTGAGAAAAAGGCGCTGGTGAATGCTCCGATACACATAAATCCTGCATGTCCAAGGCTCAGTTCTCCCAGAATACCTACGGTAAGGTTCAGAGATACCGCCAGAATTGCATAAGTACACAGCGGAACCAATAGTCCCTGGATCAAGCTGCTCACACTGCCGGCAGACACCAGAATCTGCATGATGACATAAGCTGCAATCACCATTCCGTAAGTAATAAGATTATCCCGGAAGGTTTTATTTATTTTCTTATTCGATAATTTCTTCATATTATGCACCTGCCTCTTCCCTTATACTTTTTCCTGAATATTCTTGCCAAACAGTCCGGCAGGTTTTACCAGAAGCACAACGATCAAAACTGCAAATACAATAGCATCAGCCATCTGGGAAGAAATATAGGCTTTACCAAAGATTTCGATAATCCCCAACAATATACCACCAACCAGAGCACCTGGAATGGATCCGATTCCGCCAAATACAGCCGCCACGAAAGCTTTAATACCGGGCATGGAACCGGTGTACGGTGTCAGGGAAGGATATGCGGAACATAACAGAACTCCCGCTACAGCGGCCAGTCCGGATCCGATGGCAAAAGTCAGTGCAATGGTTCCGTCCACATTGATACCCATCAGCTGCGCAGCCCCCTTATCCTCGGATACTGCTAACATTGCCTGTCCTGCTTTGGTCTTGTTGATAAAAAGCATCAGACCTGCCATAATGATCAGACAGGTAACAATCGTAACGATGGTCTCTCCGGTAATATTGATCTGTCCGTCTGCCAGCTTCACAGCCGGAACGGATACTACAGAAGTAAATGCCTTGGCATTTGCACCAAAGATCAAAAGAGCTACATTCTGCAGCAGATAGCTGACACCGATTGCGGTGATCAGAACCGCTAACGGAGAAGAAGCCTTTCTTAAAGGCTTGTATGCTACTTTTTCAATAGCCATTCCCAACAGGGTGCAGGCGATAACAGCTGCCAGAACACCGATCACAGGAGAAAGTCCCATGGTACTGCACATTGTATAAGTAATAAATGCACCGACCATAATGACATCACCATGTGCGAAATTCAGCATTTTGGCAATACCATATACCATGGTATAGCCTAATGCGATCAGCGCATAGACACTTCCAAGGCTGATACCGTTGATCAGATAACTGATAAAACTCATGTGAACTACCTCCATTCATGCGAATGCACAAATTATCATATAAAATAAAGTATAACAGAACATACCGGGAAAAACAACTGCTCTCCCATTATTGCAAAGTCTCTGACATTAAGCAAAGAGGGCTACCCTGCGGTAACCCTCTTTGGAAACTTTATCAGCAAAATTACATAGCCTTGTAAGCACCATTCTCGATCACAACAGCCTTAGGAGCCTTGTTAGCCTCACCGTCTGCGGTCCAGGTCATGCCGTTACCGGTCAGACCATCTACAGTGATCTCTGTCATGGCAGCCTTCATACCATCACAAATATCAGAAACACTCATATCAGGAGTAACACCGCTCTTCTCGATAGCAGCCTTGATCACATAGATAGCATCATAGCTGTCTGCTGCGAACTGGTTGGGAGTCTCACCGTATTTTTCCTTATACTTAGTTACGAAAGACTGGGTCAGATCATCGGTTGCATCAGCTGCGAAAGGAGTTAACAGCATAACGCCTTCGGTCAGAGATACATCAAAATTATCTACACCACCGAGAATACCATCCATACCATCACATGAGAACCACTTGGGAGCATAACCCATAGCAGCTGCCTGTGTAAGGATAAGTGCGGATTCCTGATAATAAATAGGAAGGAATACCATGTCTGCTCCGGCATCCTTTGCTTTCTGTAACTGTACGGAGAAATCCGTCTTGTTATCAGCAGTAAATGCTTCCGCAGCTACTACTTCAAAGGGTTGGTTTTCAGCTTCCTTTACAAACTTCTCATAAATACCGGAAGAATATACATCGGAGCTGTCATAAATAACAGCAATCTTCTCAGCCAGACCATTCTCACCAATATACTGTGCGGATGCAAGACCCTGGTTAGGATTGGAGAAGCATACGCGGAAGTTGTTATCATACTGAACACATTCTACTGCAGATCCGGAAGGAGTGATCTGGAACATATTGTCTTCTTTGGTCTTGTCGGTAACCGCAATACATGCACCACTGGTGGTAGAACCATCAATGATCTGAGCACCCCAGTCCTTTAATGCGTTATAAGCATTTACGGATTTCTCAGCATCTGCCTCGTCATCCTGGAATTTGAATTCTACCTGATAACCGTTGATACCGCCTGCTGCGTTGATCTCTTCTATTGCAATCTCTGCACCGTGCTGTACAGCCAGTCCATAAACTGCTGCGCCACCGGTAGTAGGTCCGATACCACCGATCTTAAATACGCTGCCGGATGCTGCACTGTCGGAAGCTGCTGCACTCTCAGTTGCTGCGTTTGTACCGGTTGCTGCAGAACCATTGTCTGTATTACCACAGCCAGCCATAGCCATTACCATAGCAGATGCTACGGCAACACTTAAAAACTTGTTAAATTTCTTCATAATATCTTCCTCCTTTTTAACAATGTATACAAATATACAATGTATAATTGTTATTTTTGTATATTACTCGCTTCTATTTCCTTTGTCAATGGATTTTATTTTCTAATTTGATGTTTTTTGACATTAAAATAGATCAACAAAGTTTAAT
>OHFQ01000888.1_pt1 | contig 13051 bp, 6 predicted proteins | sample 1567581 | NCBI WGS metagenome assembly OHFQ01 (sample SAMEA3879559, study PRJEB24766) | human gut metagenome | biome: human-associated habitat; feature: feces | place: USA | collected 1985/1987 | reverse complement strand
ATGTTCGGCAGAGGGTTGATATTTATGGAGCAGCCCGGTGTAAGTGGTGTTGACATTTGGGTCTTTCACGACGGAAATCCACGAACCATGTCAGGTCAGGAATGAAGCAGCATTAAGTGGGACCTTCCGGGTGTTGAAAGGGTGCCTGGATCGAGCTAACTGCATCGGTAACGTCTGTGGATATCAGTTCGAAGCCGGACGCACGGCTTTTGTTATTAAAATGTTACTCGTCGCAGCTAATTTAGGAATGTCAGGCAGATTCGTCATGCTTGCATGTAAGAAACTGTATGATATTCCTAAATTATCCTGCGAAGCAGGAACTTAACCGACATAAGTAAAACATAAGCTGCGAAGCAGCGGCAGACGCCGGAGGCGGATGGTTTTACGCATGAGGTTAAGGGCTGCGAAAGTAAAGACAGCGCAGAGGGAGGTAACCATGTCATATCAGGCTTTATACAGAAAATGGCGTCCGGACAATTTTAATGATGTCAAAGGACAGGATACAATAGTAACAACTCTGCGAAATCAGATTAATGCAGACAGAATAGGCCATGCATATCTGTTCTGCGGAACAAGAGGAACTGGTAAGACATCAGTTGCCAAGATATTTGCGAAGGCAGTTAATTGTGAGCATCCGGTTGATGGCAACCCTTGTGGGGAGTGTCCGACATGCAAGGCGATTGCGGCTGGAACAAGCATGAATGTAATAGAGATAGATGCGGCATCTAACAATGGTGTCGATAATATAAGACAGATAAGAGAAGAAGTACAGTACTCACCGACAGAAGGAAGATTCAAAGTCTATATAATTGATGAGGTTCATATGCTTTCAATAGGAGCGTTCAATGCATTGTTAAAGACATTGGAAGAACCTCCTGCATATGTAATATTTATACTTGCTACTACAGAAGTGGCGAAGATTCCTATTACAATCCTTTCAAGATGTCAGAGATATGACTTCCACAGGATAACAATAGAGACAATTGCCGCAAGACTGTCAGAACTTATGAAGGCGGAGGGGCTGAATGTAGAGGACAAGGCAATAAAATATGTTGCCAAAGCTGCAGATGGTTCTATGCGAGATGCGTTAAGTCTGTTAGACCAGTGTCTGGCATTCTATCTGGGAAAAGACCTTAAGTATGAAAATGTATTAGATGTACTTGGGGCAGTTGACACGGCGGTATTTAGTAAAATGCTTTCAACAATTCTGTCAGGAGATGTTGCCGTGTGCATGTCACTTATGGAAGATCTGATAATGCAGGGAAGAGACCTTTCACAGTTTGTTACAGATTTTATATGGTATCTTAGAAATCTGCTTCTTATTAAGACAACTAAAGATGCAGAAAGAATTGAAGATGTAATAGAAGTATCAGCAGATAATCTTGAAGACCTGAAGAAGGATGCACAGAATGTTGATATAGATACACTTATGTACTATATAAGAGTGTTGTCAGAATTATCAAATGACCTGAAGTTCTCTACACAGAAGAGAGTTAAGACAGAGATAACATTTATAAAGCTGATGCGTCCGGCAATGGATAACAGTCAGGATATCGGCGATGTTGTAAGCCGTGTGACAATGCTTGAAGGGCAGTTACAGAAAGTACTTGATGATATTAAAAGCGGCAGACTTGTAAATGCAGGTGCTGCGGGAGGCCAGGCAGCAGTACAGCAGCAGACTCCAAAGAAGCCTGTAGTTAAGCGTGTATATGACGCTGTTCCGGAAGATGTTAAGGCAATTGCGGCAGGCTGGAAGGATATCATTGCAACGATAGATGATCCGGTTAATCAGACATTTTTACAGGCTGCACATGTTACATTAGCAGAAGATGGAATTAGTCTTGAAATTATGGTAGAATCACTTAGTGCCTATAATTCACTCAGCAGACAGGAAGTTATGGAGAGCATAGAGAATGTAATTGAGGAGAGAACAGGAGTAAGGGTTTCAATTAAAGTGACTAAGCTTAACGATGATGAGGATTTCCACAGCAGATTTGTGGATCTTAAGGAACTCGTAGGCATAGATATAGAAGTAGATGATAAGGAGGAACTTATATAATGGCTAAAAGAGGTGGTTTTCCAGGAGGAATGCCTGGTAATATGAATAATCTGATGAAGCAGGCACAGAGAATGCAGCGTCAGATGGAGGAGCAGCAGGCAGAGCTTGAGAATAAGGAATTCAGTGCGACAGCAGGCGGCGGAGTAGTTGAGGTAACTGTTACAGGTAAGAGAGAAGTATCTAAGGTTAAGATTGACCCTGAAGCAGTTGATCCAGATGATGTAGAGATGCTTGAGGACTTAATCGTAGCAGCTACTAATGAAGCTTTAAGAAAATGCGAAGAAGAGTCACAGGCACAGATGGCTAAGATTACTGGAGGACTTGGAGGATTAGGCGGAGGCTTATTCTAATGGACATCTACAGTGGTCATATTAACAGATTAATTGAAGAATTGTCGAGATTACCAGGGGTTGGGGCGAAGAGCGCCCAGCGCCTGGCATTTCACATTATAAACATGCCTGAGTCTGAGGTTAAGAGCCTTGCAGACACAATGATTGATGCAAAGCAGCATATTCACTACTGTAAGGAGTGTTTTACACTTACAGATGAAGAACTGTGTCCGATATGCCGCGACCAGAAAAGAGACCATAAGACAATTATGGTAGTTGAACATACAAGAGATATGGCGGCATATGAAAAGACAGGAAAGTACGAGGGCGTATATCATGTTCTTCATGGAGCAATAAGCCCGATGCTTGGAATCGGACCGGCTGATATCAGATTAAAGGAGCTTATGGTAAGGCTTCAGGGAGATGTTGACGAGGTTATTATCGCAACTAATTCCAATCTGGAGGGTGAGACAACAGCAATGTACATAAGCAAAATGATAAAGCCAACAGGAATTAAGGTGACAAGAATTGCAAGCGGAGTTCCTGTCGGCGGCGATCTTGAATATATCGATGAGGTTACTCTTTTAAGAGCATTAGACGGAAGAACCGAGCTTTAAATTTGGTGAAGAACCAAGCTTTAAGCTTAATGTCCTGGCGCACCGGGCATTAAGACAATATGTGTAAAATGCGTGCGCAGAAATGAAGAATACTATGGCAGAGAATATGACAGGTGATATCATATCGGATCACCGTGAACGAATGCTTAATCTGAAGAAATATTATCCTTTCTTCAGACTGATAGACACATCATTTTCTAATTTCAAGGATGGCAAATACGAAATCCTTGATATGGGCTATATAGTTATGGCGGTTCTCCGTTTCTTTATAGAGGAGAATAATTTTAAGGAAAAGGATGTTACATATCCCGAATATCTCGATTTCTTAAGGCTGATACTTAAGAGAGATTTCGGGCTTGATTTGAATGAACAGGACAGCAAGGAGATTGCTGATTATATATTTGACAAGATAAAGAATGATGGCAGGCCATTTGAATTCTCGTATTTTGATCCGGTGGACAGGAAAAAGAGAGTATCAAGAATGAAGATAATCGAGAGTTCGATAAGAGACAATACCGTGTGGTATTCGATAAGCCCTGATGCTATTGAATTCTATCTTGATACCAAGGAAATCAAGGACGAGAGCAGGATAAGCGTATCCCAGCTTCTTCTTGAAAAAATGATTAATTCACAGAACTTCCGTGGCGGAGTTGAAGTGGTTGAAAGAATCAACGAAGAGGTCAACCGCCTTAAGTTAAAGAAGAATGAAGTGCTGACAATTCTGTCGGGTGATGTATTTGCAGGAATAGAGGCTTATGAGGAATTCGTCAAGACAGGAATGAAATGGTTTGATGATGAAGAAAAGCTTTTTAAGAAGAACCGTGACCTTATTGCAAAATCAATCGAGAAGCTTAATGCATCGGGCAGCACAGGCGAAGGCTATTACAGGACGATGAACGAAATATACAGTCTTGAGACTCAGCTTAAGCAGGCAATGAACAGGCATAGCGAGTTGTTAAAGGATTGTACAGAAATGCAGAAGATGACCGATGACGCAGTAAGACGCGCCAAGCTTGGCAGATTAAGAAGCCATATGGATTTCACATCGGCACTTTCAGATATGATTAAGAGGGACAATGCAGATATATTAGTCACAATGTTAAGTCCGCTTCTAAAGCCGAACATAAGAAAGACATTTGACCTGATAAGCATTGATGATGCGCTTATGGTGAAGCCTCCAAGATATGAGGAGAAAGAGCTTATAAGCAATGAAAGACCGGAAGATATTGAATTCGAAGATGAGATTGAAGAAAAGAGAATTAAGGATAATTATGTATTCCTTATGAAAAATCTCATTGTGTGTTTGAAAAAATCGGACATTATAACACTCGGTCAGTTTGCAGATGCAATGAAGAGGGCGTATGGTGAGCAGATTCTAAGAAATGCAGATTTCTTCTCCTTCTTTGTTAATCTGTGCCAGAAGGATGAGTACCAGCTTGGCGGTGATGCAGGAGAAGATACATTTCTTGATGCATACTTAGGGGAAGGCTTTAAAGATACGGAAAGCTTTACATTTGCAATAAGAAAAGGGCTTGGCGGGCAGGTTATATTGTCGGATAACTGTATGATGGCAGATGTTGAATTGGTACGAAAGGAAGCACATGGAGAATAGAAATCTAGATAAGGCGCTGGACATAGTTTCCAAGCTTATCACAGGGGAAAATGTGTCTGAGAGGGGCGAGAATGCAGCTCTTTATCAGGAATACAATAATAATGCAGAAGTGTATGACATCGTTCATATGTCACTTAAGAAACTTAATCTTAACATATATGAATATAACAATGGTCTGTATGTGAGTGCAGGTGATAATAACAGGGTGTTTGGATATTCCAACGAGGAATTAAGAAATGTACTTGGATTAAGAGTTAATAAAGAATTATATCTTGCGTATTTCATAATCTACAACATAATAACAGAGTTTTATTCAGATACAATGAGTTCAACTTATGCTGAGTTCATAAGACTTGAGGACATCATTAAAAATGTTGATAAGACAACAGGTGGTATTGTCGATAAGAGCACAGGGCTTGTGCTTGATGAGGTTGAGGAGAACAGCTTTAAGCAGATAGCACTTACATGGGACGAGCTTCCGGTGACAACAGTAGAGGATCAGACAGGAGCGAGAGCAGCAAGAAATTCCAAGTCGGGTATGGTAAAGCTTGTGCTTAATTTCTGCGTTGCGCAGGAACTTTTAGTTGAGAGTCAGGACAGATATTATCCGACAGACAGATTCAGAAGTCTTATAGAGAATTATTTTGATGATTACAGAGGACGATTTGCCGAACTTATGAATGGAGGACGCGATGCCACAGATTAACAGAATCAGAGTTAATAATGTTAAATATAATTTCGGTACACAGGTGTACGACGATTTCGTGATGCGCTTCAACTGCCAGAATACTATATATGACCTTGCCAATGGCGGTGGTAAGAGCCTGCTTATGCTGCTTCTTATGCAGAATATGCTTCCTAACTGCACACTTGATGACAAGCAGCCGATAGAGAAGCTTTTCAGACAGGGAAGCGGTAATACATGTATTCATTCTTTGGTTGAGTGGAAGTTAGATCCATGTTATCAGAAGGATGGTTTCAGGTTCATGACAACTGGTTTCTGTGCAAGAAAGGGAAGAGGCACAGACGATGAGAATCAGGATGGACAGGAACAGACAGCTGCACCGACAGCAAGTGTTGAATACTTTAATTACTGCATATTCTACAGGGAGTTTGGCGATAACGATATTAAGAATCTTCCACTTGTAAGTAATGGAGAGAGAATTACATATAACGGACTTAAGGCTTATCTTCGTGACCTTGAGAAGGGCGGGTACAAATATGTTGTTAAGATATTTGACAGAAAAGGTGATTACCAGAGCTTCATAAGCAACTACGGAATATATGAGAGTGCATGGGAAATTGTGCGTGGAATTAACAAGACAGAGGGACATGTAAGAACATATTTCGAGTCAAATTATAAGACAAGCCGTAAGGTTGTTGAGGATCTGCTTATAGAGGAGATTATCCAGAAATCCTTCAATAACAAGCTGTCAGTTGATAATGATGAGGGCATGATGGCTCAGACTCTTATGGATATTAAGGACAAGTTAGTGGAGCTTTCAAAGAAACACTCACAGCTTGGAGCATATGACAGCCAGATTGCAGCTATCGACAGTTTTAAAGAATATCTGTCGACATATGAAGCATTTTACAACAGAAAAGAAGAAATAGAGAAGCAGCTATATAACCTGCTTCTTGTTGCTATGCGGGAAAGTGATAAGAAGGATAAGGAACTTAAGAGTCAGGATGACCTTATCACTAAGATGTATGATGAGCTTGCACAAGAGAAGGAAGCTATAGCAGTTGCAGAGGTTATGTCTGAAAAGAATTCGATGGCAGGAGTTGAGAGCCTTGTTAATGAGACAAGAAAGGCACTTGAACTCAAGAACGCTGCAATTGAAGAGGCAAGAGGAAAGCTTTCTTTGATGGAGTCTGCGGGTGATTATAAAGATTATGCAGAATACGAGAAGTCCTATAAAGGACTTCAGATTGCGATAGATAACAGATTAAGAGAAGATACTGATATAACAGCAGAGTTAAAGATACTTGCTGCAGGTTACAGAAAATTCTATGAGACAGAGACCAGAAGACTTAAAGAAAAGCTTGATATAGCAGCTAACCGTGTTAAGGCTCTGGAAGTCAGATTATCAGAGGCTAAGGATAATCTTAGAAATGCTGACAAAGAGGCGGCAGGTCTTGGCAGTCTTTCGGATAATCTTGAGAATGAGATACAGGAATTACAGACACAGCTTGGAGCAGCTTTATCAGAGGCAGGAACTGTTGTATGTGAAAATGTGTCTGAAGAATATGACAAGTCATTCAGGGATAAAGAACTGTTAAAGAATGAAGAGACAAGAATGTCCGAAAAATTCAATGATGTGCAGCAGCAGTTAATGTCACTTAATGAGACAATATCTGCCAATAAAGCGCTTATTGATATATTTGCTGAGCAGTCAGAAAAGCTTGAAAAGGCTGATGAAGCTGGTAATGCAGATGCCGAGCGCATGGGCAAAATCCGTGAAATATATAGTGCAGATAATGACGAGGCAATGCTTTCGGTTATTCTTGAGACTTACCAGAAGATGCGCAGTGAATATACAGAAGAGTGTAAGGCAGCCCAGGAACTTGATAGCTTTATTGACAATGCAAGAAAGGGAACATATATCTGTAAGAGTCCTGAGAGAGACAGGCTTAAGGAATACCTTGAGAGCCAGTATGGTTCAGATGTTGTTGAGGGTCATGAGTGGTTCGCAACCCTGAATGCAGGACAGAAGAGAGATGTATTAAAGAGAACACCTTTCATTGAGTACGCATTTATAATAAAGAACGATTTCGAGAGAATCAAAGCAGATGAGATGCTTAAGGATTTTGGCAAGGGGGCGGCTGCTTATCCTGTTATAAGCGAGCAGGTGCTTATTGATACTAAGTTAGAGATTAACAAAGACCTGATTGTATTCGCATTAAAGGATATGTCGTTCCTGCGTGATGAGGCAAAGCTTGAGACACAGATTAAGCTTGCACAGGAGGAGCTTGAGTCGCATAAGGCGCAGGTAGGAAAGCTGGCCGACAGAATGGAGCTTGTGTGGAATGATTATACATTTGCACTTGTATATAATGCTGCGTCTGGAAAGGTGGATGCGTCCGAGGCAGAAGCAATCAGATTAAAGATTGCTGACAGCGAGGCTGCAATTATTGAGGCTGAGAAGAAGAGAAGTGTGTTAAATGAGGTTAAAGAGCAGCTTTCAAGGAACCTCGCACAGACAAGAGATGATATAGAAGAGAAGGAAACAGCATGCAGCCTGCTCTCGCGTATTATGGAGATGAATACTTCTATAGATAAAAAGTATGAGCGCTTAAAGGGACTGAAGGCTGATGTGGACAGTGCAAGAAACCGCATATATGAGTGCGAGGAGGCAGCAGCTTCTGCTAATTCTGAGTATGATACCGCGAGAGATTTCGAGGACAGTACAAGAAAGGCATATGATGAAATCATTAAGTCATGGGAGGAGCAGTACGCACCTTATTATGATGAAAATGTTTCAATAGAAATCGATGACGATACATACCGTCTTGATAAGGATGAAATAGAGAGCAGATTCACCGGATTAAAGACAGCACTTTCACAGAAGAACAGTGACTTTGCAGATAAGCAGGCGCTGATGAACCATCTGTCTGCATCTATGAACAAATGTCGTGATGCAATAGAGTACAGAGGTTATACATTTGACGATATTAAGGCAAAGTATGAAGCCGGTGAGATTATGGCAGCAGGTTCACAGCAGTTAAGGAATGCCAAGGATGCTCTTAATAATCTTGTGAAGAGCAGTGATTCTGTAAGGGAAGAGCTTGAGTCACAGGAAGCACTTCTTAATAGACTTGAGGGAAGTATCGCACATGGTATTAACCAGATTGAGAATAATTATGGAAGCTTTAATGAATTCCCATGCGATGACCCAGATGGATTCATTACACAGCACAAGGTACTTATTAAGAAGTTAGAGGATAACACCAAGGTTCAGGAAAAGACACGCAGACAGATGTCTGATTCATTAAAAGACATTCTTGTATGCAGAAAAGACCTTGAAAGAATCGTGTCTGATGCGGGCATGCATGTTCCAGAAGAATTCCGTCCTGAGGATGCACAGGGAATTACAGCTAATCTTACAGAATATGAGGCTGTTCATAAAGAATATGCTTCAATTACCAGATTAGAGTATAAGAAGGTTGATGAATTTAATAAGAATAAATCTAAGCTTATTGACCTGCTTAACGGATTTAATGCAGTCGAGCTTGCTGATGAAGTAAGGATATCACTTAATGTTCCTGAAAATGTGGCTAAGACCAGAAGTATGATTGAATCGTTAAATGAGACGAACACATTTATACAGTTAGAAAAAGACCGCATTGCCAAGGGTATAGAGGATATGCAGATGATTAAGGATAACTTCGAAAATCGTTGTATCCAGACATGCAGTAACATTAAGACTGAGCTTGACCGTCTGCCACAGTTGTCTAATATCAATCTTGACGGAGAACAGATTGCAATAATCAGTTTGCAGATTCCTTATATAAAGGAAGAATTATATAAGGAAAAGATGTCTGAATATATTGATGAAACTGTATTCATGGCGGAAAGTTTTAAAGAGCCTGCGGAAAGACTCAAGTATATAAGAAACAGACTGTCATGGAAGAGACTTTTCTCAGTTATTGTCACAGATATGAATTCAATCAGAATTAATCTGTATAAGAGAGAGAGAATCAAGGACCAGAGCCGTTATTTAAGATATGAGGAAGCGGTTGGCTCAACAGGACAGTCACAGGGTATATATATCCAGTTCCTTATTGCGATTATCAACTACATATCTAATATGAATTCTTCAGGTAATGAAGGTGTTGAGGGTAAGACAATATTTATCGATAACCCGTTTGGTGCGGCAAAGGATATATACATATGGGAGCCAATATTCAAGCTGCTTGCAACTAATCATGTCCAGCTTATTGTTCCGGCAAGAGGTGCAACTCCTGCTATTACAGGAAGATTCGATGTTAATTACATACTTGGTCAGAAGCTGGTAGATTCAAGGCAGCAGACTGTGGTTGTTGATTATTACAGCAGCACGAAGGAATCAGAATTGGAATACACAAGAATGGATTACGAACAGGCTACATTTGATTTTTTGTAACATATTTGTAACAATTCTGTGAACTCGGTTTACAATGAACTTAGGCTGTGCTAAACTTTAATGAGTTGTAAAATGCGATAAATAAATTATTCACAACATTCATCAAGTAAGCATTGGAATGAGGAATATATAATCATGAATAAATACGAATTAGGAATTAAGATAGACCAGATTAAGAAGCTGGCGGCGAAAAAGGAATACACAGAAGCGGCAGCCATAGCTAAGGATATTAACTGGACTAAAGTTAAAGACTGGCAGGCACTTGCCACAGCCATTAATGTACAGGAAGCAGTAGGGGACTATGAAGAAGCAAGAGACATGGCAATTCTTGCTTATAACAGAAACCTTGGCGGAAGAAAGCTGGTTTATAAGCTTACTGAATTCTTTATTAAAGTTGGAGATTTTGATAATGCTAACGAGCTTTATGAAGAATACAGAAAATCTTCACAGCATGATGTGAGCAGATTCATCCTGTATTATGACCTTAGAAAGGCACAGAATGCATCAGATAATGAACTTGTAGGAATCTTAGAGGATTACAGGGATCATGAGATTGATGAGAAGTATATGTATGAGCTTGCAAAGCTGTATTATAAGACTGGAAGAAAAGAAGAATGTATTAAGACATGTGATAATATCGTTCTGTGGTTTCAGGATGGTATATACGTTGAGAAAGCAGTACAGTTAAAGGAAAAGCTTGGTGTTGTTCTTACTAAGACACAGAAAGGTATCTTAGAAGATGTAAGAAAAAGAAAGGAAGATATAGAGGCAACTAAGGAGGAGCTTTTTGCAAAGCAGAAGGAACTTGCTAATCTTAAGAGAGATGAAGTTGAAGATGTTTTCCGTGAAGAAGATGAGAAAGAACAGAAAGCATCTGGTAAACAGCCTGCACCAGAGGTAAGTCTTAATGTTCCAGAATATGATAAGGAACAGGAGGAAGGACCTCTTTCAATAGACCTTGTACAGAACGACCAGAATGATGATATCAAAGCATTTTTAATGAAAGCTCTGAATAAGGATGAAGATGCAGATAATACTAAGGACAGCTCTGTTGTTATGTCTAAGATAGAGACTCCTCAGGTGGAGAAGCCAGAGGTTTCTGAGACACTTAGCAAAGATGGAGAGAAGAATTTCTCAAGCGAGATTAATAAGGCAAATGTCTCACTTAAGGAGCTTATTGAGAATGCAAAGCAGAAGTTAGCTGATAACTATGAGCAGATCAATAAAGAAGACGAAGCTGAACAGAGAAAAGAAGCTGAGGAAAGAATCAATAAGGAAGCAGAGAATATAGATATTAATGTTCCTGTACCTGAATATAACAATTTATATGATACAAGAAATCTTCAGGAAGAGCTTGCTGCCAAGATGAGTGACTTGTTCGGTGATGAGGAAGAAGATGCCGATGTTAAGACATTTGTACCAGTTTCTAAGAATAAGGAAGAACAGCCTGCAAAGGAGGTTAAGACTCCGGCTCCTGTAACTGAACAGGTTGTTAATGATGATGCAGAAGTTCAGGAGGATGATGACCAGATTGAAGGCCAGATGGATATAACAGAGTGGATGCAGTCTGTAAGAGAAGAAAAGTATGGCAAGCAGGATACTAAGGAATTCTCCAAGTCAGAGCTTGAGCGTTATCTTGATGAGAAAGACGAGAAAAGTGCAGCTTATGAAAAGCTTGTAGAGCAGAAGAAAGCAGAAGCACTGGCTGATGGTAAGGAGATTGATAAGGAAGAAGCAAAGAGAGCAGCTCTTGCACAGATGGCAGTTGATTCAGCGAGAATGGATCTTGCAATAAGAACAGGTAAGGCTGCAGCGAGACTAGAGCAGGCAGCAACTGCTATAGAGAATGAAGATATTCCTTTAGTTACAGCACAGATACCAACTGTGTCAGAATCAATGATTTCAGATATCAATTCAATTATGAATGAAGATATTGATAATAAAGACAATAAAGAAGAAGGTGAGGAGGCTGTTGTACTAGATGAGGTAGCTGCAGGTGTTGAGCCGGAAGAAACAGTAATTCCATTCACCAGACAAGAAGAAGAACAGCCATTGACTATGGAAGAAGAGATTGAAGAAACTGAGCAGATAGAGAAGAAGCTTACAGGAGAGCTGGCAAAGATATTCAGAAAGTACAGAGATATGCCAGGACTTGAGGAACAGTTAGCTGATCTTTTCGATACAATTGACGATGAAATGCAGATGAATTCATCAGCATCAGGAAATATTCTTATTTCTGGTAATTCAAGTTCTGATAAGACAGACCTTGCAAGAACTATAATTAGAGCTATTAATACTTTATATCCAGACCAGCCAAAGAAGATTGCTAAGACATCAGGAGAGAGTATTAACCAGAGAGGTATTGCCAAGGCAATGGGAAGACTTAAGGGAACAGCTCTTATCGTTGAAGGCGCAGGAACAATCCAGCCTAAGAGAATTAATGAACTGCTTAACTGTCTTGAACAGGATACAGGAAGAATGATTGTCATATTTGAAGATTCAGATACAGACATGAACGTTCTTATCAACTTTAATCCTGAGCTTACCAAGACATTCAATCACAGAATTGTTCTTAAGCAGTACACTGTTAATGAGCTTGTTGAGATGGCGAAGAGATTCGCAAGAAAGAGACAGTATGAGGTTGATGATGATGCATTACTGGAACTGTATCTTAAGATTGACAAACTCCATAATGTGAATGATAATATTAAACTTGATGATATCAAGGAAATTATCAATCAGGCAATTGTCAACTCTGAAAGAAGAGCATCAAGAAGATTCTTTGGTGGACTTAAGAAGAAGAGAAGCGAGAATGGTGATGTTATATTCTTGACAGAGGCAGATTTTAAAGACAGATAACTTATAATATTATGCACAGATGTGCTTACACAGGGAGGAAAATATGATTAACATCGATGAAATGTCAATTAATGCAATCAGGGTATTGTCAGCAGATGCAATCCAGAAGGCTAATTCAGGACATCCTGGACTTCCACTTGGAACTGCACCAACAGCTTATGAATTATGGACTAACCATATGAATTACAACCCGGCTGATCCAGAATGGGAGAACAGAGACAGATTCGTTCTTTCTGGCGGACATGGTTCAATGCTTCTTTATTCATTGTTCCATTTACTTGGAATTGGCAATCTTTCTTTAGATGATGTGAAGAATTTCAGACAGATGGGTTCTAAGACACCTGGACATCCAGAGTATGGTCATACAGTTGGTGTTGAAGCAACAACAGGACCTCTTGGACAGGGTATGGCTATGGCAGTAGGTATGGCTATGGCAGAAGCACATCTTG
>OHFQ01000887.1_pt1 | contig 13056 bp, 6 predicted proteins | sample 1567581 | NCBI WGS metagenome assembly OHFQ01 (sample SAMEA3879559, study PRJEB24766) | human gut metagenome | biome: human-associated habitat; feature: feces | place: USA | collected 1985/1987 | reverse complement strand
AGTAACCATTCCCGCTGAAGTAAAAACTATCGGCAGAATGTGTTTCGCAGTCACTGATGTGGAGGAAGTGATTTTGCCGGAAGGAGTGGAACATATTGAGTCTAAGGCATTTGTAGACTGCAATAAACTTAGAAAGATTAATTTTCCTGAAGGACTTCAGACTATAAAGGATAAATCTTTTATGAATTGTAGTTCACTAACCGAAGTTGTGTTGCCTGAAACATTGACTGAAATAGGTGATTATGCTTTTCACAGTGCAGGAATTGAACAGTTAACTCTACCGGATCCAAAAAACTTTCTGTCAACGGGAGTTAATGTCTTTGGCGCCATAAAGATTAAAAACATCAGCATTCCTAAAGGTTTCAGACTGAGTAAAGCAATGTTTGCCACCTGTCAGCAGCTTCGCAGCGTAAGTTTTGAGGCAGACTGGGTAACTATCCCGGAAAGATGCTTTTACTACTGCACTAATCTGACAGAGATAGACATAAGCAAGGCATTGTTTATTAGAAATGCGGCATTTCTTGAGTGTCACAAACTGTCAGTAAGTGTCATCCCTTCTTATACATGTGTCAGTGCATGCGCATTTATGGAAACAGGTGTTGAAGACGTGACTATCGAAAACATCTCAAATATCGAGGAAAAAGCATTTTCTGAATGTACGTCTTTGAAAAGGCTGACAATCAACGTTCCTTACGGACTTGCAGCTGCCGCCGGATTATCTATTCCTAAAAAATTGGCAGCGTATTGTACAAGTTTACAGACAATCGCTTTTACAGGACATCCTGAAAATCTGTTAGGTATCGAAGCTGCGGCATTCGAATACACCACAAAACTGACAGAAATTTCACTGCCAAACAATATTCAGAAGATTGAACAGTATGCGTTTTGTAACAGTGGCATTAAAACCATGCATCTGCCGGAAGAGCTTAGACAGATAGGAAACGGTGCCTTTGCTTTATCTAACATCAAGAATGTTGTTATTCCGGATAAAGTGACAAGTCTGGGTAAGGAAGTGTTTAGTAAATGTTATGAGCTGACAGATGTCACTTTTCCAAAGTCAGTTACAGCGATTCCAAAACAGACTTTCATGAACTGCTACAACCTGAAAGCTGTAAATGTTTCAGATATAACAGTTGTTAGTAGCGACGCTTTTTGCAACTGCGAGAAATTAACAACATTTGACTTCAGTCAGGTCAAAGAACTTGGAGATGCATCGTTTGCAGGTACAGGCATTTGTGAAGCAGTACTTTCTAGCGAGTTGTCAAAACTTCAGTCGTCAGTATTTTGTAACTGCAAAAATCTTCAGTCAGTTGATATGTCGGCCTGCAATAAAATCAAGACAATATCAGCAAACTGTTTTGAAGGCTGTAGCAGGCTCAAGGATATTAAACTTCCACCAAATATTTGCGAATTAAACGAAGGCTGTTTTGCGTCAGTAAAATTGGACAAGCTCGTAATAAAGGCCGGAACACGCATTAATTATTATGCGTTCAGTGAAGCAGTTATCAATGAGCTGGAATTTGATAATGATGTTGACGAATTTATAAAGACCATTGTTGACTTACACGCATTTAAAAACGCAAAAGTCGGCAGACTCATCATCCCTGATCATATGTATGGCAGATTCAAGAATGCTATTGATAAGATACAGTAAACCGTTAACAGAGTCTCTTTATATAAGAGGCTCTGTTTTTTATAATATAAAAAAAAGACGTCTCATTAATAAGACGTCTTTTTGGTTACATTATTTAGGTTTTAATCTTCAGAAGAATCAAGGATGACCTCGATTTCTGCTTCTGTTTTTTGGAATCCATTTGCTAGATCCTTAACTGACGTTCCATTTTTCGCCATTCTCCTAATTGCATCAACTGCGAATTTATCAACGGCTTCCTGATTGTATTTCTCCATAACATCACACATAACATCGAGACCTCCTTCCGTTTCTTTTAGTCTCTTCACTTCATTTGATAGTTCAGGGAATTTAGGATTGTCAACTCTTTCAGCTAGAAAACATGACATAAGCTCTGATATGTCACTTCCATCATTCACAGCCGTATTAACGAAGATTTCTCTTAATCCGTCATCTACGTATGTTCCAGTCTCCCTAATCATTTTGTCAACGTGATATATCGTCTTATTCTGTTTGAACACGTCAAACTGGGAGATATAAACGATACACACATCTTTGACATTCTCGAATTTGGTTCCCGGATTTGAGTTAATTGCTGTGATAACTGAAGCATTAAAACGAGCACGTCTTAAATGATCATCATTATCAGACCTTTGCACCTCAATATTGCACTTTTCGCCTGTGCCTAATGTACACAATGCATCCAATCTCACTGACCTGCCATAGATGTTACGCTCACTGTTCTGAGTAATCACATCATCTACAATGAGCTTATCATCCTCTAGTATTACCCTTAGAATTTCCTGACAGACCTTTGGATTTTGAGCCAGTACCTCAAAGAACACATCATCAATAGGCCTAAGTTTTGCAACTCTTGCTTTCTTTTCATCTTCTGTTAATCCCATATTGTTATCTCCTTTCTTAATTTATGTTATTAACTACGTAATTAAGATGGAGTTTGTACGTTTACTACATAGCAAATATTTATTTTTATGAATAGCTTTACCCTATATTCAGCATAGACAAAATTTATACTTTCTGTTTCTATAGTTATTATATCATGAACTGTTCATTTTTACTATACCCTTTTGCTCGTCTTCCATTAAAACTCATATTTATCCTGTAGCTAATTTTCATATTAAGCAAAAAATAAAGGAGGATATAAAAAATATGAAAGTAAACATTATCAAAACAGGCGTAGAGAACATTAAGGAGGAAGTATTTGTTACAGATAATAACGTTTTATACGAATGTAACGCAACAGGCACAGTTATTGTACCAAAAGGCATTACAATTATTGGTTCAAACGTATTCGCAAATAAATCGAATGTTACCAAAGTAGTGCTGCCAGAAGGGCTCAAAACTATTGAGACGAATGCATTCTTTGAGTGCGCAGACCTTAAGGAAATTAACATCCCTGAAAGTGTTGAGATTATTGAGGCACAGGCATTCTTCGGATGCAAGATGCTTAAAAAGGTTCATCTGCCAAAGAATCTCAAGCATCTTGACGTTGACGCATTTACAGACTCCGGAATAGAGTCAGTGGACCTGCCTGAACATCCTGAATATGTTGGCGCACGCACGTTTAGCAATTCAAAACTTAATCAGGTAACAATCCCTGCAAATTTTCCGCTTACAATGGCAATGTTTGATGAATGTAAGAACCTTGAAACTGTTACATTTAAAGGAACAGGCATAAAGGTTCCGGGTATATGTTTCAGGCTCTGTGAAAACCTTAAAAGCATTGATCTTAGCAGCATCAAGACTATTGGTAAAGGTGGTTTCTCGGGATGTAAGTCTCTTGATTTCGATGTTCTGCCAAAGGACATTCGTGTCAACGACAGTGCTTTCTCAGGATGCGGAATAAAACACATCACTGTAGAAAACTTGAACTCCATTGAAGGAACAAAGGAAGTCTTTTATAGATGTCATCAACTGACAGAAGCCGTAATTGAAGTAAGAGGCACAAACATTCCTCAGGACACAAAAGAAATTCCACAGACGTTATTCTCTCACTGTACCAGCCTTGAAAAAGTTTCGTTTACAGGAATGGATAGCAAAATCACATCCATTGGCTATGGTGCTTTTGAGTACACAGCCTTAAAAGAATTTGAAGTACCAGAGAATGTCACTAAAATCAGCAATTATGCATTTTTTAATACTAGACAACTGACAAAAATTGTCCTGCCAAAGAAACTGGCAAGAATTGGCAGACAGGCTTTTTCCGAATCTGGTCTTAAATGCGTTACACTCCCAGACTCAGTAAAATATGTGGATACTGAGTGTTTCAGAGACTGCCGTTGCCTTGAAGAAGTAACACTTCCTGCAAAAGGTTTTGTGGTTCCAGACAGAATGTTCATGAGCTGCGAAGCCCTTAAAAAAGTGAATAATGCAGATAAGATTGTTCAGCTGGGTAAATATGCATTTTATGGCACAGACAGCCTCAAACAGATTGATCTTTCGTCTGCAGCTGACATTGGTGGAAACGCCTTTGAATGCAGCGGGCTCACATCGGTCAAGCTGTCAAAATGCTGCAAGATTCTTGATTCCAATGCCTTTTACAAATGCAAAAACCTTAAGCTGGCAGACTTATCAGAAAGTTCCATTGAGTATTTTGCACCTTATATCTTTTACAGATGCGGTGAAAACAAACTCATGACAGAAGTTATTCTGCCGGATAAAGTCTGGAATGTGGATGAATGTGCATTTGTTGAGTGTTACATTAAGAACCTGAATGTTACAGCAGATGTTTCATGGAAGAATGTAATGATCAGCGAGAATGCGTTCACAGATGCAAATATCGACATGCTGACCTTTGTAGACAATCCTGACGGCCATGTTTATCTCAATGAAAGCGCTTTTAAGAATGCTTTTATCGGTGAGCTCACCATCCCGGATTACTTGTATGACAAATATAAGAACGTCTGGGATAATGTCAGGTCCGCATGGGACGATGCAAATAAGTAAACTAAAAAAGGAGCGGCAAATAATGCTGCTCCTTTTATTATTGTTATGATGCCTTTTTTGCACAGTCACATGTCTCAATGTATGCTCTCTTTGCAGATCCCTTGGTAACAGTTTTCATCACTGCCTGAATAAACATTTCTTCATCAGGAATTGATATTGAATACCGTTCATTGGTTTTTACATTCCAAAGAATTCCCCTTTTCAATCCAAATGCTACCATGTAAACAGCGCACTGTAAAAAGTGTTTGTGTTCCAGTTCACTGACAAACTTAAGCTCAAATACAGTGTTATTCTTGATAACGTCCGGTCTTCCACAAATACAGTATGGCACATCTGACGCGTCAGAAAGGTTCATGGTAAAATCCTGCTGCACGTTTTCGTTACCAGTAAACTCGGTAGCAAGTCTTTTGTGAATAGCCTCAGACTGTTCATCTGTGATAAACGGCGGTTTTACCTGACAGTAATATCTGTCCTGTTTGGTCTCATATGCAGTAAGGAATAATACTTTGTCTTCCATGGTTGCACCGGGTTTCAGCTGAAGCAGTGCTTTGTCATCATGAAAATCCTTTACGTATTCTATCTGCTGCATAATATCATACTTCTTGAAAAAGCTGGCTTCCTGATAAATACCTATGCACGGCGACAGATCAATCATGCAGTCAGTTGAGTCAATATCAATAACCGTATTGTCAGAACGTCTTATCTTACGTTTTCTTATTAACGAATAACAGTCCTCAATATCCTCGTTATATTTAAAATCAAACATTTCGCTTACCTGAAATGCTCTTAAATATTCTTTTCTTGTCTTAAATGGTACTGACAATATATCTTCAGATAATACCTGATTTGGATCATTGGCAACAATGATTATCTGCTGTTTTCCCCTGCTCATTGCAACACAGAAAATATTCCTGAGTATCTCATATTTTGTATCAGGTACAAGACTTCTTGATGACCAATAGTCAAGGGTGTAATCAAATACCACACATATCTTTCGCTCCAGTCCCTTGCTGCCATCAAATGTTGTGAAAATGGCAGTTGATTTTGTAGGCTCTGTTGCTCCACCCGAATCACTGTCATTAATGCTTGCGTAAACAGTTCTTTTGTTAAAACGGCTTGGATATTTTCTCTCCAATTCATTTAACACTGATGCCATCAGCCCGTCACGCTTGCCAAGACATAATATGTCAGCAGGATTCTGGGAAGCAAGAAAACTGACAGTATCGTCCAGCGCCATTGTTTTGACTGTACAGTTTTTGTTTACGCCGTTAATAGGCTTCTCCCATATACGTCCAAGACGTGCAGCAAGAGGTGCAGATAAACGAAAACACTGTGTAAACGATACTCTCTCAAAGTCTTCAAGAAAATCACTGATGAATTCTGCCGCATTAAGCGTTGTTTTATCATAAATCTTCTGCTTCATATCGCCAACAGCAACAATCTGTATGCCAGGATTCTGATCCTTAATGCACTCAAGCATTTCAGAAATCTCCCTATCAATATCCTGATACTCATCAATAACTAAAAGATCATACCTTGGAATAACAATCTTCTCGCTGTTTGCAAGCAGAGTCTGTATGAGCTCAGCAACACCTGAGGATATGCCTGCATTTCTGAGTATCATGGAAGCAAAGCCATGATAATTGGTAACAGTTACATTGTTTTCAGTAATCTTGCTCTTAGCATCCACTTTTAAAAGTCTGTTGTAGGTAAGATATAGTATCTGTTTGTCAGTCATCTCATTGCAGAGAGTCTGAATTGTAGTTGTCTTTCCGCTTCCAATGCATGCGTCAACAAGTACATTCCTACCCTCTTTTGCAAGCGCAATCATCTGCTGCTGCTCTTCTGACAAATCCGATACCTTTGCTGCTTCAGACGGTATCCATTCAGCAAATCTCCTGCCATCATTGCCCGTATAATACCATTTCTTCTTTTCAAAATCCCATCTGGCACCAAGTCTCTTGGCTCTGTCTTTATCATCAAACGGCACCATGAGATAATGCCTGTCCTGTATCCATCTTTCCGCCATTAATCTTCTCTCCTTTGTCTAAAACGATCCTATATAATAAATATGGGTTCCGCTGTGAACAGGTAAATCTGTCAGTAATTTGAAAAGACCAAATTACTTTTTACACGGTAATTCCCATCAAATTAATCTTTTTCATATATAATATTTACAAAAGAAGTTTTGTCCAAAAATTTATTCACTTTTTTATATGGGCAGATAAACTTCTATATGAAATGCCTGTATGCATAAAAAAAAGGACGCCTGAAAAACTTTTGTTTCTCAAGCGTCCTAGAATTTTGTCAGACAATATTATATTTCGCAAATGCCGGGCTCGTACTTTGCAACCGGATTCAGCTTAAATTCATTGGCAAGATGTTTTCTCCTAATCGCCTCATCAATTTCTTTATCCCCGCAGGTTTCATTGCGAATAAAGGTATCCAGCCGTTCATACGTAAATCCAAAATTGTCTTCATCCGTCTTTCCGCATAAACCGTCTGACGGTGTTTTGTCAACATACTTAGACGGCAAACCAAGACAATGCCCAATGGTGCAGACCTCAGACTTTGTCAAGTATCCTAAAGGAGCCACGTCCCCATCGCCATCGCCGCCTATTGTAAAATAGCCAACATAATCTTCAGAATAATTACAGGTATTAATCATTCTGCCATTATTGCACTGACAAACCGCCCTTATCATCTTTGTACGCTCTCTGGGAGCAATATTCTGCCTGCACTGCTTCGTAATTTCGATTCCACAGTCCTGAAGCTGCTTGAAACTAGCTTCAAGTGCTGATCTTATGTTAATAGTATAGTTTCTGATACCCAAGAGCCTGCATACTTCAATGGAGTCGTTAATATCTGACTGTTCTCCATCCGGCAACATTACGCCAATAACCCTGTCCGCTCCGAGGGCCTTTACGCACAATGCCGCTGCTATTGTGCTGTCCTTGCCACCTGAAATGCCCAGTACGGCATTACAGTCTTTTCCATTTTCATCAAACCAGTCCTTAATCCATTTGATAAGATTTTCTGTCTGCTGTGCTGCATTGAAATTATACATACTATCTATCCTCCTTAAGTCTCCAGTCTATACATCTCTGAAGATAATCCACGTAATCCGAGTTTTTGCACATGCCTTTGCCTGGTGTGTCAGAGATCTTGGCTACGTCCATTCCGTTGCATCTTGTAGTTTTCATGACGATATTGAGTGCAGGAACATCTGTATCATTACTTAAGTATGTGCCGATACCAAAAGCTACATTTGTTTCCTTGCAGAAATGTCTGTAGAGCTTGTCAGCACGCTCAAAGTCAAGACTGTCGCTGAATAAAAGTGTCTTTGTTTTAGGGTCAATGCCAAGGCTCCTGTAATGAGCAATCATCTTTTCACCCCACTCGTACGGATCTCCGCTATCATGACGCACTCCCGAAAAAAGTGTCGCATAGGTGAGCTGAAAATCACGCAGGAAGCAGTCTGTTGTTATGGTGTCAGTAAGCGCAATACCGTTTAATATACCATACTCCTTAACCCATGCATCGAGTGCGTACCAGTTTGAATATGCCGGATTATGCTTGTGATTGCCCTGTCCTGTACACATAATCCACTCATGAGCCATTGTTCCCACCGGCTTTAAATTGAATTTCTTCGCAAGATATACGTTTGATGTACCAATAAAGTGTGAATCTGCTGGCAGCTCAACCTCTGCAATTGCCTTTACAGCCATCTCCTGCGCCTCAGCAGACAGGCGGCGTCTTAGTCCAAATTCACTGAAATCGCTAAGCCTGTAGGTATCCTCCTCGAGCAGACGCACCTTCTCATCAAGCCTGCGCTTAAACTGCTTAAGCAGCACATCATAATCATATGCCATACGGAAGTACACTTCATTTACAATTGCAAGCACCGGAATCTCATACATCGTAGTATTAAGCCACGTGCCGGCTGCATCGATTGCCAGCCCACACGGTGCATCTGTTGTGATGGTAAACTCCTCATATCTTGGCTGCCAGAGTCTTAAAAAATCAACATATGTGCCTTTTATCCAGGTGATGTTATCAAGATATTCAAGCTCCTCCTCCGTAAAACGAAGCTGACAGAAGGCCTGCACCTGTTCCTTTATCTCCTCGACCATCTCATCTGTAAAATGCACGTCTTTATTTCGGCACTTGAAGGTCCATGTCGTTTTATAGCTTGTGAACTGATGGAAAATCGTCTGTCCCATGCTGAATTTATACATATCAGTCTCAAGAAGGCTGTTTATTATTTGTGGCAATCTCATCTGTTTTATGTCCTCTTTTCTTTCAAACCATTTACTACCGGTAATTTTAGTCTTGATTTTACCACTGCGACTATCAAATATCAAGCAGACGCACGTGTTTAATTACCTTCAATTTATTTTCTTTTCCGTCAGCATATTCACCGGTTCCAAAATAAAAACTCCCATGAAAGCCACTAACTGTGACCTCCATGGAAGCTTAATTGTTTATATTGCAGAGATAATAACCCAATAAATATATAAGATATTGTAATTATTCAGTTATGAATTATTTAAAGTATTTCACACCGCTCTCGAATATCTTCATATCCTGCTCGCCGTAGATATTGATTGCTACAGACTCGCCGCGGCGCTCTGAGTGAGCCATCTTGCCGAGGATTCTTCCGTCAGGAGATGTGATACCCTCGATAGACATGTATGAGCCGTTTACGTTCCACTCCTCATCCATTGATACATTTCCGTCCAGATCAACATACTGTGTGGCAACCTGTCCGTTTTCAAAGAGCTTATCAAGCCACTCCTTCGGTGCTACGAAACGGCCCTCGCCATGTGATGCCGGATTGCAGTAGGTCTGACCAAGCTTAGCCTGTGCAAGCCATGGGCTCTTGTTTGAAACAACCTTTGTATATACCATCTTTGAGATATGACGGTTGATTGTATTGTATGTGAGTGTAGGTGACTGTGCATCCTGCTGTCTGATCTCTCCATATGGTACAAGTCCAAGCTTGATAAGTGCCTGGAAACCGTTACAGATACCAAGTGCAAGTCCATCTCTCTCATTGATGAGCTTTTCAACAGCCTCTGTCATCTTTGCATTTCTAAATGCTGTTGCAAAGAATTTAGCTGATCCCTCGGGCTCATCTCCTGCTGAGAATCCGCCAGGGAACATGATAATCTGTGATTTGTCAATTGCCTTTACAAACTCATCAACCGAATCACGGATATCCTCTGCTGTGAGGTTCTTGAATACCTTGACTATTGTGTCAGCGCCTGCTCTTTCAAATGCCTTAGCACTATCGTACTCACAGTTTGTTCCAGGGAATACCGGAATAAATACTGTAGGCTTAGCAACTTTATTCTTGCATACATAGATATTCTTTGCATCGTAAAGACCGCTATTTACCTTGCTTGTATCGTCTGTTGCCTTTGTATGGAAAACGCCCTCAAGCTTTGCTGTCCATACATTGACAGCCTCCTCAACAGGAAGCACCATATCGTCACACTCGATAGTCTGCTTATCGTTTACATAGCCGACTACAGAGGCTGCATCTGAAATACCTGCTGCATCAATTACTTCTCTGACCTTTGAAAGTGCATCAACAGGAACCTCAGCTACGATATTACCAAAGCCAGGTGCAAAGAGTGTATCGCTTGTCACCTCATCCTCGATTGTTACACCAAGCTTGTTACCAAATGCCATCTTTGATACTGCTGCTGCGAGTCCTTTTCCGTCAAGTGCATATGCTGAAACAATTGCGCCATCCTGGATAAGATTTCTGATTGCTGTATAAAGTGTCATAACCTGATCATATTTTGGAAGATCAAACTCATCCTTATCTATTGTAAATAGAACAAGCTGGTTGCCCTCTTTCTTGAGCTCAGGTGTGATGATATCCTTTTCCTTTGCCACATCCACTGCAAATGATACGAGTGTAGGCGGTACATCAATATCATTGAAGGTACCTGACATGGAATCCTTTCCACCGATTGAAGGAAGTCCGAAGCCAATCTGAGCATCATATGCTCCGAGGAGTGCTGCAAACGGCTGGCTCCAGCGCTTTGGATCCTCATTCATTCTGCGGAAGTACTCCTGATATGTCATACGGATTTTGCTGTAATCTCCGCCTGCTGCAACGATTCTTGAGATAGACTCAAGCACTGCATATATAGATCCGTGGTATGGGCTCCATGATGAAAGATATGGGTCAAAGCCGTAAGCCATCATTGTTACTGTATCACATTTACCCTTTAATACAGGAAGCTTTGCAACCATTGACTGTGTCTCTGTGAGCTGGTAACGTCCACCATATGGCATATATACACTGCCTGCTCCGATAGAGCCGTCGAACATCTCAACAAGTCCCTTCTGTGAGCATACGTTAAGGTCTTCAAGCTCTGCCTCCCAGGCACCCTTCATATCTCCTGCCTCTACCATCTTGGCTACAGCAGGTGTGCTGATTTTGTCCAGATAATTGTCACTCTCGCAAGGCATCTCAACCTCAACATCAGTCTCCTGATGCGCTCCGTTTGTATCAAGGAATGCACGAGAGATATTTACTACCTCTTTGCCTCTCCACTCAAGCACAAGTCTTGGATCCTCTGTAACTACCGCAACCTCTGTTGCCTCGAGGTTTTCCTCCTTTGCGTATGCAAGGAACTGCTCAACATCAGAAGGCGCAACTACAACTGCCATACGCTCCTGTGACTCTGAGATAGCAATCTCTGTTCCGTCAAGACCTGCATATTTCTTTGGTACCTTGTCAAGCTCTATGCGAAGTCCGTCAGCAAGCTCTCCGATAGCAACAGAAACTCCGCCGGCACCGAAATCGTTACATTTCTTGATGATATGGCTGACCTCTTCTCTTCTGAAAAGTCTCTGAAGCTTTCTCTCTGTAGGTGCATTACCCTTTTGTACCTCAGCTCCGCATACTGATGTAGACTTTGTATTGTGTGCCTTTGATGAACCTGTAGCACCACCGATTCCGTCACGTCCTGTGCGTCCTCCGAGGAGAATGATTTTATCTCCCGGATCTGAGTTAAGTCTCTGGACAGCACGTCTTGGAGCCGCACCCATAACTGCACCGATCTCCATACGCTTTGCAACATAATTTGGATGGTAAACCTCCTTGACATAGCCTGTTGCAAGTCCGATCTGGTTTCCATATGAGCTGTATCCGTGAGCTGCCTCTCTGACAAGCTTCTTCTGTGGAAGCTTTCCTTCAATTGTCTGTGAAACCGGTACTGTAGGATCTGCTGCACCTGTTACACGCATTGCCTGATATACATATGTACGTCCTGAGAGAGGATCTCGGATTGCTCCGCCAAGACATGTAGCAGCGCCACCAAAAGGCTCAATCTCTGTAGGATGGTTGTGTGTCTCGTTCTTGAAGTTTACAAGCCACTCCTCTGTCTTTCCGTCCACCTCAACAGGTACCACGATAGAGCATGCGTTGATCTCATCAGACTCTTCCTGATCATCAAGCTTGCCCTCTGCCTTTAATCTCTTCATGGCAAGAAGTGCAAGATCCATCAGGCAGACAAATTTGTCATTTCTGTCCTTGTAGATATTTGAAAATGTATTGAGATAATCCTTGTAGGTATTTTCAATCGGTGTGCGGTAGAAGCCATCGTCAAACTTGACATTCTTAAGCTCTGTAGAGAATGTGGTATGACGGCAGTGATCTGACCAGTATGTATCGAGCACACGGATTTCTGTCATTGAAGGATCACGCTTTTCCTCATTCTTAAAATAATTCTGGATATGAAGAAAATCCTTGAAGGTCATGGCAAGGTTCAATGATGAATAAAGCTCCTTCAGCTTGTCCTCTGCCATATCCTTGAAACCGTCAAATATGATGACATCAGCAGGGTCATCAAACTCCTGCACAAGTGTCTTAGGCTTTTCCATGCCGATAGCACGCGAATCAACAGGGTTGATGCAGTGCTTCTTAATAGCAGCAAACTGCTCATCTGTGATAGCACCCTCAATCACATATGTGATAGCACTTCTGATAATCGGCTCCTCATTCTCATTGAGAAGCTTCACACACTGCTCGGCTGAATCTGCTCTCTGGTCAAACTGTCCCGGTAAAAACTCTACAGTAAATACTTTTGCATCACCATAGTCAAATGTCTCCTCATAGATATCATCAACAGGTGGCTCTGAGAAAACTGTATACAAGGCTTTCTTGTATGTCTCCTCTGATATATTTTCCACATCATATCTGATTAATACACGTACTGCCTCCACAGTTGTGATTCCCAGATAATGCTTAATCTCATGCTTTAATTCCTTTGCCTTTACCGCAAAGTCAGGTTTTTTCTCTACATATACACGACGTACGTTACTCATATGTTCTCCTTTCAATTCGAGAGTATGTAACCAATTATTCGTTACCGTCCGGCTTTTTGCACAATCGGACTTTAAAACTATGGTTGTAGTATAACACTTTAGTTATGATA
>OHFQ01000885.1_pt1 | contig 13063 bp, 10 predicted proteins | sample 1567581 | NCBI WGS metagenome assembly OHFQ01 (sample SAMEA3879559, study PRJEB24766) | human gut metagenome | biome: human-associated habitat; feature: feces | place: USA | collected 1985/1987 | reverse complement strand
CCTATCGGTGGCGTTGGCGCTTTACTCGGGGCTGACGGACAAAGTTATAAGCGACAAGCTTATCGCCCTTGGCGAGATAGGCTTAGGCGGCGAACTTAGGAGCATTTCCCACTGTGAACAGCGCCTTGCAGAGTGCGAACGAATGGGCTTTGAAACTTGTATCGTGCCTGCACACTCGCTGAAAAGCGTTGACACAAGCAAGTTTTCAATGAAAATAATAGGTGTGCGCTCCATACGGGAAGCGTTCAAAGCCATAGGCTGACATAGTACAAGACCCTATCCCAAATTTTGTGTAATAAAAAAATAGTGCAATAGAAAAACATATTATAGACCGACCATGAGGTGATCGCTATAAATATTGGTATGAAACGATTATATTATTATGTAGAAAAAACGATGTATATCCATATATTACAGATATTATTGTTTTCATCTATATTGTTTTATGTCTTCTATCGCAACGAATATCGACTTGATAATGCTATATTAGGAATTGCTATATTATCCATTTTATTTAATTCATATAGAGCCGCAGATGGAATTATATTGTTATATAAAAAACGGATCTGTACATTAAAAGGGCAACAATACAAGGGTAGAATAGTTGGTAAAATAGGAATAAATGCTTTTAGAGAAGGATATTTCTATAAGCTGGTTGTTCTTTATGCAAACAAAATATGTTGACGCCTTAAAAAACAAGAGGTGCATTGTAAATGTATATGGTAATAATGTGTATATTTGCGGATACTCACTCTGTAAAAAAGGTGATTTACCAATAAAAATTAGAATAGTGGGAAATAAGTAAACCGATAACACAAAACGGACGGAAGACCAAATCTTCCGCCCGTTATTTTTTTCTTATGTAGAAGCCGCACGCTCGCCCATAATGTCGCTTTTGAGAAGCCCATAGATGTTGAAATCTGTATAGATATTCACGAACTTCGCCTGACGCTTTGTACCCTCGCAGGTAAATCCGCATTTTTCCATTACTCTGTTTGAAGCCACGTTCACTGTCATGACCTCAGCTTCAAGCCTTTGAACGCCTGTTTCCTCAAAGCAAAATCTGATAACACGCCTGAGGGCTTCTGTGACAAAGCCCATGTTCTGATACGCCGCCGAGATTCGATAGCCTATCATAGCCTGTCTGTCATTCTCGATATTGAACAGGTTTACCTCCCCTGCCAGCCTATGATTTTTCTTTAGCTCTATTCCCCAGCTTATATGATCCTTTTTGCCGTTGTTAAGAGTACGTCCGAAAAACAGCGACGGCTCTCTTTCCTGCCTTGTCATGTTTCTACTCCAATATTTGTAAAGGTTCTCGTCAGCCATATAGGTTTTCATATCCTCTGCGTCAGCAGCGGTCTTCGCCCTGAGTATGAGCCTTTCTGTTTCCAGCACAGGAAAATGAGAAAAATAATAGTCCATATCCTGCAAAATAAACACTCTCCCCCTGCTTATATAATAAAATTTCCCAAGTCTAACTAAAATTATAACATAAACTCCAGCAAAAATCAAGTGTTTTTAAGCAAAATACACAAAAAGCAGAAAACGCCCCGAAACAAGTTCGGGACGCTCTCTGTTCTATAATCTGGAGAATTAGAAATCAACTTCTGTATCGTAGTAGCAGCACTTGAGGAGCTTTTCCATTTCTTCCTGTGAAGGCTGACGTGGGTTAGAACCTGTGCAAGCGTCTGCGATAGCGTTCTTAGCGATCTCAGGGAGTCTCTCAAGGAATACGTTCTCAGGAACGAATCCCTGCTCACATGGATAGCTGTCTGTACCATAGTTCTTGATGCAGTGAGGAATGTTGAGCTTGTCATTCATGCCTCTTACATACTCGATGAGGAGCTTTACCTTCTCGTCATCGTTTGAACCGCCCAGGTGCATATAATCAGCGATAACGCCATATCTCTTCTTAGCTGTTTCGTCCTTAGCGTTGAATGCGATAACCTTTGGCAGATACATTGCGTTAGCTGCACCGTGGATAATGTGTGCACCGTAATCAGCAAAAGCAGCACCAGTCTTATGAGCCATTGAGTGAACGATACCAAGCAGAGCGTTTGAGAATGCCATACCTGCAAGACACTGAGCGTCGTGCATTCTATCTCTTGCGCCCATATCGCCGTTGTAGGAATCAACGAGATCCTTCTGGATCATTTCGATAGCGTGGATAGCAAGCGGATCTGTATATGCACAGTTCGCTGTTGAAACATAAGCTTCGATAGCGTGTGTCAGAGCGTCCATACCTGTATGAGCTGTCAGCTTCTGTGGCATTGTTTCTGCAAGGTCAGGGTCAACGATAGCTACATCTGGTGTGATCTCAAAGTCAGCGATAGGATACTTGATACCCTTGTCATAATCTGTGATGATAGAGAATGCTGTTACCTCAGTAGCTGTACCTGATGTTGAAGAAATTGCGCAGAAGTGTGCCTTCTTTCTCAGCTCAGGGATACCGAATACCTTACACATATCTTCAAATGTGCAGTCAGGATACTCATACTTGATCCACATAGCCTTTGCAGCGTCGATAGGTGAGCCGCCGCCCATTGCTACGATCCAATCAGGCTCAAATTCGAGCATGACCTTTGCACCGTTCATAACTGTTGTTACAGAAGGGTCTGGCTCTACGCCCTCAAGAAGCTTAACTTCCATTCCAGCCTCTTTCAGATAAGCTTCTGCCTTCTGGAGAAAACCGTTTCTCTTCATTGAGCCGCCGCCGACTACGATGATAGCTTTCTTACCTTTCAGTGTTTTCAGGTTCTCCAATGCTCCCTTGCCGTGATAAAGGTCTCTTGGTAATGTAAATCTCATTTCTAATTCCTCCTATATGTAATGTAATAATGTGTTCAAAGAGGTTTGTGTAAATCTCACACAAATTCTCTCTTTGCTTGACTTTAATTATACAAAATGTCAATGAACTATTCTAACATAATCTATGAATATTCTATTAATTATTAACTTTTACATAGCATATATAAGTATGTGCATACAGCTAAATGTACATATGAATGTGTAAAACAGGTGTAAAAAATATCACAATTACATGAAAAATCACGATTTTGTTTGCACTATATGGAATTTTGCAGTGCTTATTTCGTTTTCTTTTGTTAATAAATTATACATTTGTGAGTGCAGAAATATTCCTGTTTATGAAGATAAAAAAATTCATAAAAAATTTACTTAAGCTATGGAAATATGCGAAAAAATGTGATATAATATACTAGTATTGTATTGTATCCTCCCACGATGGAGGAATAATAACAAGGAGGAAATTTAATATGAAAACAAAGGTCAACACAAAATCATTGGTGATACTGGGATTGATGACAGCTCTCACAATGATCTTCTCGTTCACTCCTATCGGTTCTATACCTATCGGACCGCTGGTAATTACTCTCAACGTAATTCCTATTGCCATAGCGGCTGTAACGGTAGGCCCTGTGGGAAGTGCAGTCATTGGAGGAGTTTTCGGACTGCTCAGCTTTTTGCAGTGCTTCGGAATAGGCGTGCCAAGCGGAATGGGAGCAGCACTTGTTGCGATCGATCCGGTCCTGGCTTTCGTTCAGCGATTTGTACCAAGACTTCTTGACGGCATTATCGTAGGATTTATTGCAAAAGGCATGAGCAAAGTAACAAACAATTATGTTTCATATGCTGTTACTGGCTTTTTTACCGCGTTTTTGAACACTGCGTTCTTTATGAGTGCGCTTGTTTTGCTTTTCGGCAACACCGATTATGTAAAAGAGCTTATGGGTGGAAAGAATATCATAGTATTCATCTGCACCTTTGTAGGCATAAACGCTCTGGTCGAAATGGCTGTATGCACATTTGTTACAGGTACAGTGGGTGCTGCACTTTATAAGGCAAGGTTCATACCCAGCAAAAACAAAGCGCAGGCATAAATTCACCGAAAGGATAACATACAAATGGTTTTAGCGGTCGATATAGGAAACACTAACATAGTAATGGGCTGTTTTGAAAGCGACAGGATACTTTTTGTTGAAAGACTTTCTACAAATCAGCAGTCCACGGCACTTGAATATGCCATAATGCTCAAGAACATTCTTGAGATACATTCTATAGATATGTCAGATTTCAGGGGCGGCATAATCTCATCGGTCGTGCCGTCTGTTACCCTCACGATGAAAGAGGCAATGGAGAGGCTTATCAAAAAGCGCATCATGGTGGTAGGACCTGGAATAAAGACGGGACTTAAGATAAATCTCGACAATCCCGCACAGCTTGGAAGCGACAGAGTTGCAGACGCAGTTGCGGCGATAAACCTCTACCCTGTGCCTATCATAATGATAGATATGGGCACTGCTACTACCATATCAGTAATAGACAAGGAAAAGAATTTCATAGGCGGAATGATAATACCGGGACTTAGAACTTCCCTCGACTCGCTTTCGGGCAAGGCTTCACAGCTTCCTTTCATAAGCCTTGTGCCGCCTAAAAAGGTCATAGGCACTAATACTATCGACTGTATGAAGAGCGGTATAATCCACAGCAACGCTGCAAGCATTGACGGAGTTATAGAGAGGATAGAAAACGAGCTTGGTGAAAAATGCACTGTGGTTTCCACAGGCGGTGTGGCAAAGATAATAGTTCCTTACTGCAAGCGTGACATCGTCATTGACGATGAGCTTCTGCTCAAAGGGCTTATGATAATCTACAATAAAAACAAACAATAATTTAAAATACAATACACAAAGCGTCGGGTAGTTTTATCCGACGCTTTTTTATGTCGCTTTTTATATCCATAATAGACAAACAAACGGGCTTCAAACAGTTGCAAATGCCGAAAATGGAGCGTTTCTATTGCTTCCAGGGCTTTGTTATGGTACAATCATATGTGCAAAGTAAAACGTTTACATAAAACAGAAAGCAGGAAATATATGAACGCAAGAAAAATATTATGCCTTATGGCCGCAGTGCTTATGCTGTCGGGCTGTTCAAAAGGTGGGGACGGCTCGCAGGCTTCATCAAAAGCGGCTGAAAGCTCCGGCAAAGCGGACAGCAGTGTTTCAGACTATGATAATACCACTACCGAACCTGAAACAGACAAGCCTGAATTTGACCTCAATGACAGCGTGATAGGTTTTTCGCAGGAAAGCGGCTTTTATGACAGCGGTTTCAGCCTTGAGCTTACCGCAAACGAGGGCGAGAAGATATACTACACCACTGACGGCACAGACCCTAGGACCTCTGCCACAAGAGAAGAATACACTGCCCCTATCGAGATAAAAGACAGAAGCAATGACCCTAATGTGGTTTCAGCCGTGCCGACAGAAATGATATCGGGAAATTTCAATGAGTTCAGCTTTGGCGAAGGGGATTTCTGGTGCAACAAAAAGGCACCTTCTGACAATGCGGTGGACAAATGCACTGTTATAAGGGCGTCAAGCGAAAAAAGCGACGGAAGCGTTTCGCAAAGCTTCTCAGGCAGCTTTTACATAGGAAGCGCAGAGGAGCATATAAAAGGACTTAAAGAAAGCTGTGAAGCGGCCGGGCATGACCTTGCGGTAATGAACATCACAATGGACTACGCTGACCTTTTCGACAGCAAGATCGGCATATACGTCAAGGGAGATATTTTCAACAAGGCACTTGAGGATTATAAAGCCAGCGGAGAAAGCATAGAAAACGAAACCGCAAGACAGCTTGACGCAAACTACAAACAGCGTGGCAAGGAATGGGAACGTAATTGTCACATCGAGCTTAACGAAATTTCAGCCGAGGGAAATGTGACAAACGCATTGTCACAGGATTGCGGAATAAGGATACAGGGAAACTATTCACGCTCCGACCTGCAAAAGGGATTCAGGCTTTACGCCAGAAAGAAATATGGTGAAAAGAAGTTTAACTATGATATCTTTGAGGGGCTGAAAAACGCATCTGATGAAACTATCGACAGCTTTAAGACGCTTACTCTCCGTGCAGGTGGTAATTGTGCTTTTACGGCAAAATTCAATGACACCTATTGGCAGAGTCTTATGACAGAGCTTGACGGCTCAACAAAGGCTTCACGTCCATGCGTTGTTTATCTGAATGGCGAATACTGGGGACTTTATGTGCTGGAGGAGGACTATTCCGACAATTATTTTGAAAGCCACTACGGTGTGAACAAAGACGATGTGGTGGTCTACAAGGGCGACGCAGAAACCTATCAGAGCGGCTACAAGCTTGACGAGGGCAAGCTTCCGGAGGGAGAAACTGACGAGGGATATTTCTTCAAGGAGCTTACAGATTTCTTCGCTTCTCACAAAGACTTATCCGCACAGGCAGATTATGAGGAGTTCTCAAAGCTTGTTGACACCGACAGTGTGAGAGATTATTTTCTTGCAGAGGTTTGGATAAACAACAAGTGGGATTGGCCGGGCAAAAACTGGTCAATGTGGAAGGTGCAGAACACAGACAGTTCCAAAGAATATGCAGACGGCAAATGGCGTTTCATGTTCTATGACGTTGAGTTCGGCGGAGTGAGCGGTGAAGGCGACGCATGGACGAACACCATGAAAGAGGATAACTACAAGCCAAAGGGACTGCTTGACACGGACACGAAAAATCCTGCGGTTCTGAGTTTTGCTTATCTTATGTCAAATGAGAATTTCAGGAACGATTTCAATGACAGGCTTTTAAAGATGTCTGAGGGTACGTTTGAAAAAGAAAAGGCACTTGATAGGCTCGCAGAATTTGAGAGCATATATTCCCCTCTTTATGAGCAGTTTTTTGAGAGATATCCTGAAACAGGCTCGGCTGAAGAGGCTCTTCATGGGGATTACGCCTCTTCTGACTGCATAAGAGCGTTCATTAACAAGCGTAATAAGTCTATCCAAAGTATTGTGGACTGGACTAATTCGCAGTTCTGATATTTCACAAACCAAAACGGCAGAACAGCATATGCTGAACTGCCGTTTTTATATTGCTTATTTTATGCCGCAGGAGCGTATGTGAATGTTATTTCGAGAGTGTTTATCTTTCCTGCATAGTCAAGTATTGTTGGAGAAGCCTTTGAAAGGTCACCGCCTGCTATCCTTGCGTCCTCAGGCGGTGCGGATACCCACTGGTTCACAAGGTTCACTCTTGTGCAAAGCTGGTCGTCAGAGGTCGTATAGCCCTCCGCTATGGTTTCAACAGCTTCGCCGTTTATCTTTATCTCGTCAATAGTTGCGATATAGTTCGGATAAAGCTTTTCACCGTTTGCGATACCCAAAGCCGAGAATGCAATGCCGTTGGCGTTGTTTGATGACATATCAAGGCTTACTGTGTATGTTCCCTCGCCGTCTATAACTGCGTTTTCTGCGATCACTCCGTTGCTCTTTGAAGCCGGGTCATACTCGTCACCAACGCTGTAGCATACGGAAAAATCTGCACTCTGATACATTATCCATGCCACCGCTGTGTTCTCGTCAGCCTGCGGTGCGGTATCATCTGTTAGCTTTTCAGGTGCAGCCGCAAGAGTTTCATCAAGCTTCTTTACAGCAGCGGCTCTTTCCTCCTCCACTGTCATCGAAGACTGGTTATCACGGCGTCTTTCATCAAATATCTTTGCCACAGTTTCATCACGCATTTTAAGTTCTGAACGTGAGAAGAAATCACTGCAATCCCAAAGAAATGGCGCAAAGCCGTAGGCGTCGCAGTTGTCAAGGAGGTTGTTAATAAACTTGTCAGTGCCTTTCTTTACGTCGCCGCCGTTTGTAAGCACTGCATACTCGCCAATTATTATGCCGTAGCCCTGCTCGGAATACTTTGTCATGTTCTTGAAAAGTCTGTTCTGCTCCTCATAGTCTGACTTTGTTCCCCAATCCGAGCGACCCTTTGTTCCGCAATAATCCCATGGGGTATAATAATGAACAGAAAGCAGGAGCTTATCCTTTGCGGTATCAGTTGGCATCTGGAACTTGTCTGAGCAGGTCATTGTGATATCGGTATTGTAGCCTGCGATAAGAAGAAAACGCTGTTCGTTGTTTCCGCCTGTTGCACGAACAGTGTCAACAAAGGTCTGGTTTATCCTATTAGCCATTTCATAGCACTCGGCTTTTGAAAGCGAGCCTGAGTTTTTGCACACGTCTGTGTCATTGAGTCTGTCACCAAGCTCTTCGTTTGCACCCTCAAATATAAGTCTGTCGGAGTATTTTTTATATCTGTTCGCTATCTGCGTCCACATGGACTTATACATTTCAAACGCCTTGTCAACGTCGCTCTGCTCGGAAGAACCGAACATTCCCCACCAGCTTCCGTCCCAGTGGTCGTTTATGATAACATACATATCATTATCCAAAGCGTAGTTTATTATCTCCTCCACTCTGTCGAGATAGGCTTCATTTATGGTGTAATCGCCTTTTTCATACTCCATTGCATTTGTCCATGCCACAGGCACACGGAGAGAGTCAAAGCCGCTTGCTTTCATGCCCTTTATCATTTCTTCCGTTGTGACAGGCTGACCCCAGAAAGTTTCAAAGCTTTCAGGGTCGGTGTCTGCGGAATAGCTTTTATGACCGTAGGCTTCCATAGTGTTTCCAAGGTTTGTGCCGTTGCCCAGAAGTCTTGCAAGCTCGGTTGCGGTGAGGTCTTTGTTTATGCTTCCGTCATCAGAGGTCTTTGCGCCCTCCTCTGCCTTTGATGAAGAGCTGTCGCTTCCCTTTCCACAGCCTGCAAGCAGCGCAGTACAGCCCATGACCGCTGCAGTAAGAAGCGGGATAAGCCTAAACTTTTCCATGTCATTCCCTCCTATTTCATAAATACAAATTCTTCAAGTTCAAAAAGCGGCTTGTTTTTGAAATAATCTGCTATCCAATCGGCAAGTTCATCTGAAAAAGCTGTAGGCACAAAATAGATAGAATGTCTGCCTGTGAGTGACTTGACTACTCCTGTGTAAACTCCGTCGCCTGTGCCAATATCAACATAGCCTACAGGCTCGCTGTTCTCATAGTCATCAGCATAGACCGCCACCTTTGCAACAGTTCCCATGCCCCTGACTTTCAGGGCTATCTTCATGGTCTTTGAGGAAAAGTCCTCGCCAAAGTCAAAATACTTATAGCCTATAACATTACCCTCGGTGATGTTCACGATACTTCTTGTGAAGATGTCCTTTTCGGTGATAAAACAGCCGCCTTTCAGCACGCAGGCTATATCCGCAGGATAAGGCTTGAAAGGGTCAAGGCTGTCTTCAAAGCCAAGCGATGTCATTTCCACTGTCGGTATCGTTCCGTCAGGGAGAATCTCTATTTTCTCAACGCAGGCACGTCTTGACATTATGGTATTGTTTGTCATTCTGTGATAAAAAATATACCACTGACCATTTATGTTGCACACTGAGCCGTGGTCATTTCCGCCTGGGAAATCCACGCCGTTGTCTATTATATATCCACGATATTTGAACGGGCCTTGTGGCTTATCTGAGGTTGCATAGGCAAGCCTGCTTCCTACACATGGGGAATATATAAGATAGTATGTATCTCCGATTTTCCTCGGGGAGCTTGCCTCAAAGAAACGCTGTTCCTGCGGTGCGTTGTCGCTGTCATCAATGACCGCTCTTTTGTAGCTTCCCTTTTTAATGGTATACATATCCGCAGGGTCTATCTCGTTGAAGTTGGATTCTGTGAAGCCGTAATAAATATACACTCTGCCGTCATCATCAACAAGCACGCCTGCATCATTATAAATGCCGTCATCGCCTGCGTCCTCAGGGTCATATTTATACTGAGAAAGGAGCTTGAAAGGGCCTTCTGGCTTATCGGACACGCCAACAACGCCCTTTGAGCCGACTATATAGGCATAGAGATAATACCTGCCGTCTTTTTCTATAACGTCCGGAGCGAACAGCTTGCGGTCGGTCATTCCCTCGGTATCGGACTTATGGTCACGGTCATCACGGGTATGGAAGCTGTGTCCGTGGCAGACCCAATTGTTAAGGTCATCAAGTGGTGCAGACCAGACTTTCAGTTTATAGTCACAAAAGTCGCTTTGAGCGGCTCTGTCATGTGAGCCATAAAGATAAACTCTGTCGCCGAAAACTCTCGGCTCGCCGTCAGGGATATACTCCCATGCAGGCAAAATGGGGTTTGGCATGAAAATTTCCTCCTATTTTTTTCATAACTTGTTTTATCATAAGATAATTATAAATCATACTATTATTATTTTCAATATCCTAACACGCTGTCAGAGGTGAAAATTTGTGCAAAATGTAAAATCGTTCAGACTGTCCAAAGGTGCAAAAAAGCCCGTTTGCGACGGCTTCCGACCTTGACAAAAGAGGGCAAATCGTGTATAATATTAAGTTGATAGTACCCGTATAAAATTATATTGATATAGGAGTGTTTAATTATGGCAGCTATTTCTAAGACTGTTTCAAAAGCAGGTTATGCTAAATTGCAGGAGGAACTTGAATACCTTATTACAGTAAAAAGACGTGAAGTCGCTCAGAAGCTTAAAGAAGCACGTTCTTTCGGAGACCTTTCCGAGAATGCTGAGTACGACGAGGCTAAGAACGAGCAGGCTATCCTTGAATCAAAGATCAATGAGTTAGAGCTTCTCATTTCAAACGCAACTGTCGTTGAGGACGATGATATTTCTGTAAACGAGATAGGTGTAGGCTCTATCATCAAGATAAAGGATATCGAGCTTGACGAGATCGAGGATCTTCAGATAGTAGGTTCAACTGAGTCTGACCCTGACAACGGCAAGATCTCTGACGAGTCACCTATAGGCAAGGCTGCACTCAAGCACAAGGTAGGCGACATTTTCGAGGCTGAAACACCTGCCGGTCTGCTGAAATTCGAGGTCATCGACATTTCAAAGTAACAGACCACTTACAAAACACACGGAAAGGAAAATATAAATGAGCGAGGAAAACCGCACAAACGCTCCTGAGGAAGAGCTTACTCAGGAGGACATAAACAGCTTAAAGAAGATAAGAATGGACAAGCTTGAAGAGCTGAAAGCCAAGGGCAAGAATCCATTTGAGATAACAAAGTATGACGTTACGGCAAGCTGTGCCGAGGCTAAAGCACAGTATGAAAAGCTTGAGGCTGAGCTTAAGGAGCAGGCAGGCGAAGACGAAGAAAAGCTCAAGGAGCTTCTCGAGGCAAACCGCATAACAGTAAGCGTTGCAGGCAGAGTAATGTCAAGACGTCTTATGGGCAAGGCAAGCTTTTTCGATCTGAGAGATAAGACTGACAAGGTTCAGGTCTATCTGAGAATGAACGAGATCGGCAAGGAAGAATTTGACGATTACAAGAAGGGCGATATCGGTGATATCGTTGGCATTGAGGGCTTTGTATTCAGAACAAAAATGGGCGAGATATCAATTCACGCTCAGAAGTTCGTACTGCTTTCAAAGTCGCTTCTGCCGTTGCCTGAGAAGTGGCATGGTCTGAAGGATCAGGACACTAGATACAGACAGAGATACACAGACCTTATATGCAATCCTGAGGTAAAGGATACATTTATAAAGAGGTCGCAGATAATTTCATCTATCAGAAGATATCTTGACGGACAGGGCTTCATGGAAGTTGAAACTCCAATGCTGGTATCTAATGCAGGCGGAGCTGCCGCAAGACCATTTGAGACACACTACAATGCACTTGACGAGGACGTTAAGCTTAGAATTTCTTTGGAGCTTTATCTGAAAAGACTTATTGTCGGCGGACTTGAAAGAGTATACGAGATAGGCAGAGTATTCAGAAACGAAGGTGTTGACGCAAGACACAATCCTGAGTTCACTCTTATGGAGCTTTATCAGGCATACACAGATTACGAGGGTATGATGGAACTTACAGAGAGCATGTTCAGACACCTTGCCGAGACTGTATGCGGTACAACTAAGATTACTTACAACGGCACTGAGATTGACCTTGGAAAGCCATTCAGAAGACTTACTATGAATGATGCTATCAAGGAATATGCAGGCGTTAATTTTGATACAATAAAGACAGATGAAGAAGCTAAGGCTCTTGCTAAGGAAAGAGGAATTGAGTTCGAGGAGCGTCACACTAAGGGCGACATCATCAACCTCTTCTTTGAGGAGTACTGCGAGGAGAATTTAATCCAGCCTACATTCATTATGGATCATCCTCTTGCAATATCTCCACTTACTAAGAAGAAGCCATCTGATCCAGAGAAGGTTGAGCGTTTCGAGCTTTTCATTAACACATGGGAAATGTGTAATGCATACTCAGAGCTTAACGACCCAATCGACCAGAGAGAGCGTTTCGCACAGCAGGATAAGAACGCAGAAAACGGCGACGAGGAAGCACAGCACACAGATGAGGACTTCCTTAACGCACTTGCAGTAGGTATGCCACCAACAGGCGGTATCGGTTACGGTATTGACAGACTTGTTATGCTGCTTACAGATTCACCTGCAATTAGAGATGTTCTGCTCTTCCCGACAATGAAGAGTTTAGGCTCGGATAAGCAGGAAAATAAGGTGTCTAAGAGTAATTCAACAGAGAATTGCGACCAGATTGCGACCGTTGAAGAGAAGATTGATTTCTCAAATGTAAAGATTGAGCCATTGTTTGAGGAAACAGTTGACTTTGATACATTTTCAAAATCAGATTTTAGAGCAGTTAAGGTTAAGGAATGTGTAGCAGTACCTAAGAGCAAGAAACTTTTACAGTTTACTCTTGATGATGGTACAGGTGTAGATAGAACAATCCTTTCTGGTATTCATGCATATTATGAACCAGAAGAATTGGTTGGAAAGACTGCAATTGCGATTGTAAACTTACCACCAAGAAAAATGATGGGTATTAATTCTGAAGGTATGTTGATCTCAGCTGTACATGAAGAAGATGGTCATGAATGCTTGAATTTATTGATGGTTGATGACAAGATTCCTGCAGGAGCTAAGCTTTACTAGGATTAAAAAAATTAGTAATTTTTGGTTGTAAATTTACGCATTTACGCCAAACTTACGCCAAACTTACGCCAAAAAATTAAGAAGAAAAAGATGGTTACACTAGTAAAGTGAAGCATTTTGTATTGAATTAAACAAAGAGCAGCTCTCTGATGAAGGGGGTTGCTCATTTTTGTTATATAGTTTGGATGAAATCAC
>OHFQ01000862.1_pt1 | contig 13368 bp, 8 predicted proteins | sample 1567581 | NCBI WGS metagenome assembly OHFQ01 (sample SAMEA3879559, study PRJEB24766) | human gut metagenome | biome: human-associated habitat; feature: feces | place: USA | collected 1985/1987 | reverse complement strand
GCTCCCCAGAGCTCGGCTGCCCGTTCTTCACTGATTACCGGATGCTATTCAAGCACTTACGGCATGGACATCCATCCTGTGCCCTACGATACACCTGCTGACATCTTCTTTCCACAGAAATTACGCGAAGCCGGATATTACTGTACAAACAACAGCAAGACACACTACAACTCTACCACTGACAATAAAATATGTTGGGACGAATGTAGCAACAAAGCCTCATACAATAGTCCCAAACGAAAAAAGAACCAACCCTTTTTCGCTGTATTCAACACGGTAACCTCACACATGGGACGCATCCGAACTTTCCATACAGACGGACGCAGAGATTACACACGGGAAGGCATATACCCGGCACTGCTTTCATTGCCTGCTTATGTTCCCGACTTGCCGGAAGTACGTTCCGACTATGCCGGTCATTTAGAAGCAGTACAAGACGTGGATACCTGGCTGGGATTCTTCCTGAAAGACCTGAAAGAGAAAGGCTTGGATGAAAATACAATTATATTTTTCTTCAGTGACCACGGCGGTTGTATACCCCGTGGTAAAGGATATTTGTACGAAAGCGGTCTAAAAGTACCTCTGATTGTCTATTTCCCGCCCAAATGGCAACACCTGGCCAAGCAGGCTTCAGGCAAAGAGTACAGCTTGGTCAACTTCACGGATTTAGGGCCTACCGTACTTAGTCTTGCAGGGGTAAAACCACCCAAACAGATGCAGGGCAAAGCACTTTACGGCAAGTTTGCAAACAAAGAAAAACGCCAGATGCAATTTGCATTAGCAGCCAATCAATTGCATCATTTCATGCCGGTACGCGCCGTTACCGATGGGCGTTTCAAATATATCCGTAGTTATATCCCCTATCGTCAGTTTGCCCTGCGCAATTATTATCAATGGGGAATGCCTTCCAACAAAGCATGGGATAAACTAGTATTGGAAGGGCATAATACCAACCCTAACTGGAAACTGACTTTCGAAGCCCATCCGGCAGAAATGCTGTTTGACCTTGAAAAAGATCCGGATGAACTGCACGACTTATCCGGTACTCCCGAATATGCAGAAATCTTGTCCAAAATGCGCCAAGCACTATCTGACCATATTCGTGTCACCGGTGATTTGGGGTTCTTCCTTCCCACTTCACGCACCGGTCATATTCTTTACGACAAAGTGCGCAAGGAGAAATATCCTCTGAACGAACTTTATACTCTTGTTGAAACAGCTGGAACAGCAACCACCGCCTCTCTGTCTATGTTAGAAGAAGCAATTACCAATCCGCTATCCGAAATGAGATTCTGGGGAGTAGTAGGATATGCCAAACTTGCCAGAGAAAAGCAAATATCTTCTTGTCCGCAAGCCTTGTTGGCACTCCTCCAAGACAGTAATCCCTACATCGCTTCCGAAGCCGCCTATGCCGCAGCCTATCTGGGTAAAAGTCAAGAAAGCGTTGCCCGCCTAATTATTCCCACAGAGGAAAAATACAGAAAAATAGGGTACTCTTCACTGGAATGCTTATCTTTAGACCCTGATATGCGTGACTGTATCCGTCCTTTCCTGTCGGAGCTGAGAGAAGCCGCAGAAACCCTGCCACGCCTTGAAAACGAAGATGCCGGACTCATGGCGCGGGGAATCCTCGTGAACTTGGGTGAAATGGATATCCAAGACCTATATGGTCCTGAAGCTTATAAAAGAGGTCTGAAATTTAACTATGGTCGTAGAGCAATGATACCGTTGCCCAACTAAAAGGAATAAATTTATGCGTAGTACAATCAAAATCGTAATTTTATTGTTTTTCATATGTACTTCCATGTCCGGAGCTTCGTTTCCGGACATGGAAAAGTATATGCGCCAACATGCCTTGATATGGGAACAATTACCCATGCAATGGAATGAAGGTGCTTTTTTAGGTAATGGATTGGTCGGCATGATGGTATATGCCGATTCCACACTCAATGCATTAGTTTTCCATCTGGGACGTCCCGATGTCACAGATCATAGGAAAGCTCCCTACCGAAAAACCTCCATCGGCACGGAAGAGGCAGATAAAATGGTGGATTTTTGCAGGCTTGATGTCGGTAAAATGCTATTATTCCCTGAAGGGAAGATACTTTCAGGCACTTTTTATCTCGACATTTACAATGCCGAACTGACCGGACACCTAAAAACAGACAAAGGAGACTTGACTTTCCACGCCTATACTCCCCAACCCGAAGAAGTGAATATCGTGGAAGTTTCCTCCGGAGTCCCTTACCGCTGGAAGGGGATTCCCGGGAACCCATGCTCTCCCCGCATAAGAGTATTTCCCCATTTGAAAGAAAAATTAAAATACAAGGACAACCCCGCACCTGTCGTCGACCAAAAAGACAAAGAAGGTAGTTGGGTACAGTCCTTGTTGGCGGGAGGAGACTATGCAACCTACTGGAAAGAGGTGCCGGGCGGAAAATCACGTTCCGTATTGTACGTGTCTACAGCCAATGAAGTGCCGGCTTCATCCCTCTCTCTTGCCAAAGCCATGAAGACTGTAGAAGCAACACAGATTACAGGAACTAAATTGTTGAAACAAAAGACACGCCAGTGGTGGAATGCCTACCACGAACGTTCTTTCCTTTCCATTCCGGACAAAAAACTGGAGAACTTTTATTTCATACAGATGTACAAACTTGCCACTTGTTCTCATCCGGATGGCCCGGCAATGGACGTAATGGGCACTTTCTTCAAACTGAGCCCATGGCCCAGTTTCTGGTGGAACCTAAATATACAACTGACTTATATGCCCATAGGACCAGCCAATAGGATGGAACAAGGCAAAAACTTCCAGCGACTGATGGATGAAGTGTTTCCTTCACTTGTCCGTTCTATTGAACCATGCAAGATAGGTGACTACACCTGGGCATTGCAAAACTATTATATGTACCTGCGATATGCCGGTGCTGACTGGCAAGATATCAAACAACAAGTAGTTCCAAAAGCACTGGACGCATTTGCCGTATTCGATAAAATACTGTGTTATAAAGAAAACACATGGCATCTCACCCATATTGAGTCTCCCGAATATGAAGGGTTCCAAAAATACAATGACAGCAATTACGGATTAGCTTCACTGAGCTGGTTGCTCCAAACATTGATAGCATGTCATGACAGAACTTCAAGCACTCATCCCGACTATGCACGCTGGAAAGAAATCCTGACACGACTGGCTCCATATCCCACCAATGAAAACGGTCTGATGATTGCCGCCAACAAACCGCTGGAGAAGTCCCACCGCCATTATTCGCACCTATTGGCCTTCTACCCTTTCCGACTTTTACATCCCGATGTACCAGAGAACCGTAAATTCCTGGAGAAATCCATCGAACACTGGTTGTCTTTAGAAGATGGGAAAGGATTAGCAGGATATTCCTATACCGGAGCAGCTTCTCTATATGCCTATTTGGGTAACGGTAACAAGGCTTACGAACGCTTGGCACATTTCATCAACAAACCAATCGGAATCAGCATTCTGCTACCCAATACATTCTATGTGGAAAGTCAAGGCAAGAATCCGGTAATAGAAACCCCATTAAGTGCTGCGGCCTCCCTTACTGAGCTGCTTATACAAAGCTGGGATGAGACTATACGTATCTTCCCGGCTGTGCCAGACCATTGGAAAGATTGTGCTTTCCATGCCCTCAGGGCGGAAGGAGGATTTACCGTCTCGGCTCAACGCCAAGACGGAAGAACCGAATGGGTCAGCCTGACCAGTGAAAAAGGACAACCTTGCCGTATACAGTTATCCGGATGGGATGCCGTCCATCAGCTATCTGCAGGACGTACCGTCTCCATCAAACCGCTGGGTAATGAGACCTATGAACTGGACCTGAAAACCGGAGAAAGCGTAACGCTGGCCCCTGACAAATCAACAAAATGCAAACTACGCCTTATCCGGGCAAAAAACAAATCCCAATCCAACTTCTATGGAGTGAAATCAAGAAAAGGTTTGCCCGAAATAATGGAATGGCCGGAATTAACTCCCATCAAGGAACGTGTGAATGTACAGGCCGACTCTGCTCGTATCCGACAGATTGTCGACGGCTGTTGGGTGGCCGTAGGTACCAATAAGTCCCATGCCATACAACTGGACTACTCCCGTCCCTTTCAAGGACAGCCTTCTTACCGTTTTGAGCTGAAACAAGATGACAACACTCTGGAAGGCTACTCTAAAGGAGAAACCAAAGGTCGCGCCGAACTATGCTATTGCTATGCCGTATCCGACGATTTCAAAAACTATCCGGCAGATGAATATCCCAATGCTCAAAAGATGAAGACCGTCTATCATTATGGCAAGGGAAGTTGCCCGCAAGGTTCATCCATGAGCTACACATTCTCTGTTTACATTCCACATACCCTTGACAAAAACGTATCTACCATCTTTGCCCAATGGCACGGCATGCCAAGCCGTACACTTGTGTCCGACCCTGATGGCAAAGTAATGAGACTCAGTACCAAGGAGTTTCTGGAACTGGAGAGGCGAATGATTTTCAAGAAAAATACGGCATATGATAAAATTATCAAAATCAACGCCCAAGGAGATACCCTCTACAGAGCAGGGAAACCGAACGGTTGGCTGATAGAACAAGGCGGTTATCCCCCGCTTGCCTTCGGCTTTTCACAAGGTTATTTCTACATCAAAGCCAATTCGGACCGCAAATGGCTGACGGACAAGACCGACCGCTGTAATGCCAATCCTGACAAGGCAGAAATCATGCATCCAGTCACCTCTACCTTCAAAACCTCGACAATAGCATATAAAATGCCATTCGAGAATTTCCCCAAAGATTGCTGGATAACTTTTCAGGTAAATATAGACTGGACCGAATATGGAAAAGAAAAAGAAACCATTCTTAAACCCGGACTTCTTGACGTAACCATGTCCTACCGTCAATCAGAAAAGGAAGTGAAAGAACATATCGTAAACAATGAGGAGATACTGATTGGCCGCAATGACGAAGAAGGATATTACTTCAAATTCGGCATATACCGTGTCGGCAACAGTACCATTCCGGTTTGCTATAACCTAGCCGGTTATAAAGAGCAGTTCCGAAAAGTAACGACAAGAATCACGCAATTTTAAATCCCATATTTTTCAACTCAACACAGAACGATTGATTTCTTGTTTTTTCGTAGAAAAACAAAAAAGGAAGAAATAATAGCCGAATTCAACAAGCAACAAAAAGCCCGCCACCTTAATGGAGACGGGCTTGAAAAGTAGCTCCGAGGGGAATCGAACCCCTATCTAAAATTTAGGAAAGTCTTGTTCTAACTCTAATAATCAGTGGATTACAACGGATATTGTGATTTTTGTAGAATATTTGTAGAAATAGTATGATAATTAGGCTTTCTACAAAGAAAATGGAAAACCCCACTTCTACAAAAAGAAGCGAGGTTTTCACTAATGCAACACCGATATAAATTCGGCACTGCAAAGATACAAAAAACGTGCGTACTTCTCAGTATGCACGTTCTGAAATGAAAAAAGTATTCTACAAAAGCTATTTTTTTAGCTCTATATATTCAGTATATGTAATTTTGTTGTGTGGATTTGAATTTACAACATCCATCTTTATAGCCTTCACCCCAAATCGGAAGAAAAGAAACTTTTTCGGTATCTTATGTATGATATGGTGTAACGTGTCGGCACTTTCTATCTTAGCAGATAATACCCCTTTGTCAATAGTTCCCCTTAAATCTATCCAAGAATCATGCCATCGAAAATTTAAAAGAGTATCAAGCTGGTTGCGATACACTATGCTATCACGTACTTTTGTTTTTATTTCTATTTCCGTTTTAGTGACTGTTGTTGTAGCTGCCTGAATGCGTTTGAGCTTTATATTCAAATCATCTGCTGTTTTGGCAAGATCCTTGTTTTTCTTTTCCAACTCATTTTTCGTCAATTCCAGCCTTAAAACAGAAGTAGCGTTTTTCCCTGCTTCCGTTTTGTAGTGTTCCACATCTGAAAGTAATGCTGCTTGATTACTATCCAAGCGATCACGTTCTTTCCTTACGCTATCCAATCGTTTAAACAGAAAGATATTTGTTCCTACGAGTAAAACAAGCGCAATAAATAAAAATTTACGCATACTCTTCTATATATTTAAGGATTGAATCAACGTGCAACTGGATAATTTGAGCCTTTCCTTCAGGAGATAGTAGAAACTTGCAATCTGTTTCATTATCCATAAAGAAGTTTTCCGTTAAAACAGCCGGGCATGAAGTCTTTTTGAGAATGTAGAAATTATTTTCCCAATCTCCATCCCCATCCGACCAATCACCTCTAATTTTCCAAGTTCCTCCAAACATTCTATTAGCCATATCCCAGAAAACTTGCGCCAAATCATCAGCTTTTGTTTTTCCAGGACTGGTATGTATTTCCCATCCTGTACCCTTGCCAGTTCCAGAAGCGTTACAATGAATAGAAACAAGAAGCGTTTTTGTCTTACCGTATCGGGCTGCTATCTCGTTTGCTCTTCTGGCTCTTTCTGCTAAAGGTACGTCTATATTTTCCTTTACCAACAATTCAGCATCTATACCTTTTGCTCGTAATTGGTTATATACGCCTTTGGCAATTTCTCTGGCATATTCCCACTCAAATAACTGTGATCCGTCCGACCACTTCGGAGATCTTTTACCTGGTGTATTTTCTCCGTGTCCGTTGTCTAATAATACTTTCATACGTTTTTATTTTCATTTTTTTCGCTTAAACATTTAGTTACTCCAGCCGAAGCAAACAAAGCAGTGATAGCACCGACAAAAGCCGATAATCCCATAAGATCGGTTTTGATAGACTTGTTTACGATTACTTCATAAACCAAAATAAAACCGACAATAAGCAGAAGGAAGCACCCCATTAAGGTAACGGCAACAAGAAAAAAACTCTTGCTACTGTGCCCTGATCCATTTTTGATAAGTTCTTTCAGATATTCTGTTACTCTCATAACTTGCGCTCTTTTACTTCTGGAAGGATATACTGAATGTGCATGGCTGCAAAATGAAGTTTTTTCCTGATTGCTTCCTCATCAAAATCATCAGGGATGGATTCTGTAAAATCACAGACCAAAGAACCAACCCAATCATGGGTAGTATCATGTAATTTTTGAACGATTAAAGACTGTGTTCCATTGGAGCTAAACATAGCCTTTGCACGTGTTCCATCCAAACTATCAATATCACGTATCAGCATAAGTTCATTTCGAGCCATTGAAGCCGTAAACTTTGGAAGTTCAGACATCTTAATATCTTGCCAAAAGTCACTAATACGGGCAACCCCTTTAGCGGTAACTTCATACAAGATTGTGAGATAATGATTATCTCCTAAAGGATATGGTTGTATAATATACACACGATCACATGAAAGATCATTCAACACTTTATGAATTTCACCATACACACGAGCAGAGTTTTCACTTCTGCGAGTGCTTTTTCTTTCTAATTGTCTTTCAAGTTCTTTAGCCTTAATATCAGCAAGCCGATTATGCTTTAACTGATTATACGCAAACCAGCCCGTACCCAAAGCTGTTATACACGCAAATAATGCTGCCCAATCCATATTTTATTAAGTTATTGATTAACAACTGCAAATATAATCATTATGGCGTATATATACACCAAAAGTAAAAAAATAAATGCTTCATTATTAATAATGGATATACTCTATTGAAACCCCACTCATGCTTAGAGCACTCCATCCGCATTTCTCAGCCGTTATAACATAGTAACTTATATCTTCCCATCTTATTCCATTATAAATGAAAACAGAATCATACCTTGAAATGTACACCCAATTTTTTTCAGGATTTTCTGGAGCTTGATCCAGTTTCCCTTTCCATATTATCGGGTTGTTTTCGTATGTTGGGATTTCATTCCATTGACCGAACCAATAGACATAATTTCTGTTTTTTTCAGTATTATAATACATATAACCATTTGATGGGTTTGGGATAACCTTATTTGACTGACCTTTCCAACTTAAAAGTGACGGGCTGTATGCCCCTTTTTCAATAATACCTATTAGTTCAATGACACCATTTATCCATGTTATCTTATTAGGGTCTGTCCATGACAATAAGTCTGATTCAGAAGAATTTGAGGATGTTCCCCTTAATTGCCCCCCATCATCAATACAAACTGAACTGTACCTAATACTTCCTACTGTTCGGGTATATGGTGGATAACAGCCATTATGTAATATTACCCTTGAACCTATGTATTGAATTTCATTTGGCAATATTATAGTAGCCCCGTTACTTTCTCCCTCCATATCGACCTTTAGATTTAATTCTTTATTGATTTTATAGCCGTATTGTCCTTGACTGCTGTCTTTTGTATATATAGCGTCACTTTCCTCTACTAAATGGAAATTCGTTTTCAAATACCCAGAAAATGTTCCCGAAGTTCCTTCCATTGAGCCATCATCCAATATCTTAAACTTTCCATCCTTTGAAAAAACTTTCTTTACAATTAAATTGTTTGTGTCAATAAGGTCATTTTTCAGATAACCTCCTTCAATAATTGTCTGTTTTAGTACAGCATTGTCCTTTAAGTCCTTAAAACTGCCACCAATAAACTCATCAAACTTTTGTGAATATTCATCCGAATATCCTTTCAGTGTGTCTTGAATAGCCTTGTTGGCAACTTCTACAGCAGTGTTAAAGTCGGCATACGCTCTGTTGAAAGTGGTATATTTACTGTCAACATTGTTTTTTTCAGTTACGGTAGTTCTACCATCGGCGATAGCGGAATTGATTGCGCTGATAAGGCTCTCAATGCTACCCATAAGCGTAACCTTGGCATTCAGAAGTCCGGTCTTTGCAGTTCCAGTAAGATAGGCGTTTGTGTACAGCTTGTTATATGCCGCTTCCACGGCGGCTTTCGTGTTGTTGACCGTGTTTATGTATTTTTCAATAGCCTTAGCCTCCGATTCCTCAATAATCCCATCTGCAAACGCACCGTCCACATAGTTGTTTAAATTTCCAACGGCGGTATTGGCGTTCTTTGCGCTCTCAACAGCGGCGTTGGCGGTGTTCTGAGCCTGAGTTATCAAACCGTTCACGGCTTCCCATTCATCAAGTTCATATAAGCCCGATGAACCCGACTGGAATCTTATCTTTCCTGATATAATACTATTCAATAGATCAAAATAAGTTTTTCCATCAGTCGAAACAATTTTATCAGTTGTTATTCTTCCAGGAACTATTTCAGTAAAGCCGAATAGTTCAATAAATGAGCGTTCTCCTTCAAATTCACTGTTTAGAATACCTACAAGGAAATGATAATAACCCTCTACACCTTCCAGCTTGATAGCATTTTTACTTAAGACGTATGATCCAGTAGTGCCATTTTTATTAGCCTTCACATAGAGATAATACCCTACGGTTTCCGTCAAAGTTGGAGAAGTGTATTTTTCAATATCCCAAAACTTATACTCACTGGCTTTATGCCCAGAAGAAAGTGTATCAATCCCGATAGTCATGTGTTGTAATATTCCACCTGGATCTGAAAGCACTTTCTTTTTGCTGTCATAGGTAACGAAATATTCTACTTGTGTCGGATTGGTTTTGTTGTTCACGAAACGAAACTGCAAACTTTCATCGCCAACAAGCAAACTCATTGTTTGTACCGAAATCGGACTGATAGAGCCTGAGAAATGCAAAAGAGCGTCATTCAACATTGAAATAGTTTCTTTTGCATCCCTGAAACGTCTTTTTGTAAACTGGATAGAGTTTTTATATTGGTTATCGGTTTTAACCTCGTTACTCTCTATCTTGTTTAATTCGCTTGAAACCGTTACGCCAGTAGTAGTATTGGATAATTCAATAATCGGGCTGTAAGGTCTGTGTATATACTCCTTAATACTGGTAATCCTTATCTTTATACCTTCTGGTATGAATTGCGGATCTTTAAAGAGTATATAACCGCCCAATTTTATTTTGCCACCAATAGAGAGCCAACGCTTTTTGGAATAAATGCTATCCAATTCTCCTTTGAATGTGAATTTTGGATCTTCATTCTCATAAAGATATTTGGCTGCTTCCCTGAACATATCCCAGCTTGCACCTTCTTTCGTTGAGTTATTGCAAATGTACGCATCCGGCAACTGTATTCCGAACACAGCGTATTTATCCCCCAGGTTAGGCTTATATATGTCATTGGGCATAATCTGACCGTCTATTTCTTGTGGTGTTATCAAGAATTTACGTTCTTTATGAACATATTTAACTTCAAACTCTTTATTACTGCCAGCAAGCATACCAGACTGAAATATAACAGTCATGTTATTGCCTTCTATCACGTAATCCTCAAAATTCAGATCATCAGGAATAGAACTATCTATAAAATCATAGAAATTCTTTTCTTTATCAGAAACAACAACATTAGAAACACTGCCTACTCTTTTAGGTGAAATATGAGAACAATCCAAACTATCCTCTTGAACATCCGTAAGGGTTGTATCAGCCCGTTTTATATACAAGCCTTCCGCATCCGAAACGTAAGCACGCCCTTCATACTCCAATCTTTGATTTTTGGGCAAAAGCAATTCCTTAGATCCATATTTGCTAAAGTCTATATTCTGCTCCCCACCTTGAACGTACAATATGGTAACTGGTCTATTTCCGTCCTTGTTGGAGCGTCCTAAACCTGGAACAAAACCTTTATCTTTCCCATATTCAAGAGGCAAAGGCTCACCCTTGTTATATTCAACTTTACGCAAGTGTATCGTTTTGATAGCTGGATCTATTTCATACTCCGTCTTAAACGTATCGGCAATAGTAGGCAAAGCCTCACTACAAAAGATATGGTTGTAGTTAATAGTCTTTTCTTCTGCTTCGATACATTCGCCAACCTTCCAACCGCTATCTCTCATGTTGAGATTATCTACAATTAACTGTAGATGCTCGTGAGGCTTTGCAGTGTAATCGAACTTCAAACGCTTAGAAACAATATCCCGGCATTTGTATTTACCCAATATTGCGCCTATGTCATACATTACAAGAGTGTATTCAAAATTCCGACTGCTTTTCTTCTTGAAGTCGTCAGGATCCATAAGGTAGTAAGTGATATTCTTGTAGATACAATAAGCTCCTACGGGAATGTTTATGAACTCTTCACTGGCAAAGTACAGATAAAGAGTGCCTACATTCTGTAAAGCCGTATATCGGTAGCTGCTTGTATCTACCAGAATATCAATCTCCTTGTTGTTGAAATGTATTTTCATGTTTACTAAGTGAATTGATAGATCTTACCATTTCCGCATTTCATCCCTTTAATCGTAGTGCTGAAAGGGAAAGCGTCTTTGGGGATCTGATCCAAAGTTTTCTTTAAAGAAGCTGCGTTTGTGAAAAACTTACCATCCGCACCATTGCTATGTTTAAATTTCACAAGGTATCTTCCTTCACCGTGCGAAGTCTTTACATCTGGAATGAAATCTTCTACAATGATCTCACAGTTCAGCACGTCCGAAATAGAAACCTGGCTACAGTTGAACATTTTACGTTCATCTTGTACGGTTACACCTAACTCACTAAACTTTTTCATCACAATATAATATTAAGTTCCTTACAATCGTTATCTATCATTTCTTTGATAGCTTTTCTCTTTTGCAGATATTCCTTGTAATCATTGGTAGCTGATTTTTCAGTAAGAATACCGAGCTGAGCAGCGTTATAGTCATTGATAATCTTGGCTTCTTTATCCGAATCCCACAAATGGGTAATAACTGCCTTTTTTAGCTTATCATTTGTAACCATTCCCCAAACAACAACTTCGTTACAAGTCCATTTTGTAGTTTGCCCATTATCTCCAGCTTCTCCAAAATGGTTTTCTACTTGAACTTCCTGAATATCCCAACGGTATGTGTAAGAACCATTCCCGTTAGCCTCTAACTTAGAAGGCTTAAAATCGTAGTGTATCATATACTTGCTTTTTAATTATTGTTTTTAATAGATGCTTAGAATTACTATATTTAGCCCAGCCAAACCAACTGCAAATAACTTGCTTGTATTCCATATCGGAAATGTGCTTTTTCTTATTCAGCTTGGCTGCCTTCCTACATAGATTCTTTTTGATTCCCTTCCGAATAAGGGTATGGGTATGGTAAAAGACATACCCGACAAAATCAATACCTCTATGGCTATCAATTTTGAATACTTGAAACTTCCATTTCTTTTTTCCAGTTTTAGGATCCACTTTACGAAGTGATAGCTTTAAATTGTCATGCAGATATTCTTCAATCTCTATACGGAGTTTGTGAAGCTGTTTAGGATCATCGTCTAAAATCACAATATCATCTGCATACCTAAAGTAATATCTTACCTTCTTAACCTCTTTTATCCAGTGATCGAAGTAAGCCAGATAAATATTAGCAAAATACTGACTTAGATAGTTCCCTATGGGTACGCCATCAGCACTGTCTATAATCACATCAAGCAACCAAAGCAGATCTTTATCTTTGATTTTCTTCCGTAATATTGTTTTCAAAATATCATGGTCTATACTTGGATAGAACTTCACTATATCCATTTTCAAGCAGTAAGTAGTATGTTCTGGATCTTCTTTCAAAGCCTTCTTTACTTTATCTGCTGCTTTATGAATACCACGATCCTTAATGCAAGAATAGGTATCTTCTGTAAATAAGGACACCCATATAGGCTCCAGAATATTCATAATGGCATGGTGCAAGATCCTATCAGGATAATAAGGCAAACGGTAAATAAGCCGTTCTTTGGGATCTCTGATTATAAATACCTCATATTTAGAATTTACAAAAGTCTTGTTTTTCAAAGATTCGTGAAGAGCCAGTATGTTTGCTTCCCTATTCCTATCGTGTCGTTTGACACCATAAGAACGCAACTTGCCTTTTCTGGCTTTTTCATCAGCCAGGTGCAAGTTGTCAAGTGAAATAATTTGCTCGTATAAATTACTTAATCTCTTCATATTCTTTGTTTTTCGTACTCAGAGCCTTCGGTTTCCCTACCAGCACCTTTATGAGTTATGTTATCTTCTACCAATAGGTAAGGTTGTTGCTTCGTATGTTGAGTTAATTTTGAAAAATCATAGCTGAGAGCTGACATTCGCATTCGTATTCGAGGGGGTGTTATTCGTATTCGCATAACCGAAGCCTGCATGATCGCCATTATTCGTATTACCGCTGAAAAGGACACCCACCAGCAACCAACCTATATTTATTTGTTTATTAATCATTTAAGTTTTGCAGTCTAAACCTGGCTCGCTTCACGATTCAGGAATAAAACAAAGCCGAGAGCCGACATGCGCATCCGTAGCGGAGGGGGCGTTATGCGTATTCGCATAACCGAAGCCCGCAAGAGCGCCAGAATGCGT
>OHFQ01000861.1_pt1 | contig 13369 bp, 9 predicted proteins | sample 1567581 | NCBI WGS metagenome assembly OHFQ01 (sample SAMEA3879559, study PRJEB24766) | human gut metagenome | biome: human-associated habitat; feature: feces | place: USA | collected 1985/1987 | reverse complement strand
CTCCACCGCTGAGCCACTCGCGCTTATCTGCTGTGTTTCTCACAACAATATGGATGATACCATACCGTTGCTAAACTGTCAACAATTTTTTGAAAATTTTTAGCAATATGACAAATTACATAAATAAACATAATCTGTGATATCTGCCAAGAGCGCGAGACGGGAATCGAACCCGCGACCCTCTCCTTGGCAAGGAGATGCTCCACCGCTGAGCCACTCGCGCTTATCTGCTGTGTTTCTCACAACAATATGGATAATACCACATCAAAGCCAAATTGCCAACATTTTTTTGAAAATTTTTTACAATTTTCTCAAATTAATTTTTCAAAAACCCTATCAAGCTATATTTTTCACAGTGTATCCGGCTTTCTCCACGCATCTTATAAGTTCATCATCCGTAGCCTCTCTTCCAAGCTTTACGACAGCCTTCTGTTTCTTCAGATCAACTTTTGCGTTCACATTCTCCAAACTGTTGAGTGCATTCTGCACCCTCGCCGAACAGTTGCCGCAGTGCATGCCCTCTATATAAATGGTTTTTACAGCCACAACTTTTTTTATCTTGTCACCTTTAATCTTCACAAAGCCGCCACCACCACAGCAGCCGCCCTCTCCTTTAAAATGCTTTGCAGAACTGATAACCGCGCCTACAACTATAAGCAGCAGTATGCATATAACAAGTATCGTTCCACCCATTTTTACTCATCTCCTTCGTCTCTAACAACAAGTACCGCATCCGCACGGCTTTACACTTACACCTGTAACTGCCTGATTCTCAATATAGCCACCAGCCATCAACCCTGCTCTTATTATACGGTTCCATTCTTTTGCCGACAATTCTATGCTCGATGAATCATCAAGCTCGATGACACAGGCATCCTCTATTCCACAGCTTTCTCCGCAGGCAACCTTATACATATTTTTTCTGTTGATCGCCCCAATATCCTCCAGTGTATTCACCATTCTGTACACTGTTGCCGAACCGATCTTGCTGTCCTGCTTTGCCGCTTTATAATATATCTCCTTACAGGACGAGCATTCCTCCCCAAGGATTATATCCAGAAGTATCATTCTCTGTCTTGTTATCCTGCAGCCACGCTCTCTCAGTCTGCTGATAACGATCTCCTTCTGCATCGCTGTTCGCTGGATACCTGTATCATCTATATTCTTCTTGTCCGTCACTGTTTTATTGTCAGTCATCATACACGCCTCCTTGAAATAGTCTCAAACAAATCCAATTGCTAATTGATAATATTATCGCCAAGGTTAGTATGCACTAACATAAATTAGTTGTCAATAACGAATTGCAGTAAATCAAGATAAACCAAATCAAGATAAATTACTTTTGTATAATAATCCTTCCAGTTTATACATGTCCTACTTTTATGCATATGTTTTTATGCGTCTGCTTTTATGTTTTTATCTTTGAACTCTATAACTGCCTTGAACAGATCCCCATCTATGCTCAGCTTAAAATCAGCCCTCATAAGTGTGCAAAGACTGTTTGCTATAGAAAGTCCCAAGCCGCTGCCCTCTGTATTTCGCGAACTGTCCCCACGGACAAATCTCTCCATAAGCTCATCACTTGACACATTTAAAGCCTCTCTGGAGATGTTCTTGAACTCAATTCTCACTGAACCAGTTTCATGGATCACGGATGCATACACTCTGGTTCCAGGCATTGCATATTTGCTTATATTGGCAAGGAGATTATCAAATACTCTCCACAGATGCTGTCCATCAGCCCTTATGACTGCCGGCACCTCTGATCTTGTGAATACGACCTTAAGCCCGGCATTTGCAAGTTTATCCTCATATTCTGCAACAGCCTGCTCAAGCAGCATATTTGCATCTATCTCTGCCCAATTTATCTGGATATTGCCGGTGGATGCCTTGGATGCCTCGACCAGATCCTCTATGAGTTTTTTCAGTCTCGCGGACTGCCTTGAGAGAACTTCTATATATTCCTGTCTTGTCTTCTCATCCATATCATCCTTCTGCAGCAGATCTACATAGTTGATTATGGATGTAAGCGGGGTCTTTATATCGTGAGATACATTTGTTATGAGTTCCGTCTTCAAATGCTCGCTCTTCATTCTGGCCTCAACGGCCTTTGACATGCCGTCACTTATCTGGTTGAGATGTTCACCGTGTGCACGGAATACCCAGAACATCTTGCTTGTGTCCGCTTTCCTGTCCAGGTTGCCCTCCGCCATCTCCTTAGCGCATTTGTATAACTCCTGTGTCTGAATGATATATGCCACTATTCCGACTATGCACAGCCATTTTAAAATGATATAAATCACTACCCAAAGGAGGCCTCTCATGCTGCCAGCCGCCAGGATTGCCACAAAAATTATCTCTACTATTGTTATACCTATATAAGCCCATACGCCCTTCTGCGTCAGGGACATATGACTTTTCACATACCTGAAACAAGCTTTCGCCTTTCCTGCTATCCACTTCAGTGCGCGGATTATCAGGCAGTCTGCCAAAAATGTTCCCGCCTTCACCTTCGCAACCATGTTGTTAAAGAAAAATAACGCCACAGAATATAGACATGCCACCGGCACCAGAAACGCAATGTACTGTATATTTTCTGATACAAATATATTTTCTGATTCAAATGTGTAGTTCCTATACTGATTCACACACATGGATGCAATACCGCTTTCAACGCAGATCCCTACTGCTGCTGCAACAGAGCATACTACCATAGCCAGCACAAGCTCCGTCGGAGCCCTCTCAAATCTACCGAGTGTTATCGTCTCCTTCCCTGTCTTTACGCCGGCGTTGACCATTGAAAATATTGACATGACGATGCACAGCAGCAACACAACTGCAAATCCTGCCAGTATCCCCTTACTCTTCGTATTCCATACTCCAATGTATTGGACCATTTCTGGATTTGACGCTTTGATGTTGTCTACAGCAGCCTCCACATCCACATAGCACTTTCCCGTGATATTTATAAATGAATATGCATCATAGCTTAGCACAAGACAGTAGCCATTCCCAGATGAACTGCCAATCTCGTCTGTGTCGTCAAAATACAGTTTTTCAACTGAACTCGGGTAATAATCGCCATACATGATATCCTGTGTGGTGATAGACTTGCCATCCGCTGTCAATACAGAATCTGTATCATTCTCCACAGTATCATTTTCGTCATTTTCTTCATTATACGTGTATTCGTCATAATATGGATCGTTCTCCCACAGCAGGGCATTGATATACTGCTCCCCCTGTTCCATATCACCTAGATTGTTAAACACAATATATCTTTTAACAGGCACTTCTATCGTGCTGTCATAATCGTTCGTATATATATTGTCGTCCAGTCGAGCTTCGTCATTTATCAGCTTTATATTTCCGGTCGTTACTTTTATCTTTCCAGTATTTGCATTTGCATCATCACTGCAGGCTGCCGTCAGCATATAGCCGATATCGCCTCGTTCGCTCATATCCGCATACCGGTATGACGACTTGATCGCAGATGTTGTATCCGCGTTGGTCAATCTCCGGAAAACATCAGCCGCGGTTATAACCTTATCTCCGTTATGATCGGCGCTCACGAGCTGACTATATGTTGTAATGCTTTCCAGCTGCGACCTTGTATCCTGGATGTAAGCATTCACCTTTTCGGTAAGCGCATAATTTGTGTCCTCCACATAATCATTTACAAGCCTCTCATACGGCGTAGCGCCCTGATCATCATCACTGTACACTCCAAGGTAGCTTCCCTGCAGCACCAGACCGCCTGTATACAGCGTTCCATATGCCAGCACCGCCACAAGAATATATATTCCAAGTTTAAAGAACACATTTCCTCGTATCTTATAAATCGCCTTATCCACTATTGTACCTCCATTTTATAACCTCTTCCCCAGATAACCTTTATATATCTTGGGTCTGAAGGATTTATCTCTATCTTTTCTCTAAGATGTCTTATGTGTACTGCAACAGATCCTTCCGCTCCCATAGGATCCTCCTTCCACACTGCCCTGTATATTTCTTTTGTAGAAAATACCTTTCCCACATTCTGCATAAGAAGTTTCAGGATGTCATACTCCGTTGGGGTGAGGGGCATAACTTCTCCATCAAGTGTGACCTGTTTGGATTTGTCGTCAAGCTCTATTCCTCCGATAACCAGCTTATCCTTTGGTGTCTCTCCACCTCCCAGCTGCATGTAACGCCTGAGCTGGGACTTTACCCTTGCCAGAAGTTCCACCGGATTGAATGGTTTTGTCACATAGTCATCTGCGCCGACCTCAAGTCCCAGCACCTTGTCGGTATCCTCACTCTTTGCCGTCAGCATGATAACCGGCACATTGCTGTTTTCTCTTATCTTTGCCATGGCTGTTATACCGTCCATCTGAGGCATCATGACATCCATTAGCACAAGCTGTATATCTTTGGCATTTACCATGTCAACAGCTTCCTTTCCGTTATAAGCTTTGTATACCGAATACCCGGCTGTCTTGAGATATATCTCTATCGCTGATACTATGTCTTTTTCATCGTCACATATTAATATATTGTACATTTTTCATAACCTCACCTTTTAATCATTTAACATCAGCCTGCCGGAGTCTTATCAGGCAAATAGCTGACGCAGCATATCAGGTTTTGCATGAAGACCTGGCACACACATTTATTCTCAGCATACCACAATCACCTCCTATTCTCAATTATCCTCATACTGCCATTAAGAAACAACCGTTCGAAAGTTTAAGATATCTTTAAGGCTTGCACAATTTTGTGGTATACTGGACAAAGATATCAAAATAGAAATGGAGTTTTATTTATGACAAAAAAAGATGTACTTGAGATCAGGCACCAGTTTGCCCCATCCACATGTTCTATCAGTAAGATCTGCGGATGCTATGTGGACGGTGACAACAAAAAGGTTGCAACTATAAAAGAACAGTTCCTCACCATGCCAGAGGAAGAGACATTCAAATATTTTGAGATATTTAAGAAAACCCTTTCAGGAAGCATAGGAAAGAATCTGGTGACAATGCCATTTCCAACCTCACAGGAGTTTGATGGCGGCACTCAGGAATTTCTCAACAGACTGAGAAAGAGTAATCTTGAGGACGATGAGCTTATAGATGAATTCTATGATAAGGTCATCGAAAACTATGACTACACAGGTAACTACCTTATCTTATTGATACATGATACATACGACGTTCCCGGCAAGACCACGGATGGAATCATGATGGATGATGCATCTGACGAAGTATACGAATATATCATGTGTTCTATATGCCACGTCAACCTATCCAAGGCAGGTCTCAGCTACTTTGATATGGACAGCACATTCCACAACAGGGTACGCGACTGGGTGGTTGATATGCCTGACATCGGATTCCTGTTCCCAGCATTTATAGACAGGGGCACTGACATCCACAATGTCCTGTATTACACCAAGAAACCTGAGGAGCTACACGACAATTTCATCAGCAACCTGCTCGGCACCTCACTTCCTATAACAGCAAGTGAGCAGAAGGATGTATTTCAGGAAATCGTCACCGAAACACTGGGAGATGACTGCAACTACGAGATGGTAAAGACTATCCACGACAATCTCAATGAGATGATAGAGCAGAGAAAGGACAGTCCTGAACCTCTAACTCTCTCCAAGAACACTATAAAGAACCTGCTGACCGAGAGCGGAGTATCAGACGAGAAGATGGCAGACTTTGACGCCCACTATGAGAAGGTAACCGCTGCGGCAGCACCGCCTGAACAGACATCTGAGAACCCTGATGATGAACCAGCCATAGTTGTACCACGTGAGAAGTCAACCGTCATGTACGCAACAAATGTTGCGAACACCAAAACTTTTGAGGTGAAGACTCCGGATGTTGTCATCAAGGTAAATCCCGAGCGCACAGATCTCGTGGAAACCATGGAGATCGACGGAAGGAAATGCATAGTCATCCAGATATCTGATCAAGTCGAGGTAAACGGAATACCTATCAACAACAACTAGCGGCTGTTGCTTATTTTAAAATCCAGGATAAAGTGTTTGCACACCGCTACTGCCTGAAACAAACAGATAGCGTTTTCAGCTTGTTACACAAACAAAAAACCAAAACGGGAGCTGTTCTCACAGTTCCCGTTTTCATAATCACCTAAATACAATAATGCATTTATACATATATATTATCTTTGAAGCTATGTGCCAGCATTTCAGCACATTTGCTTTCCTGTTTATCAGTTTCCCACTGCTTGAGCAGCTCTTCCTACTGCTTGAGCATCTTCTTTTTCTTCAATATCAAGGCTATCACAATACTTATAACGAGTATTATACCGCACACTATCTCAAAGCCATACGGTACATTTGCAAACGGCATCCACTTTGTGCCCACATTCATTCCATACACACCCGATATAACTGTTGGTACAGCCATGACAATGGTTATAGCTGCAAGAAACTTCATGGCATTGTTCAATCTGTTGTTGATGATCGTAGTCATGAGCTCCCTCGTACCACTTATGATATCTCTGTATATCTGTGTCATCTCTATAGCCTGCTTATTCTCCACCAAAACGTCGTCAAGCAATTCCTTATCCTCCGGATACTGCTTGATCCTACCATATCTAGTCAGCTTGTCGAGGACTACCCCGTTCGCTCTCAGTGACGTAGCAAAATATACAAGGTTGGACTCCAGCTCATGAAGATCTATAAGATCTGTATCCTCAGTCTCATCCTGGATACGCTGCTCTATGAGCGTTCTTCTTCTATCCATGACTCTCAGATAATACTGATATGTTGTACAGTTTCTGTAGAGTATCTGATACATGAACCTCATCCTCTTCTTGGTACTGAATTCTCTCACCTTGCCTTCCATGAACGCCTCAAGCACAGGTGTCTCCTCAGCACATATGGTGATGATACAGTCTGCAACAAGTATGATACCAAGAGGAATTGTGGTATATGCCTCTCTCTCATTTCTTATCTCTATAGAAGGGATATCCACGATTATCAGTGTGTAGTTGTCCTCCACCTGAACACGCGAGCTCTCCTCATCATCCAAGGCAGCTCTTACATCCGCCAGATCTATCTCAAATCTCTCGGCTATGCTCTTGCTCTCATCTATGGTCGGCTTTGTCATCACTATCCAGGCTCCAGGACCATATTCCTGTATTTCACTCAAAATTCTGTCATCTGTTCTGTACAGTGTGATCATTTCCTGCGCCTCCTGCCACATAGATTACAGCATGCCTCAAATGCACAATACCGCCTGATAATATTAACATAAAAAACACGGCCTTTCAACAAAGTTTTGTGTAAAGACCGTGTAATATCTATGTATATGATCCGCCGCTTATACCGTGTCCGCATGCATGTGTATCCGACGCTAGTCAAGTGCCTTTCTGTGGGCTACTGTAACCGTCTCCTCGTAGCACGAGAAGGCATCCTCGACCTTCTTCTGGTCAGGCTTCTTCGTGAACAGGCTCACAATAGGAACTATGATGAGACCGCCCACCATTGCAACCGCACCGCAGTTAATAGGTGACTGCATCACTGATGGGAATTTGAACAATCCCCATGTGTTGCTTATAAAGTTCAACGTCATGATTCCTGTTCCCCATACAAAACATGTCCAACACGCTGCAACTGTTGTCTTCTTCCAGTATAAACCATACAGGAACGGTGCAAGGAACGCACCTGCTATAGCGCCCCATGAAACGCCCATGAGCTGTGCTATGAATGTGATCCTGCTTGAGTACTGCACGATGGCAATAACAGCCGATACAGCAACAAACATAACAAGCATGATCCTCATGACAAATATCTGTTTCTTCTCACCCATCTTAGGAGCAATGACCGGCTTTATAAAGTCGATGGTGAGAGTTGAGCTGGATGTAAGAACCAGCGAAGAAAGTGTGGACATAGATGCTGAGAGCACCAGTATGACCACAAGTCCCATAAGGGCTGCAGGGAGTTTCTCAAGCAGATGTGGAATGATGGCATCGAATCCCTCTACAGCAACATCGGTTCCTGTCAGTCTTCCAAAACCACCGAGGAAATAACATCCACCGGCAACTATGATAGCAAATAGAGTCGATACAACCGTACCTGTCTTGATTGATCTCTCATCCTTGATAGCATAGAACTTCTGTACCATCTGTGGAAGTCCCCATGTTCCAAGCGAAGTCAGCACGACAACACAGAACAGATTGAACACATCAGGTCCTAAGAATGACGCAAACACCCCTGGGGTATCTGACACTGCAGGATCATTTATCCTTGCAAGACTGTCAAGTGCTCCTGTGAGTCCGCCATAATTGTTCAGTACTGCATATATAACTGCAACGATGCCAACCAGCATGATAAGCCCCTGAATAAAGTCATTGATGGCCGTCGCCATGTATCCTCCAACAATTACATATATACCTGTAAGTGCAGCCATTACGATAACGCAAATCTTATAATCAACATTGAACGCCATTCCAAACAATCTGGAAAGTCCATTGTACAAAGATGCAGTGTAAGGGATCAGGAATATAAAGATGATGACCGACGAAAACAGCTTCAGTGATTTGCTGGAATATCTCTTCTCGAAAAACTCCGGCATGGTTCTCGTGTCAAGCTCCTGTGTAAGAAGCCTTGTACGTCTTCCAAGAACTACCCATGCCACCAGCGAACCGAGCAGCGCGTTTCCAATTCCTATCCATGTGGATGCAATTCCATACTTCCATCCAAACTGTCCAGCATATCCGATGAATATGACCGCCGAAAAATAAGATGTTCCATAGGCAAATGCCGTGAGCCATGGGCCAACGCTTCTGCCGCCAAGAACAAATCCATTCACATCCTTTGTGTGTTTTCTTGAGTAAAATCCAACTCCCAGCATAATTGCAAAGAAAACAACAAGCATAATAACTTTGAGTACCATAGTATCCTCCCAATACATTTTTTGTCCGTCTTTTTGATTTATTGCGTTGAAGTGTATCAACTTTAAAGTTTTGCGGTTTAAATTGCTACATCCGATTATAAGTTATACCCATACCATAGTCAAGGAATATCCACAAAAAAATACAGCGTGCGGCACTCGCTACACGCTGTATTTTTTGGAGATCTATGACATATAATTCTTGTACATAATATAAGCAAAGTATACCGCATACACAGCCAGCATCACTATTCCGCCCGGCTTGGTGAGCCTCTTCTTTCTCACGCTACATACCCAGAGTAGCACAGCAGCCACTATTGCCATGATGCCGTCCACAAGGAAATTCTTCTCAAACTGCACCGGAGTTATGAGCATCGTAGTTCCGGCAACGAAAAGTATGTTGAATATATTGCTTCCAACTATGTTGCCTATGGCTATATCTGTCTGCCCCTTCTTTGCTGCTGTACATGATGTCACAAGCTCCGGAAGAGATGTACCAAATGCCACGATGGTGAGTCCTATAAGTCTCTCTGTCATGCCTAACTTGCCAGCTATATATGACGCTGCATTTACAGTAAAGTTACTTCCAACCACAACAAGTGCCAATCCTATGATTATGAACAATATAAGTCTCGGTGCCTTATCCTTCTCCGTAATCACTATAGAATCACTCTCACTATTTCCTTTTTTTGCACTGATAACCAGATATACAAGGAATATGATAAACACGATATAGAATATCACGCCCTCAAGTCTGCTGAGCACACCGTCAAAATAACCCATGCCAAGTATCATGATAGATGCAGCAATTACAAATGGTATATCTATTCTGAGCGTATTCTTCTTTATAGGGAGGTTGCAGTGCCATCCAGCCGGTAGCACCGATGATGTCGCTTGCACCGTGCAACACGTGTCCGTCGATAATGATTCCTGCACCTATACCGGTTCCTACGGCAATGAATACTGCACTATGGCAATCTTTGGCTGCTCCCTGCCACATTTCTCCATACATATAGCAGGTACGGTCGCTGTCGATGTAGATTTCTATATCCGGTGCCGTTACGGTACGGAGTACTTCTTGTAGCGGGTAGTTTTCCCAGCCGGGGATGTTCGGGGCCCATACACGTCCCGTCTGCGAATAGACAATGCCGGGGACACATATACCGACACCGTCAATCTGAATACGGCTTCTGCGGGCAACAGTCAGGAGTTTAGCAAGGATTTCTGCGGCAAGTTTGCCTACTTCGTGTCCCGTTCTTCCTTTCAGCAGACGCTTTCGGTTGAACAACATACTTCCGTCAGGGAGGAATATAGCGCTTGCTATTTTGGTGCCGCCTATGTCGAGAGCGATGGTAGCCATGGTATTATAGTATTTATAGGTTGATCTATCAAGGTTTTAGGCAAAGCTATGAATTAATTTCGTTTTCCATGCTTATTTATTGAAGGAAATGTGTGTAAAACATGTTGCTGATCACTAAAATATATTTAATAGATTCGTCTTGATATGCGATGTTTGTATTCTATCTTGCTCAATATCAATAGATGAAACTTTTTTTAATGCAGTGTAAAATAAATGATTTTATGTTCGTTAACGTTTCGCTCGGGATAGTTAGGCGGATATGTGAGTTATAGCAATGGAGTTTAAAACCTTTCTATGAGTTTACACACACTTTTACCTGCACGCTTGCACTCATATCTTGCATCGCCTTATTCATCGGGGTTAGAGCGGTGGTGGCAGCAAATAAAAAGAAGTGTAGGCAAATTTGCCTACACCAAGTGATATATGTATATATGTCACTCATAATCTGTTGGATACGTCATGTGAGATGTTCAAAATGGCAGTTTGGTTACCTGCTATTTTTATGCCTTTTTATGAAGAAAAGCATGGAAGGTATGCCGCTTTTTGCTTGATATACGCCTTCGTCCGTTCAGTACACGTCATAATCTTGCGTCATCCGGCCTGTATTTCTTTCACTAACCACCCATGTTCCTTCTGCTTACACTCCATGTTTCTTCCGCTGACAAGCGATGTTTTAGCATGTCCACGTATGTGGTTCAAGTGCTTCACAATTGTGAAGCAATATGCCTACAATTGTGAAGCACGTAAACCACAGATGTAGGCACACAGAATTAAAGCATCTGAAGGTAAAGAAAACGCTATGTAAGAGCAAGTAAGAGGGGATGCAAAGCAGAGGGAAGCGTAAAGTAAGAGCGGATGCAAAGCAGAAGGGACATGAAAAGCAGAAGGGACACATAAAATACAGGGCAACTATAATTACAAAACAACTCTTTTAGGCCAATTCTTAACCTTTGATTATTAGAAAATTACAAGAAGTGCATTTTCTGTCAGCAAGAAGTTAAGAGTTTGTCGACAGGAAGTTAACTCTTTGTCGACAAACGCTTAACTTCTTGGAAACAAGCTCTTAATACCTTGAAAACAGGACAAACTTTGTTACATCACAAGACTTCTAAAGTTTATTCCAATTTAGTGACAAATGATATAATTCAGTGCATTATCTGCAACCATCGAGTCAATGCAAAGCCTCCCATTTCAGGGGTAATCAAGCCATACCATCAAGTTCTTGCTCAATCGTCTTATTAAGTTGTGGAAGCATCGATTCTATTTTGCAGCAACAAACCTGGGCCCTTGAGTTAAGAAACTCAGCAAGAAGTCATACAAAGAAAAAAGAAAGGGGCGCACTTCAAATTTTGAAGTGCACCCCTTATTTACCTAATGCCTAATAAAAACCTCTTTTTACCCTAATTTTAGAGTAGCTCTCAATCTGAGAGTTTCCGATGAATCTTATCTATCTCCATTTCTTCACAACCTTCTTGTCTGACGGAGTAGCCTCAATCAAACTCAGGGCAAAGCCACCACTACGTGCCAACTTCACAGACATCTTAGTCTTACTGGTCACAATACCTTTCTTTATCTGATAAGAAGTCGGATTCTCTTTGTAATCAGCATCTTTACCATCAGCATAAAGAGTAGCTACATACTGCTTGCCAGGTTCCAGAAAATCCAGAGTAAAGTTAGCAGTACGTGCATTCTCATCTGTGATGCCACCTACAAACCAGTTATTCGTTCCTTTCGCCTTACGAGCTGCCGTAATATAATCACCCGGTTCCGCTTCCAGATATTTACTATCATCCCAATCTACCGCTACATCTTTGATGAATTGGAAAGCATCCATGTGCTTCTCATAATTCTCAACTAAATCGGCAGCCATCTGCAACGGACTGTATAATGTCACGTAAAGAGCCAACTGCTTACAGAGAGTGGTCTGTACCTGTCCATGAGGCAGATCGCCCATGAAATCAAGTTTTGTATCGAAGATACCCGGAGTATAATCCATCGGGCCACCAATCAGACGATTAAATGGAAGCAAGGTAGTGTGGAACGGTTTACTGCCACCAAAAGCCTCATATTCCGTACCACGGGCAGACTCGTTACCAATCAGGTTAGGATAAGTACGGCAAAGTCCGGTAGGACGCACAGCTTCATGGGCATTTACGCAAATTTTATACTCGGCAGCTTTAGTCACGGCGTACAGATAATGGTTGTTCATCCACTGACCGTAGTGATGCTCTCCACGAGGAATCATGTTACCTACATAACCACTCTTCACTGCATTGTAACCGTTGTCTACCATAAACTGGTAGGCTTTATCCATATGACGTTCATAATTGCGTACGGATGCCGAAGTTTCATGGTGCATCATCAATTTCACACCTTTACTTTTAGCGTAAGCGTTCAACATCTTTACATCAAAGTCAGGATATGGAGTTACAAAATCAAATACATAATCTTTAGAATGACCGAACCAGTCTTCCCATCCTTCATTCCAACCTTCTACCAGCACTGCATCAAATCCGTTGGCTGCGGCAAAGTCGATGTAACGTTTCACGTTAGCTGTATTGGCAGAATGTTTGCCGTTCGGTTTGGTTTTGGCATAGTCCGTTTCACCCAATTTTACAGAAGGCAGATCATCGGTATAAGCCCAAGTGCTCTTTCCGGCAATCATTTCCCACCATACGCCTACATATTTCACCGGCTTAATCCAGGAAACATCTTCATAAGCACAAGGCTCATTCAGATTCAATGTCAGTTTGGAATTCAGAATATCACGGGCGTCATCACTTACGATAACCGTACGCCACGGAGACTTACAGGGAGCTTGCAGGTATCCTTTATCTCCTTTTGCATCAGGGGTAAGCCAGGATTCAAATACAAAATTCTTATCATCCAGATTAAGATGCATACAGGAGTAATCCACCAAAGCAGCCTCATGCAAGTTAATATAAAGACCGTCAGCTGTTTTCATTTGCAGAGAAGTCTGTACACCCGTCGGAGAGAACGTAGTCTGTGAAGAATTAGGAGTGATCGCACCATCCATCAAGCCACGGATTTCAGAAAGCTTAGATTCTGTATAATCATATTCCTGTGTATCATAATCGCC
>OHFQ01000860.1_pt1 | contig 13386 bp, 10 predicted proteins | sample 1567581 | NCBI WGS metagenome assembly OHFQ01 (sample SAMEA3879559, study PRJEB24766) | human gut metagenome | biome: human-associated habitat; feature: feces | place: USA | collected 1985/1987 | reverse complement strand
CCGCAGCCGCCGGAGCGGTGCTTGAGCCGTTAGGCGGGAATTGTGCGGTATTGCCCTAAATGAGTAACACAACAAGACGGGAAGGAGGCGAAGCCCTTGAACCGTGAAGAAAAAGAGCGGCTGGAACGCCGCCGCCGTATGTTGGCGCGGGAACGGGGCGAAGCCCCGCCAACCCCGCCGCCTGCCTCCAAACAGCAGCCGGAACGGGAACACCCAGCGCCGGAGCGCAGCGCACCCAGCACCCTGCCGCCCAAAGAGCAGGGCGCAGCTGCGGCACCGGCGGCAACGCTGCGGCCCATCAGCCCTATTCTGCGCCGCCGCCAGCGCCGCAGGCGCATTGCCGTTGTTCTGGTGGTGCTGATTATTGCCGCCGTTATGGCGGTGGGCAGCGGCCTGCTGGGTACATCCATTGCCATGCTGGGGGATATGACGGATTCTATCTCGCTGTATCTCAACCGCGCCGGGGCGGGTTGGCCCGCCAACACCGGCATCCGCACGCCGACCCAGGTGGAACCCTTGGCGGGCGGTTTTGTGGAGATGGATAATGAGGATGTGGCGGTCTATTCTGCTTACGGCGCAAAGATCCGCACCATCCAGCCCGGCTATGCCCGCCCGGCGCTGGCCGTGGGCAACACCCGCTTTGTGCTGTATAACCGTGCGGGCAAGGAACTGACGGTGCAGAGCCGCACCCGCCAGCTGTACGCCAAAAGCTTTAATAACGCCATTATGCTGTGCGAAATGGCGCAGAACGGCACCCTGGCCGTGGTGACGGAGTCTGACCGCTATGCGGCGGAAGTGATGGTGTACGATGCTTCTTTCAGCGGGGACCCCTTTACCTGGAAGCTGACCAGCACCGACGGCACCCCCATTGCATTGTCTTTTGCCACGGATAACCACCGCTTTGCCGCGGCAACGGTGGCCGCGAGGGACGGCCAGCTGCGCACTACCGTGCGCATAATGAACACCAATTCGGATACTGCCGGGCCGTTTTATGTGGCGGATACCGGCAGCGTGATCCTGAAGCTGAAATGGATCAGCAGCAACCGCGTGCTGGCTGTTTTTGATACCTATGCCGCCATCATCAACGTGAGCGATGGCACCGAGAGTGCCCGCTATGATTATGGCGGGGCCACCCTGCAAAGCGTGTCCATCGGCGGGCGCAGCACGGCGCTGCTGCTGGCGGTGCGCGGCGGCGATACCCTGGTCACGCTGGATGATTCGCTCAACCAGCTGGCGAGCGTTGCCGCCGGGCAGGCCAAAAGCGTCAGCAGTACCGCAACGGCGGTCTATCTGCTGACAGCGTCCGGCGTGGAAAGCTATGGCTATGACGGCACCCATAATTGGAGCCGGGATTATGGTGCGGCACCGCAGGCGGTCATCAACGCCCGCGAAACACTGGTATTTATTTCCGGCACGGTAGAGGTTCTGAATGCGCCGCACGAATGATGCTGTGCGGCATGGGAAAGTATGGTAGAGTTATGACACAGTATATTGGCATTGTTTATGATGTGATTTTTCTTTTGCTGGTGCTGGGCGCGGCCGAAGCCGGCCGCCGCCGCGGTTTTGCCTCCGGACTGGTGAGCTTTATCGGCTCCGTGGCGGGCATTATCGGCGGCACTTACGGCACCCGCGTTTGGGCCGGCGGCATTTATGATAAATATGTTGCCAGCCACGTTACCGATGTTGTGGCTGACACGCTGGAAAAGACCGGCGGAGATCTGGCCCAGGCAATCCATGCGCTGACCTTTTTGCCGCAGTCGATCCAGCAAAAGCTGATCGATACCGTCAGTGCGGCGTCCAGCAATGCGGTGCCGCAGGTGGTCAATGCGCTGGAACCGCTGTTTCTGCCGGTTATTCAGGCCGTTGTGTTTTTGTCGGTCTGGATCGTGGTGCGGGTGCTCTGCCGGATGCTGGGGCGGGTGCTGCGCGGTATCAACGCCATCCCGCTCATCGGTGGACTGAATCGCATTTTGGGCTTTGCGTTCGGCTTTGTTAGCGGTTTGCTGAACTGCTGGATCTGGTCCATTCTGCTGTGGGTGGCGGCAAACCTGACCGGCGGCAAGCTGGAATTTTTGACCACAGCCACCCTGAACCGAAGCGTGATCTATGGACTTTTGGCAAACCTGAACCCGTTTTTGACCCGCTATTGATTAACAATATCTGAACATTCCCCCCGCCCCTCTTGCAAATATCAGTGGGGTGGGGGATAATAGTACATGGGAAAAGTTCTGAAAACGCATGTTGTGTGCGCGTTTCGGCATTCCCGATCCAATCGAATACCCCATAGAGAGGTGAACCATATGTTATGTACCCGCTGTAAAAAAAGACAGGCGGTTGTGTTTGTGCAGCGGCTGGAAAACGGCAAACCGGTGCAGGAAGGCTACTGCCTGACCTGCGCGCGGGAGCTGCATATTCAGCCTGTGGATGATTTGATGAAGCGGTTTAATATGACCGATGACCAGCTGGCCAGCATGGAAGAGCACATGGCCGACCTGATGCAGCAAGCGCAGGAAAGCGGCGCCATGATGCCCATGATGGACGGCGATATGCAGAACCCCGATGATACCGGGGATGATTTTGTGCCCGGCGGTTCGCCGGTGTTCCCCTTTGGCTTTGGCGGAACCCCCAAGGCTGAGGAGAAGGGCGAAAAGTCCAAAAAACAGCGTGGCCGCGGCCAGCGCAAATACCTGGACACCTACTGCGAAAACCTGACCCAGAAAGCCAAGGACGGCAAGCTGGATGCCATCATTGGCCGTGACCGTGAGGTATACCGCACGGTGCAGATTCTGTGCCGCCGCCAGAAAAACAACCCCTGCCTGATCGGTGAAGCCGGCGTTGGCAAAACCGCCATTGCCGAGGGCATTGCCCAGCGCATTGCCGAAGGCAAAGTGCCCGCCCGCTTACAGGATAAAGAGATCTACCTGCTGGACCTGACGGCCCTTGTGGCAGGCACCCAGTTCCGCGGCCAGTTTGAACAGCGCGTCAAGGGCCTGCTTTCTGAAATCAAGGCCGCCGGCAATGTGATCTTGTTCATTGACGAGATCCACAACATTGTCGGCGCCGGGGATTCGGACGGCGCCATGAACGCCGCCAACATCATGAAACCGGCCCTGTCCCGCGGGCAGATCCAGGTTATCGGCGCAACGACCTTTGCCGAGTACCGCAAGTTTATTGAAAAAGATTCTGCGCTGGAGCGCCGCTTCCAGCCCGTCAAGGTGGAAGAACCCTCCATCAATGATGCCATTGCGGTTATCCGCGGCGTAAAAGGTTATTACGAAAAGTACCACTGCGTGCGTGTGCCCGATTCCATCGTGGCAGATGTGGTACACCTGTCGGAACGGTATATCACCGACCGCTACCTGCCGGATAAGGCGATTGATTTAATTGATGAAGCATCGTCTAAGGCGCGTTTGAAGGTTTATGTCATGCCGGACGGCATTAAAAAAGCAGAAGAAGAAATCAAGGCATTAGAAGCGGAAAAAGAAGAAGCGATTAAGCGTGAAGCTTATGAAGAAGCCGGAGAGATTAAGAAAAAGCAGCTTCGTAAAAAAGAAAGAATTGAAAAGTTAAAAGAAAAATGGGAAACACAGCGTACGGGTTCTGAGATTGTTGTCGGAGAAGAAGAAATTGCTGATGTCGTTGCAATGTGGACAAAGATTCCGGTCACAAAGATCGCACAGGCAGAGTCAGAACGTTTAATGCAGCTTGAAGAAACACTGCACCACCGCGTTGTCGGACAGGAAGAAGCAGTGGCTTCTGTTGCAAAGGCAATCCGCAGGGGCAGAGTCGGTTTAAAAGACCCGAACCGTCCGATTGGTTCGTTCTTATTCTTAGGACCGACCGGTGTTGGTAAGACAGAGCTTGCAAAAAGTCTTGCAGCGGCATTGTTTGACAATGAGCAGAACATGGTTCGTATTGATATGAGTGAATACATGGAAAAGCACAGTGTGTCAAGACTTATAGGAGCGCCTCCGGGATATGTAGGTTATGATGAAGGCGGTCAGCTGACAGAGGCTGTTCGTAGAAAGCCATATTCGGTTGTCCTCTTTGATGAGATAGAGAAGGCACATCCGGATGTGTTCAATGTACTCCTTCAGGTGCTTGATGATGGACGTATCACGGATTCTCAGGGCAGAACTGTCGACTTCAAGAATACGATCATCATCATGACATCCAATATCGGCGGTGCGGATATCGCAGCTGCCGGCGGAGAGATCACAGATGAACTGAAGAATGACGTAATGGCTCAGCTTAAGAGCAGATTCAGACCTGAGTTCCTGAACCGTATCGATGAGATAATCACATTCAGGGCACTGTCAAAGGACAACATCAGTGGTATAGTTGATCTTCTCATGGCAGATCTAAACAGCAGACTGGCGGACAGAGAGATCACGATCAAGCTTACGGAGAGCGCAAAGCAGCACATCATCGATCAGGGATATGATCAGGTGTATGGCGCAAGACCGCTCAAGAGATATCTGCAGAAGAATGTGGAGACACTGGTTGCAAAGATGATACTTGCAGGCAGCGTAAGCACACAGTCGGCTATAGTGATAGATTATGACGGCACTGAGCTGAGGGCAGAGAATGAAAAATAAAATATTCACAACAGAGAGCATGTGCGCTATTATGAAAAGGAATAATATTACATTTTTGACATTATTTGTAAGAAAATATTAGTAGTTTATTACCTGGTTTCATTTAATAATATACGTGTTTACTGGATGTAATAATTGACACGGGTCTGAACCAAGGATATATTATATGGTTTGGATCCGTGTATTTTTATGTATATTTAATAAGGGATAAATGTGTGGATTGTTTAGATAAGCTGTATTATGTTATACTTATTGGTGCAGCTACATTCGCAGTGTAATGAGGAGAAAAGAGTGAGTACACAGATTGTTAAAATGAAAATAATGGAACTGGATAATTACTATTTTATCGCGAGGCCATGTGTGGATATAGCAGATCAGAAGGTGCAGGATCTGGTGGAGAAAGCTGATGAGCATGATTTGGACTTTGTTGGTATAGTATATGAGAATGTCGGACTGCCAGAGGGAGTGACATACGATAAGGAATTATTCCTTGGGAAGGATCCGGCATATGTTATGCTCGTGAGGAACATAGGCGCTGGATTATATAGTAAGGGGTTTATAGAAAAAAAACATCTGGAGATTGGCGGCTCTGATGAGCTGTTTCCGGATATTTATCTGTTGTGGCAGGTGTTCACGAGCGCAGGCAGGGCGATGTGTGTAAGTGCAGCCATATGTGAAAAAGTTTATCGGGATACGGTATGGATAGATGACAGTCAGATAGCATTTACTGTAAACAGAGCATATGACAGGATAAAGGATATGCTCATGACTGACTGGGAAGTGTGGCAGAAGTGGAAGGGATATTAGTCATCTCAGAGATGGGCATGCTATTATGAATTGCTGCACTGGATGACGGAAGATGTTGGCTGGGAATTTGCAGAGAGAATGGCTGTGGAGTTCCACAGAAGCTATGAAAACGATGAAATAGATGAGAAACTGTTCTCTCTGGAGGAGCGGTCAAACCTTTATATTCTTGCCAAAGATCCGGGATATGTAAAAAGATTTTACCTTGGAAAAGTTATCCTGGATAAGAGAGTATATGACTGTAAGAACAAGGTAAATGATCTTGAAAAGGTTGTAGCTGAAAAAGACAGGATGATGCAGGCACAGAGGGAATCGTATGAACAGCGACTGGCAAAGAAGCAGGCGGAGCACGAGGAAATGTGCAGCGGACTGGAGCAGCAGAGACTGCTGGAGCTTGAACAGCAGAAACAGAAATATGAATCATCAGTCACATTCAAGGCTGGCCGGGTGATAATGTTTATTCCTTCGGGCATTAAGAGGTTAGTGTTCAGAATGATGAAAAAAGAGTAATCAGTAATATGTTATGGGAAATAGCGTGACATATGAGGAGAGAATGCATGGCAGTAGATGTATCTATAGTTGTAGCTATATATAATGCGGAAGAATATATTGACAATTGTCTCGATATGCTGACGAGACAGACACTGAAGAATATAGAGATAATATGTGTTGATGACGGGTCTGTGGATGGATCCCTAGAAAGGCTTCAGGCCTACAGCAGCAGGGATGAGCGTATAAGAGTGTTCACCGAGGAGAATAAGGGCGCTGGAGCAGCAAGAAACCGCGGACTTACAGAGGCGACTGGCAAGTACATGTTATTCCTGGATTGTGATGACTTCTTTGAACCGGATATGGTGCAGCTGGCATATGAGAAGGCTGAGGAGCAGGGAGCAGAAATCGTTATATACAAATCAGATCAGTACAATATGGACTCTGGCGAATTTGTATATGAGAACTGGGCTATGATGGAATGGGCACTTCCACCATATGAACCGTTCGGTTACAGACAGATATCGACCAATATATTTAAGGCATTTGTCGGATGGGCGTGGGATAAGCTTTATCTAAGAGAGTTTGTAGCTAAGAATGATCTGAAATTTCAGGAACAGCGTACCACCAATGATGCACTCTTTGTATTCAGCGCTCTGGTGCTTGCAGAGAAAATATCAACGGTTAGAAAGATACTTATCCATAGAAGAGTAGACACTGCGGATTCTCTTTCGAAGACCAGAGAAAAATCTTGGGATAACTTCTACAGGATGCTGCTTGCCCTCAGACAGTTCCTTAAGGACAGAGAAAAGTGGAATGAACTTGAGAAGGATTTTGTCAATTATGCATTACATTTTTCACTCTGGAATTACAATACACTGGCTGAGCCTACAAAAACAAAACTCAGAAATAAACTGGTGTCAGAGTGGTTTGAAGAGCTGGGTATAAGGCAGAGACATAAGGAATATTTCTACGATGAATATGAATATTCACAGTATGAAGCAATGTTAAAGCTGCAGGATACACCGTGAAATAAATAAAGTGGCACAGTATAATAGCTTAAAAATATGCAAAAAGGCTGTTTGGTGTTGAAAAAGATCAGACATAGAGGATATAATATAAAATATTAAATTATGACGGAGGTAATATAGATGTTCAGTTTTGACGAGATTACAAAAGTAGATCCTGAGATAGCAGCCGCTATGACAGATGAGCTTAACAGACAGAATAACAACCTGGAGCTTATCGCATCTGAGAATATTGTATCAAAGGCAGTTATGGCAGCCATGGGCAGCCACCTTACAAACAAGTATGCAGAGGGTTATCCTGGAAAGAGATATTACGGCGGATGCCAGTATGTAGATGTTGTAGAGGATCTTGCAAGAGAGAGAGCAAAAGAGCTGTTTGGATGCGAGTACGTTAATGTACAGCCACATTCGGGTGCACAGGCTAACATGGCAGTGTTCTTCGCTATCCTTAATCCTGGCGATACATTCATGGGTATGAATCTTGATCACGGCGGACATCTCACACACGGTTCACCGGTCAACATGTCTGGAAAGTATTTCCACTGTGTTCCTTACGGTGTAAACGATGATGGATTTATAGATTATGATAAGGTGCTTGAGATCGCAAAGGAGTGCAAGCCAAAGCTCATCGTGGCAGGTGCTTCAGCATACGCCAGAGCGATAGATTTCAAGAGATTCAGAGAGATAGCAGATGAGGTCGGAGCATACCTCATGGTGGATATGGCACATATCGCAGGTCTTGTGGCAGCAGGTCTTCACATGAGTCCTATCCCATATGCACACGTAACAACTACCACAACTCACAAGACACTCCGCGGACCTCGTGGCGGAATGATCATGTGCAGCAATGAGATCAATGAGAAGTTTAACTTCAACAAGGCAGTATTCCCTGGAATCCAGGGTGGCCCTCTTATGCATGTCATAGCCGGTAAGGCAGTATGTTTTAAGGAGGCACTCACACCTGAGTTCAAGGCATATCAGGAGCAGGTCGTAAAGAATGCAGCAGCCCTTGCTAAGGCTCTTATGGCAAGAGGATTTGACATAGTATCAGGCGGTACAGACAATCACCTCATGCTTATGGATCTCAAGAGACTTGGCCTTACAGGTAAGGAAGTTGAGAAGCTCCTCGATGAGGTTCATATCACAGCCAACAAGAACACAGTTCCAAATGATCCTAAGTCACCATTTGTCACAAGCGGTATAAGACTTGGAACTCCTGCAGTTACAACAAGAGGTGCAGATGAGGCTGATATGGATACCATTGCCGAGGCAATCAAGGCAGCAGTTCTCGATCATGACAAGGAGAGAGCAGAGGCGCTTGTAAAGAGTATTGTTGAGAAGTATCCATTATATGCTTAATCATAACATGAAGCACAGTATGCGTAAGTAAGCATAATTATAGAAAACAGAGTATTGGCGGCACGGATTTCCGTGCCGCTTTTCAGGCGGGAGACGGCATGGGGAAAACTGCACACAGAAAAAGGATAAAGAGAATAATACTGCTCACAGCGGCCAGCACAGTGATTGCTGTTTTTCTGCTGACTATAGTATCTATATGGGGGCTTATGAAGCGTGGCGAGAGACAACTGTATGACGGAGTGGATGGACTGATGCCTGATATGTCACAGGCAGCGGGATGTGTTCAAAATGGCAGCAGCATAATGTACAAGGGACAACTGTATGAATATGACACATCTAACATCAATGTTCTCTGCATGGGAGTTGACGCTAGGGGAGAGGATGAGAAAGTGGGACAGGCGGATATGCTGGCCCTGCTGGTATTCAACCCGGAGAAAAAGAGCGTGAAGTGCATATGCATAAATAGAGACAGCATAGGTCCCGTGGTCGTATACGGAGTTGCAGGAAAACCTGTGACAACAGCCGAGATACAGATAGCCCTGGCATACTCATATGGAGGAACACAGGCAGAGGGACGGGAATTGGAGAAGAATACAGTATCCGGGCTCTTGTACGACATACCTATAAACGGAAGCGTGTCTGCGGATATCGACGGAATAGGCGATATGAACGCAATTGCAGGCGGGATTACGCTGAAAGCGCTGGAGGATGTGCCCAGAGCTGGGATATCTGAAGGTGAAACACTGACTCTGACTGATGAGCAGGCTATGTATTATGTCACAGAGAGAGACAGCGCATCGTCTGAGATAGGTACAAATGAGAGAAGGATCGCAAGGCAGAAACAGTATATATCGACATGGTGTGACAGTGTGCAGAAAACGCTCAGGAGAGATCCATTTGATATTCTGGATATGTACGATACAATGAAAGAATACATTGATACAGACATTTCCAAAGAAAGCATGCTTTACCTTGCAAAGACATTTGGCACGGCTGGGCTGAATGACGATGATGTATATGTTGTTCCGGGCAAATATGAGAGAGAAGACTATTATGATAGATATCTGATAGATGAGGAACAACTTGCAGATATGCTTATTGAAATATTTTACAGAAAAGTGGAGTAGACGGATATGTCAGACTTACAGGGACAGAGCGAGGAGGAAAGACGCCTCATGGAGGCCATAGCCCTTGCACAGTCTATAGTGGAAGAAAATAGCAGAAATGCACAGGAGCAGGATACGGATCAGAACCATCCACATGATGATGGAGCGGACAGGCAGAAAAAGTCTCACGGAGAGCCGGATGGCGAGGCGGGAGCAGGCGCCGGAAAAAGGACGGGCATAGTGTGGAAAGTTGTATTTGGGGTATCCGTAATTGCAGTGATCGTGTGCGGATTTTTGGTGATAAGGTATATAAGGGGACACAACAGAAGCCTGCGGGCTGAAAATGAACTCCGGACATATGTGGACAGAAATACAGAGGCGAAGAAAGAACATGCTGACACTACGGAGACGGCTGCTACAGCGTGGTATCCGGATCTTAAAGTGGATTTTCAGGGACTGATATCGCAGAATAAAGATATCTGTGCGTGGATATATATACCGGGAACGGATGTAGATTACCCTGTGCTGCAGGGTACAGACAATTCTTACTATCTCACACATGATGCATATGGAGAATACAGCCCTGATGGATCGATATTTGTGGATGCGGGATGCAGCAGGGAATTTGATGATTTTGATACGATAATCTACGGTCACAATATGTCCACGGGTACGATGTTTAAGACACTCCACAATTATGAGGACGATGACTTTTGGAAAGAGAATAGAAACGTGTATGTGTATCTCCCAGACCGGGTGCTGAGATATGAGGTGTTTGCGGCTTACAGGACGAATGACAGACATATTCTCACCTACAATGATTTTTCAGATAAAGATGTGAGAAAGTCATATCTGGAAAACATCAAAGAAAAAAATTTTGACGAGGGCATTGTTAAAATTGACCAAAATATAGATATAGACAGCCAGATCTTGACACTTTCAACATGTTGTGGCATGGACGGCAAAAGGTGGCTGGTTCAGTCTGTCAGGATCGATGAAATTCATGTCGGGGCGCAGGAAAACAACTAGTAAAATGTTAATTTGCACAATTGACGCTTGTTTTTTTAGATGGTATCATGTGAACATAGTGTGGCATCCGGGAGGTGCTGCAGGAGGAGAAGGAGTGAAGGTTATTATGGCACATACGAAAAGGAGTTTTTTATCAAAAAAGGGCATAGCATTATATGTTATGATAGCAGTTATGTTGCTGGTATCTTTGCCGGGGTTTGGAATCACAGCAAAGGCGAATCAGAGTCCGGACGGTGATTATGTGACGGATTCATCAAAGATATTACTGGCAGAGCCTGACACATCGATATCAGATGTGGAAGATCTGATGATGGGAAGTGATCCTGCTGAGGTTCTTGGAGACAGTTCGCTCAAGGGATATTCAACACTGGCAATGTTCTCTGTAATAGCGGTGGATGACTATGATTTCTCAGAACTTGAGACAACAAAGGTAAGAGGCGCATCCATAACACAGGGCATGGAGGTTCAGGTGAGATTCCTGCCTACAGCTGGAGCATGGAAGAAGCTGGATTTCGAGGTCGTTGACGGTGCTGTCGATGTGGTGATCCCATCGGAGGGACAGCTTGCAATATTTGTAAAGGATGATGTGACCATCGATGAGAATGATGGTGACGGCAATGACAATAATGGAAAAAATCCTGATGATGCAAAAAATGACACAGGCAAGGCTCCACAGACAGGAGACAGACTTCCATTATATATAGTAATCGGCTGCATGGCACTTGCATCAGCTGCTATATCATGGAGAAAGATCAAAAAATAATATAATACATACACAACAAGGCTTTCGGGCGCGGTCATAATAATGGCAGCGTGGGAAAGCCTTTTTTGTATGTAGACGGTCAAAATTTAAGTCAAAAACTCATAAAAATTATTGAATATAACATTGATTTTTGGTAAAATTTCATATAAATAGGGCCATTATACGAAAAAAAGAAAGGTAGGGAGTAAATTTATGAGAAAAGGAACTTGTAAACGAATGATTGCATTTCTCATGGCATTCATTATGGCAATGTCCGTAATGTTCCAGAGTGATATTGCAATTGGAGGATTTGCGAAGGCATTTGCCGCGGTGACAGAGGATGGTGTTGCCACAGCAACGGACGCAGAGGATCAGAGTAATGCACAGATTGCTGCGGAGCTGATTGATTTGGCTGCAGAGGGCTATGAGCTTATTGTAGACTCCAAAAGTAAATCAAAAACATATACGGAGAGTGGAGTTACAATTATATCAAGATATTTATCTGTAAAAAAAAGTGATGGCACAGTATTAGATTCATCAAACTATTCTATTTCTTATGAAAACAATGACAAGGTTGGAACGGCAACGGTTATTGCTGAAGGAATAGAGTCAAAAGGCTATACGGGTAAGATTAGTGCAACATTTACTATTACACCGAAAAAGATATCTACACCGGGGTATTTTTATATTGGCGGTAAGGAGTCTGCAAATAAATATAGTACAACTAACTATCCAACTTTTGTGTATACGGCAGGTGGTGTCACTCCAGAAGTTTATGTTAGAAGTGGAATATCGTCTACAGCACCATTCCTTGTAAAAGGGGTGGATTATAATATTAATTATGCTAACGTGAGTTGTGCGGGCGAAGTGGATCCGGGGGATGTATATGGTCCTTTTATTACCGTTGAATCTGTTTCGGGAAGCAATTATAAGATTGGTTCAGAAGATGAATATATATTGTATTTCAGTATAATTGAAGCAGACTTAACTGACGAGTCAAAGGTTTCAATATCAATGGGCGAAAAATTCCCATATACAGGTCAAGAAGTAAAGCCAGTTATTCATCTTGTTGATAAGGATAACGGTGTTGAACTTGAAGAGGGGAAAGATTATACAGTTAGTTATTCAAATAATACTGATATAGGTACAGCCTCAGTAGACATTTCTGGCGTAGAGGGAAGATATTCTGGACATGTGACAAGGACATTTCAGATTGTATCAGCATCAGCGATTAAGGATATATCAGATGCGGTAATTACTGTTCCTGGAACTTATGTATATGATGGAAAAGTAAAAGAGCCAGCGCCGTCAGTAGTATATAAAGGTACAACACTTGTCAAAAACAAAGACTATAAGATCATGACTTATTCCAATAATGTCGAAGCAAGTACTGCAAACAAGAAAGCAGTCATTAAGTTATCTGGAATTGGAGATTACGCAGGAACGGTTGACGTGGAATTTACGATAGACTGTAAAGATATTGGAACAGCAACGTATACTGCCACAAAGTCGGGATATAATCCAAATAATAGTGTCATGATGCAGGTTGGAACATCGGTTGTTGTTAAGGATGGAGAAAAGGTCCTCACACTTGATAAGGACTACTCTCTTGACTATTCACAGTTCCTTACTGCAAAAAAGTATGATATAGGATTTTATGATTTTTATATAAAAGGTTTGGGAAACTATAATGGTAAGTTAGCTGCAAAATTTGAAATTGTTCAAGCGGATATTAAAGATGCGATAATATCTGTAGATCCGCAGGAATATACAGGTTCAGAGGTAAAGCCGCAGCCTGCTATAGTAAAATATAATGGAGCGACACTTAAGGCAGGGGTAGATTATAATGTAACTGGATATGATAACAACGTTAATATTGGAACATCAGCGTTGATTACAATAACTGGATTGAATAATTTCAAGGGAACGGCTACAGGTAAGTTTACTATAAAGTCGGATAAAATTAGCATGGCTTCAGTCAAAGTAGCCAATATTTCCGGCATGGTATATAGTGGTACACAGTTGAAGCCAACACCAAAACTTACATATGGTGAAAAAACACTTACTCTGGGAACTGATTATACTGTTTCTTATGGCGAAAATATTTTGCCAGGTAAAGGTACTGTTACATTTAATGGAATGGGAGATTATGCGGGAAGCGTAACAGTTACATTTTTAATCAGTACAAAATTGCTTAGCGATGATGACGTGATTTGTGAATATACAAAAAA
>OHFQ01000854.1_pt1 | contig 13433 bp, 10 predicted proteins | sample 1567581 | NCBI WGS metagenome assembly OHFQ01 (sample SAMEA3879559, study PRJEB24766) | human gut metagenome | biome: human-associated habitat; feature: feces | place: USA | collected 1985/1987 | reverse complement strand
GATCTCCGCCCCTTAGATGCACAAGCACCTTGTTGTCAGTCTTTTTGTTGAGTATACATGCCATGACGGTCGCACAGGTTCCTGTACCGCAGGCCCATGTCTCAGCGCTGCCCCTCTCCCATACTCTCATTTTCGCCTCATTCCTTGAAAGTATCTCTACAAACTCCGTGTTGGTTCGCTTTGGAAACATCTTATGATTCTCAAAAAGCGGACCGTATTTCTCAAGCTCAAAACCTGCCACATCATCGACAAACACTACCGCATGAGGATTTCCCATTGAAACACAGGTCATGTGCCACTCTCTATTGCCTGCTGAAATCGGCTCATCTATTACCCTGTAGTCATCACTATAAGCACTTCCGTCTGCTTTAACAACCGGAATGTCCCCAGGCGTCAGAATAGGCTCACCCATATCCACGCGCACCTGTGATACCTTATTTTCCTCAACATATAGTGTAAGGTACTTGATGCCTGCTCCTGTCTCAACCGATATTTCAGTCTTGTCAGTAAGTTTGTGGTCATACACGTATTTCGCCACGCAGCGTATGCCGTTTCCGCACATCTCGGCTTCCGAACCGTCTGCATTATATATCCTCATTCTAAAATCAGCCTTGCCTGACGGACCTATTGTGATTAGTCCGTCTGAGCCTATTCCAAAATGCCTGTCACTGACATATATTGACACCCTTGCCGGGTCATCCAACTTCTCCTCAAAAAGATTTACATATACATAATCATTTCCACAGCCGTGCATTTTTGTAAATTTCATAGTGATCACCTCGTTATTGGTTTTATATTGGTAACTATATTATACAGCGCACTTTCTTGTTTTTCTATAGCATTTTGTGCGTTTTATGTTGCGTTTTGTGCTGTTATAGATTATGCTTATAGTAACATCTTATTATCAAAGGAGCATATCATGGATTCAAATTATACAAAAGCAGGCTACCTGACGGAGCCTTTTAAAATATTTCATCTAAGAGATGAACACAAGCTAAATATAGATTTCCATTACCATGATTTCCACAAAATTCTGATTCATCTGCACGGCAATGTATCCTACTGCATTGAGGGCCGCAGCTATGAGCTCAAAGAACATGATATTGTACTTGTCAATGCCGGCGAGGTTCATAAGCCAATATTAAATGACGATTCAATTTATGAAAGAATCATTATATATGTGTCACAGCAGCTTATTGACGATTATGTGAGCAAAGGCTATGATCTGGCATGCTGTTTCAAGCAGGCCTATGCTAACCAGTCACATGTACTAAGACTCGCTGCGACCAAGGGCAGCCGTCTGGCTGATACGATCAAGGGACTAGACTCTACACTTAGAGAAACCAATGAATACGCAAATGAGCTGTACCAGAAGCTCCTATTTTTAGAGTTTCTGATACAGCTCAATCGTATCACCCTGCATGGCGGTATCGAATATATTAACACATTTTCCTCAAACAAAAAAATTGTAGAGATTTTAGATTTCTTAAATAAGAATTTAACAAACCGTATAAGTATTGATGAACTGGCAGATAAATTCTATATGAGCAGGTATCACCTGATGCACACCTTCAAGGAAGAAACCGGCTGCACCATAGGTTCATATATCACAACAAAGCGTCTGCTGCTCGCCCGCGATATGATTCGCGACGGAAGCAGTGTGTCTGCCGCCTGCGATGCCTGTGGATTCGGAAGCTATTCCTCATTTATCCGTGCATACCGCAAGCAATTCCATTCTACCCCTACAAATACATAAAAGCTTCACGATATATCACAGGAAGCTTTTAATTATTTTTAATGCTGCTATCTCTCATTAATCACATTTATAAGCTCAGGTATGAGCTGCTTCTTACGCGACACTACTCCCTTAAGCATAATTCCATCCTTACTCTGTGGCAGATTGTATGCTGAAGCTGCTATTGATGCTGCCTCTGCACCACTGTAGATGAGATATGTAGACTCATTAAGTATATCCGTGAGCATAACAAAGAGCATATCAAGCTGTTTTTCCACCTGCATCTTGTCAAGCAGAGGCACCACTCTTGCCTGTACCTTATCGAGCTCTGTTCTCGAAAGAGCAGAAATCTGCGATACTCCAAATGTATAATCCCCTGAATGAAAGATTTTAAAATCCTGATTTAATATTTCCTCTTCTGTCTTGTTAGCAAAGTTACTGCCTGCCTCGAACATTTTCTGGGCAAACTCTTCTACATCTATCTGCGCAATCTCCGCCAGGATAAGTGCTGTAGATTTGTCAACCTGGGTACATGTAGGCGAACGGAACACTAGTGTGTCAGAGAGTATTGCAGCGCACATAAGCCCCGCCATCTGAGGAGTAACCTCCACACCTTTTTCCATATACATCTGATAGATGATGGTTCCGGTACATCCAAGCGGCTGATTTCTGAAATACACAGGTCCTATTGTCTCAAGAGAACCAATTCGATGATGATCAATTATCTCAAGAATCTCAGCCTCATCAATGTTGGCCACTGCCTGTGAGGTCTCATTATGATCCACAAGTATCACCTGTTTTTTCCTTGCATTCATTAAATTTCTGCGTGAAAACATACCCACATAATTTTGGTTTTCGTCAAGTATTGGGAAATCCCTGTGTCGGATTTTTGAAACAGTATCACGCACATCATCCACATAATCATCCAAATCAAAATGAATAAGATTTTCCCTTGTCATAAATGACTTTATCGGCATACTCTGGTTTATCAGACGCGATGTGGTAAACGTGTCATATGGTGTACTTATCACTACCACGTCCTTAGCGTTTGCAGCATTTATGACATCCTTCGATATATCGAAGCCGCTTGTCACAATGATACAGCTGCAGTTTGCCTCAATACATATAAGCTGTGACTCTTCACGGTCTGATATGATGACCAGATCATCCTCAGCCACATTTCCCTTTATGGTATCAGGTGTACCTGCTGCAACTATAACCTTTCCTTTCACAAAATAGCCATGCTCATTGCCTGCAACTATCTTGCCATCCAGCGTCTCTATAATATTTCTGTACTGGGTCCTCGCCTTTGCCAGGATAGAATTGTCATACACATCCATATATGACTTTGCTATATCACCTGTCACAATAAGCCCTTCAAGCTTGTCCTTCTTATTGACAACCGGAAGAGTGACTACGTTGAGTATCTTCATCATCTCCCATGCCTTTTTCATGGATAGATTACTGCTGACACCCTCAGTCCTTCTGATATGTATATCCTTTATCTGTGTGCCAACATCCTTTAAAAGGGCAGGCGTATCTGCCTTAAAATAATCCAGCACAAATGCTGTCTCTGCACTGATGCTGCCTGCTCTCATTGGTATGTATTCCATTGTATCATCTGTATGTGATTTAAGGTTTGCATACGCTATTGCTGCACAGATAGAATCTGTGTCAGGATTTTTATGTCCAACAACTCTTACAATCTTTTTTGCCATTTAGTTTTCCTCTCTGTCTGCCTTATAAAATGTCAAAATATGGTGCAACTCCCTGACTGGGAACTGCACCACCCTATTACAATAATATTTATTAAAAAATCGAACCAAAGAACCCCAATATATACAATGCGATTGCAACAAAACCAAATGTATTGATAATAGCCAGCACAGTAGAGATGACTGCAAAAGTCTTTGTTGTTCCTACCTGCTTCTCAAGCTCTGACACTGTATCCACCTTGTCTCCCATTACCTTAAAGAGATCCTGAATATTCCTGAAGCACTTAACATTCTCTGTATGTACCTTGTCAGACAGCTCCGCCTTTAACGAAACAAGCTGATCATTAAGCTCTGTAAGTGACTGAAGCATATGGGCATTCGCCTCATTTACCGCTGATGTAACTGCTGCTGTGCCCTCCTCTGTGATACGCCTTGTCTGCTCTAATGTGTCACCAAAATCAAGACTCTGACCTATATTCTGGCTGATGCCTGATATCTCAGTGCCAAGTGACTGTCCGAGATTTCCAATCTGTCCGGACATCGAACTACCAAGATTGTCCATATTGGCATTTACCGAGCGTCCAAGATTATCCATATCTGAGCTTACCTGACGGCCTAAGCTGTCCATGCCTGCATTCATAGATTGCTCTATCTCAGCCATCTTTTCATGAACACTTTCTATAAGCACATCTATCTGCTTAGCAACCTGTGCAGTGATTCCATCGGCTTTTTCCTGTCTCTCGTCAAGTATCTGCTGCAGCTCCTCTGCCTTAGCTTCCCTCTCCTCAACTATGGTTGAAAGCTCCTCTGCTTTTGATTCTTTCGTATTGAGCATCTCCTGAAGACGTTTTGCCTTTTCACGAAACTCATCAATTTGTGTTAACAAAAAATCATCTTTATCCATTTGTATATTATCCTCTTTTTTCTGCACTCTTTCACTACGGTTAACATCGTCTCTTGCTACACGGGATGCCATTACTGTTCTTGAAGGTACTGCCCGCTCCGCTTGTTCTGTCGATATAAATCTTTTTGCACGTCTATCAAATATGCCTGACATTCGTATTCCTCCGATGGTTCAATTAAATACCATTAACATATATATTGTACCATTACATATTGTATTTGTAAATAAAAAAACCACGAAATATAGTGTAATCACAGAAGAAAAAGCAAAAATCCCACAGGGCATTTGCCCTGTGGGATAAAATATATACCGTGACTAATGAATTAGTCCTCTCCGTATAATTTAACGAGTTTCTCAAGGTGTGTATAACGTGCCTTAGCTGTCTCCTCAGACTTAGCAAAGAGTTTCTCTGCTCTCTCTGGGAATGGCTTGATAAGACGAGTATAACGTGCCTCGTTGTTAAGGAACTCCTGGTAAGATCCGTCGCCGGCCTTTGATGTAAGTGTGAATGGATTCTTTCCTTCAGCCTTGAGTGCAGGGTTGAATGAGAAGAGGTTCCAGTATCCAGCCTTAACAGCCTTCTTCATCTCATCCTGGCAGTGGTTCATACCACCCTTAGCGATACCGTGAAGCTCGCAAGGTGCGTATCCGATGATGAGTGATGGTCCCGGATAAGCCTCAGCCTCTGTGATAGCCTTAACAGCCTGTGCTGGGTTTGCTCCAAGAGCGATCTGTGCAACGTATACATATCCGTAGCTCATAGCGATCTCTGAAAGTGACTTCTTGCTTGTCTCTTTACCGGCTGCTGCGAACTGACATACCTCACCGATGTTAGAAGCCTTAGAAGCCTGTCCACCTGTGTTAGAGTACATCTCTGTATCGAATACCATTACGTTTACGTTCTCACCAGAAGCAAGTACATGGTCTAATCCACCGAAACCGATATCATATGCCCATCCGTCACCACCGAAGATCCATACAGATTTCTTTCCGAGGTAATCCTTCTTAGCAAGTACTTCTTTAGATTTCTCACATCCGGCTGCTGCTGCCTTCTCTAACTCTGCGATAAGAGCTGTTGTTGGCTCAACATTTGCCTTTGTGTCATCCTTTGTCTCAAGGAACTTATCTGCTGCTGCCTTGAACTCAGCTGTAGCCTTGTCTGATGCAGCGATCTCTTTAACAAGCTCGATAGCCTGGTCACGGAGATATCTCTGTCCAACTTCCATACCTAAACCATGCTCAGCATTATCCTCGAAGAGTGAGTTAGACCAAGCTGGTCCCTTCTTAGAGTTGATATTTACTGTGTATGGTGATGTAGCTGCCGGGTTACCCCAGATAGAAGAACATCCTGTTGCGTTAGAGATGTACATCTGCTCACCGAAGAGCTGTGTAATAAGTCTAGCGTAAGATGTCTCAGCACATCCTGCACATGAGCCTGAGAACTCAAGGAGTGGCTGGTTGAACTGTGATCCCTTAGGTGTTGTATCAACCATTCCTGCATCTGTCTTCTTAGAAACGTTAGCTACTAAGTAATCAAATACTGGCTGCTCTGCTGCCTGAGACTCCTGTGGCTGCATTGAGATAGCTGCTGTAGGACAAACTGTGATACACTCACCACATCCCATACAGTCAAGTGGAGATACGCTCATTGTATACTTGTAAGCGCCTGCCTTTGGCTTCATATCAGCAACCTTCATGTTGTCAGGCGCTGCCTTTACTTCGTCATCTGTAAGTAAGAATGGACGAATTGTAGCGTGAGAACATACAAATGCACAGTTGTTACACTGGATACACTTCTCTGGATCCCACTGTGGAACTGTAACGGCTGTTCCTCTCTTCTCGTATGCAGAAGCACCTGTTACATACTGTCCGTCTGCCTTGTCAGCGAATGCTGAAACTGGAAGGCTGTCTCCATCCATCTTAGCGATTGGATCAAGAAGCTCGTTAACAAGCTTAACAACCTCTGGACGTCCTGTGCGCTCTGCCTTAGGAGCATCTGCCTCTGGATTCTTCCAAGACTCAGGAACCTCTACCTTATGTACAGCGTCAACACCGGCATCGATAGCCTTGTAGTTCATCTCTACTACTGCATCACCCTTCTTTGAGTATGACTTCTTAGCAGCAGCCTTCATGTACTCTACAGCCTTATCGATAGGCATTACGTCAGCAAGCTTGAAGAATGCAGACTGGAGAATTGTGTTAGTTCTCTTACCCATTCCGATCTCGATAGCCTTGTCGATAGCGTTGATTGTGTAAAGCTGAATGTTGTTGTCAGCGATATATTTCTTAGCGTCAGCGTTGAGGTGATGAGCAAGCTCTTCATCTGACCACTGGCAGTTGATCATGAATACTCCGCCTGGCTTAACATCCTGAACCATCTTCATGCCCTGGATAACATATGCAGGGTTGTGGCATGCTACGAAGTCTGCCTGGTTGATGTAGTATGGGCTTCTGATTGGGTTGTCACCAAATCTCAAGTGAGAAATTGTAACACCACCAGTCTTCTTTGAATCATACTGGAAGTATGCCTGGATGTATTTGTCTGTGTGGTCACCGATGATCTTTGTAGAGTTCTTGTTAGCACCTACAGTACCATCTCCGCCGAGACCCCAGAACTTGCACTCTTTTGTACCAGGTGCAGATGTGATAGGAGCTGGCTTAACCTCTGGAAGTGAAAGATTTGTAACATCATCCACGATTCCAATTGTAAATCTGTGCTTAGGAGCATCCTTCTCAAGCTCTGTATATACAGCAAATACTGAAGAAGGTGGTGTATCCTTAGATCCTAATCCGTAACGTCCGCCTACTAATACAACATCGTTCATTCCTGCTTCACGAAGTGTTGTAGCAACGTCTAAGTATAATGGCTCACCAAGTGATCCTGGCTCTTTTGTACGGTCTAATACAGCGATCTTCTTTGCTGTCTTTGGAATAGCATTAAGAAGAGCCTCTGAAGACCATGGACGGTAAAGACGTACCTTAATAAGTCCGACTTTCTCTCCCTTTGCTGTTAAGTAATCAATTACTTCCTCAGCTACATCATTGATAGAACCCATAGCGATGATTACACGATCTGCGTCAGGTGCTCCGTAGTAGTTGAATAATTTGTAATCTGTACCAAGCTTAGCATTAACCTTGTCCATGTACTTCTCAACAACTGCTGGAAGCTCATCATAGAACTTGTTACATGCCTCTCTATGCTGGAAGAAGATATCTCCGTTCTCGTGTGATCCACGAGCTGCTGGATGCTCTGGGTTAAGAGCGTGTGCTCTGAATTCTGCAACTGCATCCATTGGACACATCTCTTTGAGATCTTCATAATCCCACTTCTCGATCTTCTGAATCTCATGAGAAGTACGGAATCCATCGAAGAAGTTGATGAATGGAACCTTTCCCTCAAGTGCTGCACAGTGTGCAACCGGTGAAAGATCCATAACCTCCTGTGGATTTGTCTCACAAAGCATTGCGAAACCAGTCTGACGACAAGCATATACATCACTGTGATCACCGAAAATATTCAGTGCATGTGAAGATACTGTACGAGCTGATACGTCAAATACGCAAGGAAGATTCTCACCTGCGATTTTGTACATATTAGGGATCATAAGTAAAAGTCCCTGTGAAGCTGTAAATGTTGTAGTAAGTGCACCAGCTGCAAGAGATCCGTGAACTGTACCAGCGGCACCTGCCTCAGACTCCATCTCAACTACCTTTACAGTGCTTCCGAAAATGTTCTTCTGTCCTGCTGCTGACCACTGATCAACTGTATCAGCCATTGGGCTAGAAGGTGTGATAGGATAGATTCCGGCAACCTCTGTGTAGGCATATGCTACATGAGCGGCAGCGGTATTTCCATCCATCGACTGTTTTGCTCTAGACATGATATTTCCTCCTGTAAAATAAATGTTCAATTATAGACATGAATCAGAATGTCTCTACATAATAGTTTAGTTTGTGCGCTGCAAAAAATCAAGTTTTTTTAGCAATACATTGTACAAAAACCCTAAAATATTTATTAACAAGGTAAAATTTATGTACAAAAGGGCACAATGGCTATAAATCGCCTGTAAAACACTTGCAAAATACTGGTTTTACGTTAAAATAGAAACGATGTGTTACAGAAACGAACAGGTTATTAAATAGGAAAGGATTGAATAAAGACAAAATGATTAGTGCAAACAATATTACATTAAGAATTGGTAAAAAAGCTTTATTTGAGGATGTCAACATAAAATTCACAGAGGGAAACTGCTACGGACTTATTGGTGCAAACGGTGCCGGCAAGTCTACATTTTTAAAGATTCTCTCAGGACAGCTTGAGCCTACAAGCGGTGATATCGCAATCACTCCGGGACAGAGACTGTCATTCTTACAGCAGGATCACTTCAAGTACGATGAGTTTACAGTACTTGATACGGTTATCATGGGAAATGAGCGCCTTTACCAGATTATGAAGGAGAAGGAAGCCATCTATATGAAAGAGGATTTCTCAGACGAGGACGGAATCCGTGCCAGCGAGCTTGAGGCTGAGTTTGCCGATATGGACGGCTGGAATGCTGAGTCGGATGCAGCTACTCTCTTAAACGGTCTCGGTGTACCTACTGAGGATCACTACACTCTGATGGCAGATCTGCCGGGTGCAGTAAAGGTCAAGGTGCTTCTCGCTCAGGCACTGTTTGGAAATCCTGACATACTGCTTCTCGATGAGCCTACCAACCACTTAGACCTCGATGCCATCTCATGGCTTGAGGAATTCCTCATCAATTTCGAGAACACGGTCATCGTTGTATCCCATGACAGATACTTCCTCAACAAGGTCTGCACGAACATCGCCGACATGGATTACGGTAAGATCCAGCTCTACGCAGGAAACTATGATTTCTGGTATGAATCAAGCCAGCTTATTGTCCGTCAGATGAAGGAAGCAAACAAAAAGAAAGAGGAAAAAATCAAGGAGCTGCAGGAATTTATCCAGCGTTTCTCTGCCAATGCCTCTAAATCAAAGCAGGCTACATCAAGAAAGCGTGCCCTCGAAAAAATCCAGCTTGATGAAATACGTCCATCAAGCCGTAAATACCCATACATTGATTTCCGTCCTGAGCGTGAAATCGGAAACGATGTGCTCTTTGTCGAGGGTATTTCAAAAACCATCGACGGTGTAAAGGTACTTGACAATATCTCATTCACTGTCAACCACGATGACAAAATTGCATTTGTCGGAGGAAACGAGCTTGCAAAAACAACTATGTTTAAAATCCTTGCCGGAGAGCTTGAGCCTGACGAGGGCTCATATAAATGGGGTGTCACAACCAGCCAGTCATACTTTCCAAAGGACAATACCACAATCTTTGATACTGATGAGCTAATCGTCGACTGGCTCACACAGTACTCAGAAATCAAGGACGCCACATATGTGCGAGGTTTCCTTGGCCGTATGCTCTTTGCCGGTGAGGATGGAGTAAAGAAAATGCGTGTACTCTCCGGAGGAGAAAAGGTTCGTGTACTGCTCTCCCGCATGATGATCATGGGAAGCAATGTACTCATGTTCGATGAGCCTACAGACCACCTCGACATGGAGTCAATAACAGCATTAAACAACGGAATGATAAAATTCCCGGGAGTAATCCTCTTTGCCTGCCGTGACCACCAGGTAGTCCAGACAACCGCCAACCGAATCATAGAATTCCTGCCAAACGGTTCAATGATCGACAAGATCACAACCTACGACGAATATCTTGATAGCGATGAGATGGCACGTAAGCGTCAGGTCTACTCAATGAGCGAGGACGATGAAAAAGACAACTAAACGCTAATTAATTAAAAAGAAGCATCCCAATCCGGGATGCTTCTTTTATTAAGCCGTAAAGTAAGGTGGGTGATTCCCTGCCTGTCTTTGACTATAAAAACATATTATAATTATATCCACTGTTATAGGCCTGTGTATACCTTCCATTGGCGCCATACGTGTTAGTCTTTTCTGCCTCATTCTTTGCGGCATACTCAAGCATTGAAGCCTTGCTTGCCACTGCGTAAGCATAAGAGCCATTCCCCTTAAAAAGTGCATCAACCTTAGTCGAATCAGCCTTTTTAAATGTATCCTCGTCAACAGACAGCTTGCCGGACTTGGAATCCACTGTGATTCCCACCTTCGCAAGCGACTTTGAATTGATATCTGTAAGTGACTTCATAGACTCAAGATTTCTCGAAATCTGCTTTGTCTCGGAATCATCCGCAGCATTAATGAGGCTGTTGTAATCAGACACAAAAGCTGACACCTTCTTGTACGTAGCATCTGTATCGTCCTTGCGGCTGTTTTTGTAAAGAGCCTGCGCCGACTTTACCATGTCCTCTGACTCCGACTCAATGGACGCAAGTGTCTTCGCTGAATCCTTAGATGTAGAAACAGATGATGAGACAAGAGACTGGGCCTTTGAATTAAGGTTATTTCCATAATATGACTTGAGAAGCTTAAAATAGCTGCCACTTCTAATGCCGCTATATGTAGTCATATCCATGTTTGCAATAAAAGACGATGCTGCATTGCTGCTTCTACTGCTGCTAAAGCCGGAAAACAGTGTGGATATGGATGACGAATCCCACATTCCAATTCCTCTCATAGTATCACTCCTTTGATAATCATGTAATCCGTTACTTTCTATATATCTTTAATATAGACGCTTTTCCAATCTATGTCAAGATAATATCTGCCGGTATCGCCCAGCCCGGTATTACTAACATATGAGCTGGTATTGTCGTCCTTTATATATCCTCTATCTGCCAATCTATCGGCTCCACTCCATGTTTCTTTAAAAACTCATTGGCCTGACTAAAATGCTTGCATCCAAAAAAGCCTCTGTAAGCCGACAGCGGACTTGGATGCGGTGCTGTCAATATCAGATGCTTTGGATTTGTAAGCATAGGAATCTTTGATTGCGCCGGACGTCCCCAGAGCATATATACTATAGGTCTGTCCTGCTCATTTACAGCCTCTATGATTGCATCCGTGAACTTCTCCCAGCCGTGCCCCTGATGCGAGTTTGCCTGATGAGCCCTGACAGTGAGCACCGTATTCAATAGCAAAACTCCCTGATCAGCCCATTTCTTCAGGTATCCGTTATTGGGGATATCACACCCCAGATCATCGTTAAGCTCCTTGTAGATATTCTGCAGTGATGGTGGAATATCCTTCTGAGACGGAAGCACTGAAAACGACAATCCATGCGCCTGATTGACATTGTGGTACGGATCCTGTCCGAGGATGAGCACCTTCACCTTGTCAAGTGGCGTAAAATGCATGGCATTAAATATGTCATCTGCCGGAGGATATACCACATGTGTGGCATATTCATCTCTCACAAAATTGTACAAATCCCTATAATACGGTTTTTTAAACTCGGCTCCCACAGCCTTTGCCCACTCGCCGTCAAGCATACTCATAATCTTTATCTCCCGCCTATCTTCTGACCGACACACCTTTATCTGCCAGATAATTCTTTAAATCCATAATTTCAAGCTCCTTGTAGTGGAAAAGTGAAGCTGCAAGCGCTGCGTCCGCTTTTCCTTCTGTCAGAGCCTCGTAAAAATGCTCCTTTGTGCCTGCACCGCCCGATGCGATAACCGGAACAGAAACATTATCGGCAATAAGCCTTGTAAGCTCGATATCGTAGCCATCCTTTGTGCCGTCACAATCCATGCTTGTAAGAAGGATTTCTCCCGCTCCAAGCTCATTTGCCTTAACAGCCCACTCAATGGCATCAAGACCTGTATCTATGCGTCCTCCGTTCTTGTATACATTCCAGCCGCTTCCATCAGCACGACGTCTTGCATCGATTGCCACAACCACACACTGACTGCCAAACTTGTCAGCCGCATCACTTATGAGCCGAGGGGTATTTATAGCACTTGAATTTATTGAAATCTTGTCCGCACCCTCTCTAAGCAGTGCCTTAAAATCATCGACTGTTCTGATGCCGCCGCCCACAGTGAACGGTATAAACACCTTTTCAGCGACCTTTCTGACCATATCCACAACAGTATTTCTGTTGTCGCTTGACGCCGTAATATCCAGAAAAACCACCTCATCTGCACCTGCCTTATCATAAGCAGCCGCAATCTCAACCGGGTCACCTGCATCTCTTAAATTGACAAAGTTTATGCCCTTCACAACACGTCCGTTATTCACATCCAGACATGGGATTATTCTCTTCGTAAACATATTATGCCTCACCTATCCCTGCAAAATTTTTAAGTATTGAAAGTCCGACTGTGCTGCTCTTTTCCGGATGGAACTGGCAGGCGAACACATTGTTTTTCTCTACAGACGCATGAATGTGTGTGCTGTACTCTGTCGTTGCTGTGACAATTGCTTCATCAGCGGCTTTCAGATAGTACGAATGCACAAAATATACATACGGATGCTCTGAAAGACCTTTAAACAGCCTTCCATTGTTCTGTAAATCAAGTGAATTCCAGCCTATGTGAGGTATTTTAAGTCCTTCCTTATCTGGTATGCGAAGTATCTGTCCGTCAAGCACATGAAGCCCCTCAACGCCCTGACTCTCATCGCTTCCCTCAAATAATAGCTGAAGTCCCAGGCATATGCCAAGAAATGGCTTGTCCATGTCACAAACCTCGTGAATCACCTTGTCCAGCTCGTATTTTTTAAGCGAATTCATTGCATCTCCAAAAGCTCCGACTCCGGGAAGTATTACCTTATCGGCATTTAAAATCTCATGCCTGTCTCTGGTCACAATACTCTCCTCGCCTATAGCTGTAAGAGCCTTTTCCACACTTCGCAGGTTGCCTGCTCCATAATCGATGATTGCAATCATATCATTTTGTCTCCTCTTTAATGCCTAATTCATTTAATTTCTGTGTCAGTGCCAGTGTATAGTCATCTCTATCATCTATATTATACAGAGCAATGGCATCAACAACTATCGACATATGCCATTTTTATATTTCTTCACGTCATTGTAATAAACCCATTCTTATTCTATGACTTTTATCCTAATAATACATATGGTAACACATTTATTGATTGTTTGCAATAAATAACTCAAGTTCAAACCAGAATTCT
>OHFQ01000830.1_pt1 | contig 13618 bp, 9 predicted proteins | sample 1567581 | NCBI WGS metagenome assembly OHFQ01 (sample SAMEA3879559, study PRJEB24766) | human gut metagenome | biome: human-associated habitat; feature: feces | place: USA | collected 1985/1987 | reverse complement strand
CATTACGCGTGCGGAAAAGCATTTGTTCCTGAGCAACGCCAGAACACGCACTATCTACGGCCGCACGCAGTATTACACACCGTCCCGCTTCTTGCAGGAGGTGCCGCGTAATCTGGTGCATGTAATCAAACGCCAGGTAGTGCAGCGTCCGGCGATGACTTCGCAGGTACACAAGCCTACTGCCAAGGAAAACGCCAACTGGTTCGAGCAGCATAAGGCCAGCTTCTTCCCGAGGGAAAGCAGTGCGGCGGCAGGCTGCAGCTTCCGTGTCGGCGATAAGGTTATGCATAAAAAATGGGGTGCAGGCACGATTGTTACCGCTAAGGCTGCGGATGACGGCCAGGAGGTTACAGTTGCTTTTGCCGGCGGCGGTATCCGCAGCCTGCTGACGAAGTATGCTAAGCTGGAAAAGCTGTAAGTAGCGGCTTTCCGGATAAAAATGTTGGAGGATAAAGCAATGGCAGAAATGAATTTATTTGCTGATGAGCGCGCGGCAGATTTGACTGAGGCCGAAAAGCTGCGCCGCGAAATCCGTCATAACGAGTATTTATATTATGTATTAGATGCGCCGGAGATTACGGATGCCGAATATGACCGCATGATGGTGCGCCTGCGTGAGCTGGAGGCGCGCTATCCTGACAGCATTCCGGCCGATTCGCCTACGCAGCGCGTCGGCGGTCGTGCTTCCTCGCAGTTTACCGAGGTGCGTCACCTGGAGCCGCTGCTGAGCCTGGGCAATGTGTTTTCCGCCGAGGAGCTGCGTGCCTTTGATGAACGTGTTCGCAGCGGTCTGCCTGCAGGCAGCAAGGTGGAATACGTTATGGAGCCGAAGATTGACGGCCTGGCCTGCAGCCTGATTTACGAAAACGGCAAGCTGGTGCGTGCCGCTACCCGCGGTGATGGTGTAGTGGGCGAAAATGTTACGGCCAACGTGCGCACCATCCGCAGCATTCCGCTGACGCTGAAGGTGCCTGAGGGTGAAGCAGTGCCGGAGCTTTTGGATGTGCGCGGTGAGGTCTATATGCCGCGTCAGGCGTTTATGCGTTTAAACGAGCAGCGCGCGGAGCGCGGCGAGAGCGAGTTTGCCAATCCGCGTAATGCGGCGGCAGGCAGCCTGCGTCAGCTGGACCCGCAGGTAACGGCAAGCCGTAGCCTGAGCTTTTTTGCCTACTATCTGGTAGGCGAGGGTGCGCAGCCTAAGCACAGCGAATCGCTGGCTTTGCTGGCACACTATGGCTTCAAGGTGAGCGAAAATTATAAGTTTGTCGAAAATATCGACGAGGCGATTAAGTATATCGGCGATTTCAACGAGCTGCGTCAAGGTCTGTCCTACGATACCGACGGCGCTGTTATCAAGGTCAACGATGTTTACCAGCAGCGTATTCTGGGCGCTACAGGCAAGGATCCGCGTTGGGCAACGGCCTATAAATATCCGCCGGAGCAGGCGGAAACTACGCTGGAGGATATCGACTGGCGTGTGGGACGCACAGGCGTACTGACACCGACGGCAGTGCTGACGCCGCAGGAGATCGAGGAGCTGATGGCCACGATGAAGGAGTTTGCCCGAGAAGGCAAATCCATCCTGTTCATCTCCCACAAGCTCAACGAGATCATGGCGGTCGCCGACCGCTGCACCGTCCTGCGCAAGGGCAAGTATATGGGTACCGTGGACATCAAGGACACCACCAAGGAAGAGCTTTCCCGCATGATGGTCGGCCGTGACGTCCAGCTTCAGGTCGATAAAAAGCCCGCTCACCCGGGCGATGTCGTGCTGGACGTGGAGGGTGTCACCATCCACAACGACCAGCGCAAGAAGGACTCCGTCAAGGACGTCACCTTCCAGGTCCACGCAGGCGAGATCGTCTGTCTGGCGGGCATCGAGGGCAACGGCCAGACCGAGCTCGTCTATGGCCTCACCGGCCTCGAAAAACTGTCGGGCGGCAAGATCACGCTGGACGGCAAGGACATCACCCGCGAGAGCATCCGCCAGCGCTCTAAGGACGGCATGAGCCACATCCCCGAAGACCGCCACAAGCACGGTCTGGTGCTGGATTACAGCCTCGAGAACAACATGGTGCTCCAGCGCTACTGGCAGCCCGAGTTCCAGAAGGGCGGCTTCATCCAGTCCGATAAAGTCCGCGAGTACTCCGATAAGCTCATCGCTCAGTACGACGTCCGCAGCGGTCAGGGCAGCTCCACCATCGTGCGCAGCATGTCCGGCGGCAACCAGCAGAAGGCCATCATCGCCCGCGAGATCGACAAAGACCCCAAGCTGCTGGTGGCTGTTCAGCCCACCCGCGGCCTGGATGTCGGCGCGATCGAATACATCCACCGCCAGATCGTCGCCCAGCGCGACAAGGGCAAAGCTGTCCTGCTGGTCAGCCTCGAGCTGGACGAGGTCATGAACCTGTCCGACCGCATCCTCGTCATGTACGAGGGCGAGATCGTGGGCGAGTTCGATCCCAAGACCACCACTGTGCAGGAGCTGGGCCTCTACATGGCCGGCGCACGCAAGCAGGGAAAGGAGAGCAAATAAATGAACAAGAAAAAACTTTCCCACAGCAACCTCAACAGCTCCATCACCAGTGTGCTGGCCGCGCTGCTGTGCATCGTCATCGGCATGGCTGTGGGCTTCCTCGTGCTGCTGGCCATCAACCCGGCCCACGCATGGGGCGACGGCTTTGTCCGCATCATTAAGGGCGGCTTCCATGACGCCCCCTACGGCGTCGGCAAGGAGCTGGCCAACGCAGCGCCCCTCATCATGACCGGTCTGTCCGTGGCCTTCGCCTTCAAGACCGGCCTGTTCAACATCGGTGCTGCCGGTCAGTACACGCTGGGCGCTTACGGCGCACTCTACTGTGCCATCATGCTCAAGATGCCCTGGTATGTCTGCCTGATCGTCGCCACCATCCTCGGCGGCATCTGGGGCGCTATCCCCGGCTTCTTCAAGGCTTACTTCAACATCAACGAGGTCATCACCTCCATCATGTTCAACTGGATCGGTTTGTATCTGGTCAATGAGCTTATCTACCAGAACGGCACCGGCCCCATGTACGACGTGCGCAACACCCGTACCCTGAACCTGAGCAAGAACGCTGAGTTCGCCCAGTCCATCATCCCGGACTTCGGCCTGAACAAGATGTTCCAGACCAACAGCACCACCATCGCCATCTTCCTGGCCGCTGTGGTTGCCATCCTGATTTGGGTGGTGCTGAACAAGACCACCTTTGGCTATGAGCTGAAGGCGGTCGGCCTGAACAAGAGTGCCGCCCGCTACGCCGGTATCAACGAGAAGAAGAACATCATCCTCTCCATGGCCATTGCCGGTGCGCTGGCGGGCTTCGGCGCAGGTCTGTTCTATCTGTCCAACGTGTCCCAGTGGAACCCGCTGAACTCCACCAGCCTGCCGGGCATGGGCTTCAACGGTATCTCGGTGGCACTGCTGGCAAGTTCCAACCCCATCGGTACCGTGTTCTCTGCGCTGTTCATCTCCCATATCTCGGTCGGCGGCTCCTTCCTGTCCACCAAATTCTACCCCACTGAGATCTCGGATCTGATCAGCGGCATCATCATCTACCTGTGCGCATTCTCCATGCTGTTCCGGGGCAAGATCCAGAGTCTGCTGTTCCGAAATGCCGAAAAGACCAACGTGAACGCAGAGCCTGCGCCTGCCGCAGAAAAGACCAAAAAGGAGGGCAAGTAATATGCTGCTTCTGATCAAATATACCCTGCTGTACGGCATCGTGCTGATGCTGGTGGCACTGGGCGGTATGTTCAGCGAACATTCCGGCATCATCAACATTGCACTGGAGGGCATTATGGTCATCGGCGGTGTGGCCGGTTTAACATAACGAGGTTTAGCAAAGAACAAACGTAAGGTGTCGCGAATGCGTCGCAAAGAGTGCCGCGCCAGATAGCCCAGCGGGAAAAATATCAGTGCGCAAACGACAATAATTTCAATGATATCGCTGATGGTCATCATGATGAGCGCTCCACAGCATCATCTAACAGTCGCATTGGTTCTGGTATTCGTCGCCAGTGGCGACCATCGTGCTCGGCATTAATGACCGGTTTAGAATTTTGCGTTAAAGGCAGCGGCATGCCCCATTGTTCTGGGGCAAGCAGGCGCATCTGCACCAGCTCGGCACTGATTTGATCATCTTCAAACCAGACCATACGGTTTGAGAAAATGTCGCCAGTCGGCAATGGGAAAATATGATTCAACGCGGTATCCAGATCGTTAATCCGACAGAATGAGAGAAACAGCACCAGCCGATTACCGCCAATAGTCATGATATCGCCGGTGCGGTTAGGGCGACACAGCGTCAGGGCTTGTTCAACGCGGATACCCGGTACCGGACGTAGGGCAACCAGAACGCCTTTACCGTGGGCAGGTAATAGAGGGTTATTCATCATGTTGTTGACGGCATTACAGAACACATCCCACTTCTGGAAACCACGCAGTTTGAGCGGCTGGGTCATTGACAGCAAGGTAGTGATATCTTCCGGCACATAGCGACTAAACTTCTGCCCTTGCACGCTTTCGATCATCGTCAGACAACGGGAGAGTGGGGCATTCCATGGGATAACCATATTTGCACCGCAGGCCAATAACAAACGTTCATCGGTGGCGCGCAGGCTAGCGGTATTTTCCCGCACGAGGATTTTCATCGCACTACCGCGCTGGCGACGCAGGGTATGAATGCTGCGGGCCAGTGGCTCGATTTGCGCATTTTGCTGTAAAGAAAAGACCACCGTCGCCGCCTGAGCGGTACGGGCTTCATTGAACAGGACTTCGTTATTGTTGAACAGTTGCCAGTGTTCCGATAGCGGCGGCGCACCTTCTAGTACAGCAACATTACTCAGAATGCGTTTTTCGTCGCTGCGTGGTTGGATCTCCGCCTCTTCGCTTTGAACTAATGTCCAGATACCATTTTGTTGCTGAACGCTAAGCTGCTGACGGGCGCTGACCCCTTTTTCGTTGCACCAGAAGGCAATATCCAGCAAATGTTGGTCGCCCTGAAAACGCAAACTGGCAAGACCAAAAAGTGAACGGTATTCCTCAAGCAACAATGAAAATTGTTTATCGTTATTATTTCCGGGATTAATTACCAAAAGCGAACAATGGTTTAACCTGCTCCATTTATTCATTTTATCCAACCATGAGCGAAGCCGTTCGGCAGGAATGTTTTGCCATGCGTTATTTGCGCAAACGAGAATAAAAAGGTAATTATTGGGATCAATAGAACACTGCAAATCACGGGCCAAATAGTATAGACCTTTTTCATGATTTAGCATTGAAAATAATTTTATTTTTTCCGGCCCTTGAGAATCATCTAATTGAAAGATTTTCGCCGGATCGCTGTCCATGCTAATGACCGCGACGTGTGCGGTTTCAGCCTGGGATGCAATTGTTTGATTCGCCAGACTGATAGCATCTTCATGGCGATCGACGTTAAACCACCAGACGCCGCCTGCTGGCATATGTCGCAGCTCATCCCATAATGATGAGATACCGATAGAGAATACAGGGTCCACAATGTCCCTCATGTCATCATTTTGTCTGATTATCAGTTTACTAGCGAAAGCTAAGAAATAAACCTACCATTGAAATTAAAACTTATCAGATTTAGCATGTGAATCAATTTAGCAGGTCACAAGACGTGTGATTTTAGTCTTTTCGTTTTTAACTTTTTTTGTTGCGTAACGGAAAGTCAAAAAGTGAGCAAATTCCCGTCTCGCCGTAAACAATAAACCGGCGAAATGCTCACGGTTAGAATTGTCTCATGAACGGTACGGTTATTTCATAGGGATCAAGCAAATGAATAACAATGAACCAGATACTCTGCCTGATCCCGCGATAGGCTATATCTTCCAGAATGATATTTTGGCGTTAAAGCAGGCATTTTCACTGCCTGATATTGATTATGCCGATATTTCCCAACGCGAACAGTTGGCCGCGGCATTAAAACGCTGGCCGTTGCTGGCAGAGTTTGCGCAACAAAAGTAGGGGATTGGTGAATGGCCGTACTGGGATTGCAGGGGGTGCGGGGAGGCGTGGGGACAACAACCATCACCGCCGCATTAGCCTGGTCATTACAAATGTTGGGAGAAAATGTCCTGGTGGTCGATGCCTGCCCGGACAACTTGTTGCGCCTGTCATTTAACGTTGATTTTACCCACCGTCAGGGCTGGGCCAGAGCTATGCTGGATGACCAGGACTGGCGTGACGCCGGGTTGCGCTATACCTCGCAACTCGATTTGCTGCCTTTTGGTCAGTTATCCATTGAAGAACAAGAAAATCCACAGCACTGGCAAACCCGGCTGAGCGATATTTGCTCCGGCTTACAGCAACTAAAAGCCAGCGGGCGTTACCATTGGATTTTAATCGACTTACCGCGTGATTCCTCGCAGATAACCCACCAGCTGCTGAGTTTGTGCGATCACTCGCTGGCAATCGTCAATGTGGATGCCAACTGCCATATCCGGCTGCATCAGCAGGCGCTGCCGGATGGCGCGCATATTTTGATTAATAACTTCCGTATCGGCAGTCAAGTTCAGGACGATATTTACCAGCTTTGGTTGCAAAGCCAGCGCCGATTACTGCCGATGCTCATTCATCGTGATGAAGCGATGGCTGAATGCCTGGCGGCTAAGCAACCAGTCGGTGAATATCGCAGTGATGCGCTGGGGGCTGAAGAGATACTGACGCTGGCGAACTGGTGCCTGTTGAACTATTCCGGGCTGAAAACGGGCGTTATCGCGATTATCGTCGTCACGGTGCGTCGGCTTTCAGCGCGACGCTCGGCTGCTTTTGGTTGATCCTGGCCTGGATTTTTATTCCGCTGGAGCACCCGCGCTGGCAGCGTATTCGCGCAGAACATAAAAACCTGTATCCGCATATCAACGCCTCGCGTCCGCGTCCGCTGGACCCGGTCCGTTATCTCATTCAAACATGCTGGTTACTGATCGGTGCATCGCGCAAAGAAACGCCGAAACCGCGCAGGCGGGCATTTTCAGGTCTGCAGAATATTCGTGGACGTTACCATCAATGGATGAACGAGCTGCCTGAGCGCGTTAGCCATAAAACACAGCATCTTGATGAGAAAAAAGAGCTCGGCCATTTGAGTGCCGGGGCGCGGCGGTTGATCCTCGGTATCATCGTCACCTTCTCGCTGATTCTGGCGTTAATCTGCGTCACCCAGCCATTTAACCCGCTGGCGCAGTTTATCTTCCTGATGCTGCTGTGGGGTGTTGCACTGATCGTACGGCGGATGCCGGGGCGCTTCTCGGCGCTAATGTTGATTGTGCTGTCGCTGACCGTTTCTTGCCGTTATATCTGGTGGCGCTACACCTCTACGCTGAACTGGGACGATCCGGTCAGCCTGGTGTGCGGCTTAATCCTGTTGTTTGCCGAAACTTATGCGTGGATTGTGCTGGTGCTCGGCTACTTCCAGGTAGTATGGCCGCTGAATCGTCAGCCGGTGCCCTTGCCGAAAGATATGTCGCTGTGGCCGTCGGTGGATATCTTTGTCCCGACTTACAACGAAGATCTTAACGTGGTGAAAAATACCATTTACGCCTCGCTGGGTATCGACTGGCCGAAAGACAAGCTGAACATCTGGATCCTTGATGACGGCGGCAGGGAAGAGTTTCGCCAGTTTGCGCAAAACGTGGGGGTGAAATATATCGCCCGTACCACTCATGAACATGCGAAAGCGGGCAACATCAACAATGCGCTGAAATATGCCAAAGGCGAGTTCGTGTCGATTTTCGACTGCGACCACGTACCAACGCGATCGTTCCTGCAAATGACCATGGGCTGGTTCCTGAAAGAAAAACAGCTGGCGATGATGCAGACGCCGCACCACTTCTTCTCACCGGACCCGTTTGAACGCAACCTGGGACGTTTTCGTAAAACACCGAACGAAGGCACGCTGTTCTATGGTCTGGTGCAGGATGGCAACGATATGTGGGACGCCACTTTCTTCTGCGGTTCCTGTGCGGTGATTCGCCGTAAGCCGCTGGATGAAATTGGCGGCATTGCTGTCGAAACTGTGACTGAAGATGCGCATACTTCTCTGCGTTTGCACCGTCGTGGCTATACCTCCGCGTATATGCGTATTCCGCAGGCGGCGGGGCTGGCGACCGAAAGTCTGTCGGCGCATATCGGTCAGCGTATTCGCTGGGCGCGCGGGATGGTGCAAATCTTCCGTCTCGATAACCCGCTCACCGGTAAAGGGCTGAAGTTTGCTCAGCGGCTATGTTACGTCAACGCCATGTTCCACTTCTTGTCGGGCATTCCACGGCTGATCTTCCTGACTGCGCCGCTGGCGTTCCTGCTGCTTCATGCCTACATCATCTATGCGCCAGCGTTGATGATCGCCCTGTTCGTGCTGCCGCATATGATTCATGCCAGCCTGACCAACTCGAAGATCCAGGGCAAATATCGCCACTCTTTCTGGAGTGAAATCTACGAAACGGTGCTGGCGTGGTATATCGCACCACCGACGCTGGTGGCGCTGATTAACCCGCACAAAGGCAAATTTAACGTTACCGCCAAAGGTGGACTGGTGGAAGAAGAGTACGTCGACTGGGTGATCTCGCGGCCCTACATCTTCCTTGTTCTGCTCAACCTGGTGGGCGTTGCGGTAGGCATCTGGCGCTACTTCTATGGCCCGCCAACCGAGATGCTCACCGTGGTCGTCAGTATGGTGTGGGTATTCTACAACCTGATTGTTCTTGGCGGTGCAGTTGCGGTATCGGTAGAAAGCAAACAGGTACGCCGATCGCACCGCGTGGAGATGACGATGCCCGCGGCAATTGCCCGCGAAGATGGTCACCTCTTCTCGTGTACCGTTCAGGATTTCTCCGACGGTGGTTTGGGGATCAAGATCAACGGTCAGGCGCAGATTCTGGAAGGGCAGAAAGTGAATCTGTTGCTTAAACGTGGTCAGCAGGAATACGTCTTCCCGACCCAGGTGGCGCGCGTGATGGGTAATGAAGTTGGGCTGAAATTAATGCCGCTCACCACCCAGCAACATATCGATTTTGTGCAGTGTACGTTTGCCCGTGCGGATACATGGGCGCTCTGGCAGGACAGCTATCCGGAAGATAAGCCGCTGGAAAGTCTGCTGGATATTCTGAAGCTCGGCTTCCGTGGCTACCGCCATCTGGCGGAGTTTGCGCCTTCTTCGGTGAAGGGCATATTCCGTGTGCTGACTTCTCTGGTTTCCTGGGTTGTATCGTTTATTCCGCGCCGCCCGGAGCGGAGCGAAACGGCACAACCATCGGATCAGGCTTTGGCTCAACAATGATGATAACGCGATGAAAAGAAAACTATTCTGGATTTGTGCAGTGGCTATGGGGATGAGTGCGTTCCCCTCTTTCATGACGCAGGCGACGCCAGCAACGCAACCACTGATCAATGCTGAGCCAGCTGTAGCCGCCCAGACGGAACAAAATCCGCAGGTGGGGCAAGTGATGCCGGGCGTGCAGGGCGCTGATGCGCCAGTCGTGGCGCAGAACGGTCCTTCGCGTGATGTGAAGCTGACCTTTGCGCAAATTGCGCCGCCGCCGGGCAGCATGGTGCTACGTGGCATTAACCCGAACGGCAGCATTGAGTTTGGTATGCGCAGCGATGAAGTGGTGACGAAGGCGATGCTCAACCTCGAATACACGCCATCGCCATCGTTACTGCCTGTCCAGTCGCAGTTAAAGGTTTATCTCAATGATGAACTGATGGGCGTGCTGCCAGTGACCAAAGAACAGTTGGGTAAAAAAACACTGGCGCAAATGCCCATTAACCCACTGTTTATTACCGACTTCAACCGTGTGCGGCTGGAGTTTGTCGGCCATTATCAGGACGTGTGCGAAAACCCGGCCAGCACCACGCTTTGGCTGGATGTTGGGCGGAGCAGTGGACTGGATCTGACCTATCAGACCCTGAATGTGAAGAATGACCTGTCACACTTCCCGGTGCCATTCTTTGACCCGCGTGATAACCGCACCAACACCTTGCCGATGGTCTTTGCGGGTGCGCCGGATGTTGAGCTGCAACAAGCATCTGCCATTGTCGCCTCGTGGTTTGGTTCGCGTTCTGGCTGGCGTGGGCAGAACTTCCCGGTGCTCTATAACCAACTGCCGGATCGCAATGCCATTGTCTTTGCAACCAACGACAAACGGCCGGACTTCCTGCGCGATCATCCGGCGGTAAAAGCCCCGGTGATTGAGATGATCAACCATCCGCAGAATCCTTACGTCAAACTGCTGGTGGTGTTTGGTCGTGACGACAAAGACCTGTTGCAGGCAGCGAAAGGTATCGCTCAGGGTAACATCCTGTTCCGTGGTGAAAGCGTGGTAGTGAATGAAGTGAAACCGCTGCTACCGCGTAAGCCGTACGATGCGCCGAACTGGGTGCGTACCGATCGTCCGGTCACCTTTGGTGAACTGAAAACCTATGAAGAACAGTTGCAATCCAGCGGTCTTGAGCCAGCAGCGATTAATGTTTCGCTAAACCTGCCGCCAGATCTCTACCTGATGCGTAGTACCGGCATTGATATGGATATCAACTATCGCTACACCATGCCGCCGGTGAAAGACAGTTCGCGGATGGATATCAGCCTGAATAACCAGTTCCTGCAATCCTTCAACCTGAGCAGCAAACAGGAGGCGAACCGCCTGCTGCTGCGTATTCCGGTATTACAAGGTTTGCTGGATGGCAAAACGGATGTCTCTATTCCGGCGCTGAAACTGGGCGCGACCAACCAGCTGCGCTTTGACTTTGAGTATATGAACCCGATGCCGGGCGGTTCGGTGGATAACTGCATTACCTTCCAGCCGGTGCAGAATCATGTGGTGATTGGTGACGACTCCACCATCGACTTCTCGAAGTATTACCACTTCATCCCGATGCCGGATCTACGCGCCTTTGCTAACGCGGGCTTCCCGTTCAGCCGGATGGCGGATCTGTCACAAACCATCACCGTGATGCCGAAAGCGCCTAACGAAGCACAGATGGAAACCTTGCTGAATACTGTTGGTTTTATCGGCGCACAGACGGGCTTCCCGGCGATTAATCTGACGGTGACCGATGATGGCAGCACCATTCAGGGCAAAGATGCCGACATCATGATCATCGGTGGTATCCCGGACAAATTAAAAGACGACAAGCAGATCGACCTGCTGGTGCAGGCGACCGAAAGCTGGGTGAAAACGCCGATGCGCCAGACCCCGTTCCCCGGCATTGTGCCGGACGAGAGCGATCGCGCGGCAGAAACCCAGTCAACGCTGACCTCTTCCGGTGCGATGGCGGCGGTGATTGGCTTCCAGTCGCCGTATAACGACCAGCGTAGCGTGATTGCGCTGCTGGCAGATAGCCCACGCGGTTATGAAATGCTTAACGATGCGGTGAACGATAGCGGCAAACGCGCCACCATGTTCGGTTCGGTCGCGGTGATCCGCGAGTCCGGTATCAATAGCTTGCGTGTTGGCGACGTCTATTACGTTGGCCATCTGCCGTGGTTCGAACGCTTATGGTATGCCCTGGCAAACCATCCGATTCTGCTGGCGGTGCTGGCGGCAATCAGCGTCGTGCTGCTGGCCTGGGTACTGTGGCGTCTGCTGCGTATTATCAGCCGTCGTCGTCTTAACCCGGATAACGAGTAATTGAAGATGAATATGTTGCGTAGTGGACTCGTGACGATGCTGCTGCTGGCTGCCTTTAGTGTTCAGGCAGCCTGCAACTGGCCTGCCTGGGAGCAGTTCAAAAAGGATTACATCAGTCAGGAAGGGCGCGTCATTGACCCAAGTGACGCGCGTAAAATCACCACTTCCGAAGGGCAAAGTTACGGCATGTTCTTTGCCCTGGCGGCTAACGACCGTGCAGCTTTCGATAATATTCTCGACTGGACGCAGAACAATCTCGCTCAGGGTTCTTTAAAAGAACATTTACCCGCCTGGCTGTGGGGCAAGAAAGAGAACAGTAAGTGGGAAGTGCTGGACAGCAATTCGGCCTCCGATGGTGATGTCTGGATGGCCTGGTCGTTGCTGGAGGCGGGGCGTTTGTGGAAAGAGCAGCGTTATACCGACATCGGCAGCGCATTGCTAAAACGTATCGCGCGGGAGGAAGTGGTGACGGTGCCTGGGCTGGGTTCCATGTTGTTGCCGGGCAAAGTGGGATTTGCTGAGGATAACAGCTGGCGTTTTAACCCCAGTTACCTGCCGCCGACGCTGGCGCAGTATTTCACCCGCTTTGGCGCGCCGTGGACTACGCTGCGCGAAACCAATCAACGTTTATTGCTGGAAACCGCCCCGAAAGGCTTTTCGCCAGACTGGGTGCGCTATGAGAAAGACAAAGGCTGGCAGCTAAAAGCCGAAAAAACATTGATCAGCAGCTACGACGCTATCCGCGTTTACATGTGGGTAGGCATGATGCCTGACAGCGATCCGCAAAAAGCGCGGATACTCAACCGGTTTAAACCGATGGCGACATTCACCGAGAAAAACGGCTATCCGCCAGAAAAAGTGGATGTGGCTACGGGGAAAGCGCAGGGTAAAGGACCGGTCGGTTTTTCTGCCGCCATGCTGCCCTTTTTACAAAACCGCGATGCGCAGGCCGTTCAGCGCCAGCGTGTGGCCGATAACTTTCCCGGCAGCGATGCCTATTACAACTATGTGCTGACCCTGTTTGGACAAGGCTGGGATCAACACCGTTTCCGCTTCTCGACAAAAGGTGAGTTATTACCTGACTGGGGCCAGGAATGCGCAAATTCACACTAAACATATTCACGCTTTCCCTAGGTCTGGCCGTCATGCCGATGGTCGAGGCAGCACCAACCGCTCAGCAACAGTTGCTGGAGCAAGTTCGGTTAGGCGAAGCGACCCATCGTGAAGACCTGGTGCAACAGTCGTTGTATCGTCTGGAACTTATTGATCCGAATAACCCGGACGTCGTTGCCGCCCGTTTCCGTTCTCTGTTACGTCAGGGCGATATTGATGGCGCGCAAAAACAGCTCGATCGGCTGTCGCAGTTAGCGCCGAGTTCAAATGCGTATAAATCGTCGCGAACCACAATGTTGCTTTCCACGCCGGATGGTCGTCAGGCACTGCAACAGGCAAGATTGCAGGCGACTACTGGTCATGCAGAAGAAGCTGTGGCGAGTTACAACAAACTGTTCAACGGTGCGCCGCCGGAAGGTGACATTGCCGTCGAGTACTGGAGTACGGTGGCGAAAATTCCGGCTCGCCGTGGCGAAGCGATTAATCAGCTAAAACGCATTAATGCGGATACGCCGGGCAATACGGGCCTGCAAAACAATCTGGCGCTATTGCTGTTTAGTAGCGATCGCCGTGATGAAGGTTTTGCCGTCCTGGAACAGATGGCGAAATCAAACGCCGGGCGCGAAGGAGCCTCTAAAATCTGGTACGGGCAGATTAAAGATATGCCCGTCAGCGATGCCAGCGTGCAGGCGCTGAAAAAATATCTCTCGATCTTTAGTGATGGCGATAGCGTAGCTGCGGCGCAATCGCAACTGGCAGAACAGCAAAAACAGCTGGCCGACCCTGCTTTCCGCGCTCGTGCGCAAGGTTTAGCGGCGGTGGACTCTGGTATGGCGGG